>ENA-UOOR01002979-UOOR01002979.1-fermentation-metagenome-genome-assembly--contig:-NODE-2979-length-15893-cov-14.280275_pt1 | contig 15893 bp, 13 predicted proteins | sample MGYA00245780_ERZ724029 | MGnify/ENA primary metagenome ERZ724029 (study PRJEB28704, sample SAMN03018315) | fermentation metagenome | biome: anthropogenic terrestrial biome; feature: soil... | reverse complement strand
CATCTAGCTGCAGGCAGCTCTCAATGGCTTTTACTATATACTTTTCCGCGTTATAAACAGGTATGATTACCGATACATTCATAAAAAAGTTATAATTTATTTTTTGGAACAGTAAAATACTTTTAGATAAGTATTTTTATACATATTTCTTATTTGTTTTAAGAATATATATTGAGGCAGATAATCTTTCTTTCAAATATAAAAGAGGGGGCTTTTTGTTTCTTTTGAGTATGTTAAGAAGCCGGAAAGTGACGTAGAAGGCTTTTGGAATAGAAAGAAACCCATTTACTCTAGCATCATAAGCTCCAGCAACATAAACTTTTCTCTTATCAAAATCCGACATTAACTTTATAGTGCTTTCATAAGGATGTTCTACAATATATTCTGGAAAATACCATATGTTTAATCTTTTTTTAAGACAATCTGAAACAAAAATTCTTTCCTCCGAACCGATTAGTAACGGTTGACCAACGCCGAAACGTTCATCAAATACAATATTTCTTTCTTTTATAATTCTAGTTCTAAAAGCCATTTCTACGGAGGACACTTTAGCAGATGCGGCATCTAAAATCTGAAATGAAGTTTTAGAGTATTTTTTGTATTCTGGAGCATCCTTAGGTGTTTTAATTTTGAAAATAGCAACATCAACAGATGCGTTATTATAAAAGTAGTTAATAACTGTATCAAAATATTCATTCTTATAGGTTACATCATCATCTGCAATTAGTGAAAGAGGCGTATTTGCAAGTCTTATCGCATTATTCCTCGATTTTGTGACCCCTCTTCCTTCAATTTGAGAAATAAGAATATCTTTACGATTAAGTTCTGGGGGTATCGATTTGTATTTATTATCAGTATATTGATGAGAAACAATATATTTTACATCTTCCCTGTAATCTAAAATGACATTTTTAACTTGAAGTATTCTTTCATTAAATGTCGATATTAAAATAGTTAATTTTTCTTCCATTGATTTTATTACAATTATTATTAGTTTTTAAATTGCAAACAGAACGAAGGAAAATATAATGAGTTTGATATCAGAATCTCCGTATTTTGTTGTTTATTGCCTTTTGTGAATAACACCTTTTAAAGTACATCTAATTAAACGTATTAAGTTGCAAGGCTCTTTATAAGCTATAGAAATACCTTCTTGTAGTAGCTGTATCCTTTTTTTTGAGTGAATAGATGGTAAACATTGTAGCTTTAATAAATTATAAAAATATTTCTGTTTAAGAGCTCTCTCGTTTTTATTATACTTGTATAATTCTTTATGAATATTATATGCTGTTTGAACAAATTTTTCGGGATCAAGTCCCCCCGATACTCCTCCTTGATGTACACGTCTGACAGCCATAATTTCATTTAATGCCATACCTTTTCCCTCTTTTAATAAATAATAAAATAGATGGACATCGCAAAAATAATTAAATAATGTGGAAACATTTGCTACTTTCTTTACAGCTTCCGTTCTTATTACCATACTTAATGTAGAGACTGGCCAGATATTAAATAATACATCTGTATTTATCTCGAAAGAAGAAGTATTTTTATACCATTCAAACGATGGACTATTACTAAATGTATTATCAAATTCATTCAAGCGTCTATATTGATGACCACAAAATACATATTGTTGATTTTGCTCTAGAAAATCTACTTGCTTTTGCAATTTCAATGGATCCGTCCAGTAATCATCACCTTCACATGTGGCATAATATTTTCCGACTGCCCTTCCTCGTTGAGTACAGCCGATAACCCCATTGTGTTTTGAGTATTGATTTTCAGTTTGATAAATTGGTTTTATCAGATTGGGATATTTAGCCTCATATTCTCTTACAATATCGGCAGTCTTATCAGTAGATGCGTCATCATGAATCAAAATTTCGACAGGAAATGTTGTTTTTTGCATTAAAAAACCTTCAATAGCATCACGGATATAACTTTCATGGTTATACGTTATACAACTGATACTTACAAGGGGAATTGTATTTAAATCCCATTTTTGTAGTGTTATTTGTATGGGTTCATCTAGAAATTTATTCATTTATTTTATTGGATAAGTTATTTAAGATATTATCGTTTGGAAGCTAACTGATGTTTTCTCAGAATATCTTTTGCCATTTTAACCATGGGGGGGCCTATAAATTTATCCTCTTTTACAGCTACTCCTTTGCCTAAAGCAATAGCTTCTCCTGACAAATATAACATTTCATTTGCCCATTTAATTTCATCCTCTGTGGGAGAATAGTATTGGTGAACTAATGGTAATTCTTTTGGATTCAGGACAAGCATGCCTTCAAATCCCAAATTACGTCCAATTATAAGATTTCTTTCCAAATCTTCCAAATCATGTACTTTTATGTGAACCGTATCAATCGGAATTACCTTATTTGCTTTAGCCCCCATAGCAATCATTGCACGAGCAGTAAAGATACTTTCGCTTTTAGCGTCATGTTTTCCTCCTAACTCTGTCATAAAATCTTCACACCCGAATGCAACGGCAATCAATCTCTCCGGACAGGCTGTGCATATTTCCTGTATGCGCATCACAGCACCCGGGGTCTCAATTAATGCTATTATCTTAAAGGTATGTTTAGGAAACCCTTTCTCATATTCTATGGTTTCCAGTAGTTTACCGAAAAAATATATATCTTCTCCTTTTTGAGATTTAGGATACATAAAGCCTGTAATACCGTTTAGTGCGAGTTGATATACATCTTGCAAAAGATGTCCACTTTCTCGGTCGTTAACTCTTGGAAATATGATTTTGTTTTCTAACTTACCTTCTTCTAAATATTTTTTAATATTGTCTCTTGCCTTTTGTTTGTTTTCTACCGGTTGAACAGAGTCTTCTATGTCAAGAAGCAACACATCCGCATCACGCCGCAAAGCACTATCCATCAATTTCTCATTGTGCGCTGGTACAAACATCAGGCTACGCATTAAATAATCATTTGTCATACTCGGCTTTTTTTATCAATACATTTCTTTTAAAACTAATTACAGCTTCCCCATTTTGATTGAATCCAACAGTTTCTACATATATAATCCCTCTGTCTGGCTTACTGTTAGAATCTCTTTTATTCAGTATCTTGGTTTTAGCATACAGCGTATCGTTAATAAAGACGGGGGCTAAATGTTTAATCTCTTCATAGCCTAAATTGGCTATAGCTTTACCACTGATATCGGGTACAGTCATACCCACAATTAATGAAAAGACTAACGTGCCTACAACTAATATTTGCCTGTGTTGATTATTCTGAGCATAATCTATGTTGGTATGAACCGGATGATGATTCATAGTCATAAGACTAAACCAGTTATTATCACTCTCAAAAATTGTTTTTGAAAGAGAATGTTCGATTATTGACCCAACTTCAAAATCTTCATAATAGAGTCCAAGAATTGATTTTTTCATTTTTTCAAGAGCTTTCGTAAAAAATTTATATAAATAAAAAACACAATTTTATTCTTTAATAGTTTCGTTTTAAATTCTCCTCTAAAAGATTTCTTATTAATTTCTTTTATATCCGAAAAATTCTCTTTAATCATTAGATCGTATATTTCTTTAGAAAAGTGATCGATATTCTTTCGCTGAATAGTTTGGTATATTAATTCTTTTCTCAAATTATTATATTTATCGATGTCAAAACGGTTACTGTACTTGTTTAAAGAATTTAGTATATCAAGTGTAAGCATAGTCCTTGTACATTTGATGCATTCGGAGCAATTGGGTTTAGTGTCTTTTTTAAAGTCAGTACCATGCTTTTCATTGTAAATATCTGAAGCACATACGTATAGATGTCTTTGTGCCATGTCATTATTTAGTAGATTTTTTGTTTTCTCCACTCTGTCCAAATTAGCATTGGATAGAACAATTTGAGTATTATTATTTGACAATAAAGGAAAAATAAGAGGTTCGTAAAAATACTGATCATGTTGAACAAATCTTATATCTTCAAGAACCCCTGATGAAGAAATAAGATATCTACTAAAGAGTTTTTGTAATGATAAAACTCCAGCTCCTAAACACATCGATGATCTGCTTGAAAAATGGAAGATTTCTTTAGCTGTGTATGCCGAGCTAATATTAGAATTTAAAGATACTATTGGAAGATTTACTTCGTTAGCAAAACTTTCAGCTCTTTTTAAGTCTGATATAAATGCTTTCTGTGTATTTCCGAAATTATTGCCATAAGATCCAACATTAAACAATGTTAGATGAGTGATTTTTAGGTTTTCAGGACAATTCTCGGAAATATGCTGTGTAACGGTAGAAAACGAATCAATGCCACCAGAAAAACCAGTACCAACAGCTGAGCTGTTAAAATCAATTTTTAACGTTTCTTCTGGTACGATCTTAATAGGATTTTTCTTAAATACTTTTGATAAAAGATAAATCAATGAATTCTCAAGATGATAATATAAAATATCAGTTAAAGGAGCATTTACTTTTATATTTTGACCAGAAATTAATGCAGGCAATAACATGGCAACAACAAATGCATCGGCCACATCATCAACTAGATATTTCTTATATTCATTTGAAACTGAAAAGAAAAATTTTTCTTCAATATGATTTTTTTCATCCTTGATATTAGAAATAAGAAAACATTCATTTCCAATGTCTTCTATATACGGTCTGTCTATAATCATTTTACTGAATATTATTTTTGGAAATTTCTTTTGCTGGATTACCAACAACTATTTGATAGTCTGATAGATTTCTTATAACGTTTGAAGCCATTCCTATTAAATTATAGTTCCCCATTTCAACGAAGTTTTTGACAGAACAATTTAAGCCAAAAAAATTCCCACTTCCGATTTTCAAATTACTGCCTATAACGGTATGGCCTGCAATAAAATTGCTATCTCCCATAGTTGTGTCATGGCCAACAAGTGAATTCGAATTAAAAGTATTGAAGTTTCCTATTTTTACATTTGGATTGACTACGACATTTGCTAATATAATGTTCCCAAATCCCATAGTGGCACTTTGCGATACAGTTGCCAAAGGATGAACAAATGTGATGTATTTTTCCATAGGTATTTGGAAACTGTCTCGGAGTCTTATTCGTTCTTGGATTAAATCACTTCGGTAAAGAGAAAAAATATAGTAAACATCATCGTACGTTTTATACTTGGAGTATACATTGTACGTTTTTTCAAGTACGGGTATTCCATTTATCTCCTTACCAAAAGTTTCGTCATCGAAAGCAAACCCTAGTAATTCGAGTTTGACGTTAAACTTATTAATTGCATTCAATATTTGTTCTGCTATTACAACAGGAGTACCTTTCCCTCCTAAAATAATGATTTTTTTCATCTTAATTCTTCAATCAGGTTTAATACTAGGATTAACTCGTTTTCAGAATAGCGCTGGTCGATAGGTATATTCACCAGATTATCGACCATAAAAAATTCCCAATCACTACTCTCTGTTTTCTCTAAAACGCTTGGCCAATATGTGGCTGTGAAAACATCATTCTCTATTAACTTGTTTTTTAGCTTACGCCCGTTTTTTATTAATAATGGGTACAACATAGGAACAGAGCCATCTAGGAGTTCAATATTCAGAAGGTTGCTGTTTCGTATACGATTGTGCACGAATTGAAAATTGGCACATCTTTTCTTTCTCGCTTCGTTATAGTTTATGCTGTTCAGTAATTTCTGAGTTAGTTCAGACATTATTTTGATCGGTTGATTTTTTAGTTCAATATTGTTTTTTTTAAATATGTCATAATACTGTTCTGCATTTATATCTATCCGTCCAAGTAGATGTTCGAAACGATACATTGAGACATCCTGTTCTAAATTGGAATTTAACCGGCGGTCAATATATAAATAGGCCCCATCCGGCAATCCGAAAAACTTGCGTGGAGAATAAAATGTATCAATGTGTGGTAAAGGTAGCGAAAAAAAAGCTTGAGAATTATCAATTATTAAATTCTTACACTTGACTGCTATTTCATTGACTTGTCTGTCACAAAGTCCAAAATAATTGTTGTACACAAACACATCCTGCTTCCCCATCTTATTGAAATCGAAAATGGGTTGGAGTTTCTCATCAATATAATAAAGCTCGTATGCAATGTTTAGCTTTTGCAAAGGCTCAAAAATTACTTCACAAGTGAAGTAAGGCAAAAAAACTTTTTGGTAGCTTTTTGCCCTTAAAATATATTCAAATGCATTCCGCCCAGTATTTAAACGTAAAGCGCTGTTATGATATTCTCCGCTATTGGAAAGCTCTAACTCAAAATAACCTCCGATACTCATGTGTTCTTTTCTTCAATTTGAAGAATAATATATTTATTCATATTCTCGATAATATAATCCATTTCTTGTGTAGAATCAAAAATTAATAATAAAATCCCAATTGCAGCGTTTGCCCCTTGAAAAGAATTGACCTTTTCACCGATACGGATGTATTGGTGAAATTCTTTTATATTTTTTTTTATTGAATCCTTAATGATCAGATTCTTAAGTATTCCCGAAATACCACTATGAATTACATAATAAGCTGCATTATTTTTTAAATGACAATTCGGACGTAGAATTGTTCTACCTTCATAGAAATCAAGAGTTGCCTTAACCATATCGAAATTAGTAGCATATTTAATAACTTGAGGTACAAAATTTCCTCCACTTCTTGGCCCAATTTCCATGAAAAATATTTTGTTGGAATTCAGAATCCTGATTTCTATGTTTATAGCACCATTTTTAAAACCAGAAAGCGATATTAATTTTTTAATTTCTGCATCAATTTTTAAACTTATTTTTTCTGAAATTTTACAAGGCCAAGTTGTTGAATAGGGAACAAAAGGATTTATATTAGTATTATAATGATGATTCCCTAAATAATAAAAGATTAATTCTCCGTTGTAAACAAAGCCATCGCCGTGTAACTGCTCGCCATTAGTATCAATAAACTCTTCGACAATTATTCGCTTATTTCTAGAAAAAGAAAGTGCATATTGATAAGCAATATTAATTTGACTTAGAGATTCTACCTTTGTAACCCCTTTACTGCCTGAAGAGTCTGTGGGTTTAATAATAAAAGGATAATTAAATCCCTTTATCTTTTCAATATAATCATCATCTAAATTTATAGTAACTGCTTGAGGAGAATTAAAGCCATTTTTGCGAAGAAATTTACGAAAAAGGTCTTTTTCCGATAAAAGAAGAATACTTTCATATGGATTACCAGGAAGTCCCAATTGTTCAGAAACATAAGCAGCTGTGAGTGCGGCTGGATCGGATGCATAAGCTATAACAAAGTCGGGTGCAAGGTCTTTAGTTAATGCAAGAATACCTTCTCTATCCGTTGTACTTATATTATGATACTCGTTTGCTAGTTTATGACCAGGATTGTCAGGTAAATAATCACAGGTAATTACATACCAACCCCTCTCTCTAGCATCTTCTATTATAGGTATTTGGGCATATGAACCACCAAGAAATATAACCCTTTTTTGCTTCATATCTATTTCGAAACAATGTCTATAACTTTTAGTATATCTTTATCGCATAGCTCATGATGCATAGGCAAACAGATAACGCTATCTGCCATTTTGTGGGCAATGGGTAAATTTTTCTTTTCAGCCGAAGGAAGTCCTTTGTATGTTGAGAACTCACTGATTAATGGATAAAAATAGCGTCGGCCAAAAATTTCTGCATCACGCAGTTTGAAATAAAGTTCGTCTCGTGAAGAGCCGTAACTATCCTTATCCACGAAAATGGGAAAATAAGAATAGTTATGTCTTACATTTGGTATATCGTTGAAGAATGAAATGCCACTCACTTCGCTTAATTCCTTACGATAGGTTTGAGCAACCTTTTTTCTTCTTTCGATGGCATTATCAACATATTTTAGTTCTAATAAACCGTAAGCCGCACGAACTTCATCCATTTTACCATTGATGCCAGGAGCTATCACAGTGGTTTCTCCAGCAAACCCAAAATTTTTCAAGTGATCAATACGTTTTTTGGTCTCTTCATTTCTACACACTAGTGCACCACCCTCTATGGTGTTGTACGTTTTAGTAGCATGGAAGCTTAGGGTACACATATCACCTGCTTCAAGAATAGATTTTCCGTTTATTTCCACTCCGAATGCATGGGCTGCATCATATATAACCTTCAATCCGTATTTATCGGCAATAGATTGAATTTTCTCTGTGTTACAGGGGTTGCCATATACATGAACAGGCATGATTGCCGTTGTTTGGGGAGTAATGGCAGCTTCAATTTTATCGGGGTCGAGATTTCCCGTACGGAAATCAATATCCACAAACACTGGTTTAATGCCATTCCACCACAACGAATGAGTGGTAGCCACAAAGCTGTAAGGCGTGGTTATGACTTCTCCTGTGATACGCAGTGCTTGTAAAGCTATCATTAAAGGTAAAGTTCCGTTGGTAAAAAGACTGACATAAGGAACTTTTAAATAGTCAGAGAGTGTTGCTTCCAGTTGTTTATGGTAATATCCATTATTCGTCAGCCATTTTCGCTGCCAGATATCTTCCAGATAGGGAATAAATTCTTCCAAAGGAGGGAGTAATGGGGAAGTAACGGTAATTTGCTGATTACTCATTGTTAAAGCGTTTTTTAAGTAAACAAAGATAATGAAATTTCTTACTTCTTTCGCAATAATATCTCTTTTGCGTCAGTGAGTTCTTTGAATTTAAAAACATAAGCGAATCCCAAATACAGTAATATACCGCTCGTTCCCCCCGCTATTAATCGAATAAAATCAGAAAAAGCCATCCATACGTTTTTATCCAGCAATATTATTGTTGCCCCGACAGTAGCACTTAGAAGTATGCTCGGCAATAAGTCAGCGAGCTGTTTCCATAAACTATAATTTAAATACTTGCCACTATAATGGCAATTGATAATAAGTCCAATAAAAGATATTATAACTCTCCCCCATAGCATGACAATAATCCCGAACTGAAAAGTAATAGCTATAGCAATTACAATCAATATTTTTTTGATAATTTCCAATTTTAAAAAAAGATCGCTACGTCCCTTTACATTTAACACATTCAGGTTATATGAATGAATGGGTAACAATATTCCTACAATACACAATATTTGGAAATAAGGTACAGCCGGGAGCCATTTTTCAGTAAATAGAAAACGGAATAAGGGCTCTCCCAATACTCCCAAAAGCATCAATACTGGAGTTATTACGAACATTACCATCTTCATTAATTGACTATAGACATTTTTTAATCTTAAACTATCGTTTTGAATTTGGGAAAATAATGGATAAGTTACTCGATTCAAGGGCTTTATTATGCTCGTTACGGGTAGTTGTTGCATAGAATTAGCCTTATTATAAAACCCTAGTTGTGTGGCACTGAAAATTTTACCAATTACAATGGTGTAAATATTTTGAAAAGCAATATCCAAAAGACCGGATAGAGCTAGTTTATACCCAAAATTAAAATGAAATCGAAATTTGACTTTATCAAAAACTCTTTTCGGCCTCCATCTGGAATACATCCAAAATTGTAGAGACGATAAAGCAGACTGAATAATGGCCATATATACCAACGACCAAACCCCAAATCCCGTAAGAGCAAATATAATTCCGGATGCTCCGCCTATAACAAGCGAAGGAATTTGCACTTTCAGTTGAGTTTTAAAATCCATTTTCTTTGTTAACAGTGTTCGTTGTATAGCCGAAAAAGCACTAATAGGTAGTATAATGGTATAAATCCTGATAATTTTTGTCAATTCCGGCATTTTGAAGAAAACAGATACCCAGGGAGCTGTAAATGCAATAATTGAATAAATCAGGATACTTACGGTAAAATTGAAGTAGAATACAGTAGAAAGATCAGCATCATCAATATTTTGAGTCCGGATAAGCGAGTTTGTCAATCCACTATCGATTAAAACATTTCCAATACCCATTAAGACACTGAATATGGCTATTGTTCCGAAATCACTAGGCAATAAAATACGTGCCAAAACTAGTGAAACGACAAACCCGATTAACTGGTTGCCGAACTGTTGTGCAAATGTCCAGAATATACTGGATAATGCTTTTTGCTTCAAAGACATATCTTAACGCTTTTATTGAATTGTAGCATTTTTTAATCTACAAAAGTACAACAATTTTATGTACAAGGCGGTTAGTACGCTACATAAAGCATTAAGACTTCTCCTTTATACGTGTTTGTATTTAGATATTTACTTATTGTGTTTTTCTTGGTTTATTCGCAAAAACCTGAAATCGTAATTTTTTTATAATATTAATAGAATACGTATTCTACTTATTAAAGAGATTGGACATTTATTTTTCTGAAACCTTGACAATTCTTCATATTGACTTATTAAGTAAATTCTTTAATTAAAAAACTAATGATGAAAATCAGGTAGTTGAGACAATAATTTTGCTGATTTGAGCAGGGATTATATATTGAAATAAATAAGAATCATATTTATAGATCTTTTAGAAAACAGGTTGTAGTGAAAAATAATTTATAAAATCACTTTGATAAATTGTTAGATTTACAACCTTGCATCAACCCATTCTCTATCAATAACAGCTTTAACATCGAAGAGTACTCCGCCGGATTTATGGTGTTTATCAAAATTGATAGACCTAAATTCTTCATGGGCTACAGCTAAAATAATAGCACTATATATTTTATTTTCGTTGAATTTCGAGGAAATATAAATGCCGTATTCTTCAAATACATCTTCAGGAGAAGCCCAAGGATCACAAATCTCTACATTTACACCAAACTCCTGAAGCTCATTGTAAATCTCCATCACTTTTGTATTCCTAATGTCCGGACAATTTTCCTTGAATGTAACACCCAGAATCAATACATCAGCCCCTTTGATTTTGTGGTCCTTCTGAATCATCAGTTTGATCACCTTGTCAGCAATGAAAGGAGCGATGCTGTTATTTACGTTTCTTCCCGATAGAATAACCTGTGGTATGTGACCCAGAGACTCCGCTTTCTTTGCCAGATAATAAGGATCAACGCTGATACAATGTCCCCCCACCAAGCCGGGACGATACTTTAAAAAATTCCATTTCGTACCTGCAGCTTCCAACACGTCGTTGGTATCAATACCGACCTTGTCAAAAATAAGAGAAAGTTCATTGACGAATGAAATATTGACATCCCTCTGAGTGTTTTCAATAATCTTTGAGGCTTCAGCAACTTTTATATTTGGAGCTTTATGTGTTCCTGCAGTTATGATTGAGGAATAAAGGCCGTCTATGAAATCTGCAATTTCCGGAGTGGATCCTGAAGTTACTTTTTTGATTTTTGTAAGAGTATTTATTTTATCCCCAGGATTAATCCGCTCGGGACTATATCCGGCGAAAAAATCTTGATTAAAGTTTAATCCCGAGGTTCTCTCAATTACCGGCACACAGTCTTCTTCGGTACAACCCGGATAGGTCGTGGATTCATAAATCACCACATCTCCCTTTCCCAGAACTCTCCCTAACATTGCGGAGGCGCTAAGTAACGGCCTCAAGTCGGGATTGTTGAATTTGTCAATGGGGGTGGGGACGGTTACAATATAGGTGTTGAAATCTTTTAAATCTTCTTCTTTGCAAGAAAAACTTAAGCCGAGCTTCTCATCCGTTTCGTTAATCTTCATGGATTGTACCATTGACGCCACGTCGGCTTCCAGTGTATGGTCTTTGCCTTGCTGAAGTTCTTCTACCCTTTTTTTATTGATGTCATACCCCAGTACTTTGTATTTTTTTGAAAATTCTATTGCTAAGGGTAATCCCACATATCCTAATCCAATAATTGCTATTTTCGGATTTTTAATATTCATTTTAAAACGATTAAAACGGTTTATGGAGTTTGTTGCCGACAAAAATACAACATTTTACATAACATCAGAACAGATTGAGCAAGATAAATTGATACAATGGATTCTCAATTGATGAGTATGAGACACTCCTACACTCAATGAGTAAACTGCGCAGAATTTTATAAAGACCTATAAAACATTGTTTATCTCAAAAAAAAAAGTATTTTTGCATTTCAAAAGTGAAATATGAGAAAAGAATTAACATTTATTGCAACATTGTCTTTGTTGTTTATTTTGAACGGTTGTTTAATTGATATTGAAGACAATGTAAAGGAGATAATTATTGAAGCTAAAGACATTCAGTCGCTAACCAAAGATCTTAATTTAGCCGGTTATTCAACTATCCCAGACACAACTGATTTCCCTATTACAGCGTGGTTTGGGATTCCTCATGGCCAGTTGAATGAATATCGATTTCAGGAATTAAAGGATGCCGGGATCACTATCAATTATTATCGATATCCAAATGCAGACAGTGTTCAAAAAGCGCTTGATTTATCCCAAAAGGTAGGGATAAAGACACTGATTAACTGTCCTGAGTTGGTAAGCAACACAAAAGCAATTGTTCAACGTTTCAAAAATCATCCTGCAAATGCGGGTTACTTTATCCGAGATGAACCGCCGGTAAGCATGATTCCTACATTGAAAAGCTTTATTAATACTGTGAAATCTGTGGATAAAGATAAATTGTGCTATGTGAATTTACTGCCATTGTATGGTACTGGTACTGCCTTAGGGACTGAAAACTATTATCAATATATTGGACGTTATATGAATGAGTTGCCTTGGGATGTCGTTTCTTTTGATTTTTACCCGATTGAAAATGCTGGACTGCGCTACGGTTGGTATAAAAATCTTGAAATAATCAGAGACGAAAGCAACCGGATTGGAAAGCCGTTCTGGGCTTTTGCTTTGACAACAGCTCATAGTAACTATCCCATTCCAACATTAGAAAACTTACGTTTACAGGTTTATTCAAACCTGGCTTATGGGGCCAAAGGCATCCAATACTACACGTATTGGACTACTATTAGTCCAAACTATGTATATGTATCCGGGCCTATAGAGAAAAACGGATCAAAAACAGATGTATATAATCACATAAAAACTCTGAATAAAGAGATCGATAACCTTGCTTACATTTTTAAATCCACTAATGTTACAAATGTCAGTCATTATAAAAATATACCGGAAGGTGCAAAACCATTTACAAATTTGCCTAATTATGTGAAATCGTTTGATATAGACGGTGAAAGCGCTATTATTTCTGAAATGGGCAACGATTCGGTTTCATATTTAATGATACAGAATAACAGCTTACATAATCCTATGGCTGTTGACATAAAAGTAGATTCACTTACAAATATGGTCTTGAAAAATGGACGTATTATTCCAGTAGCTTTAATTAAAGAAAAATTTAAACTGACCTCAGGTGATGTTGCCGTTTTTCAGAGAAGAAAAAATAAATAATTCCTTGCGAATAAGGGCGTGCTACTCTTCAACTTTTCGAGTTATTTCTTTTATTACAGGAAAAAGATATATCCACGAACAACTTATAATTAACCCCAAAAAAATAAAAACAGCCATTATTCTTTTAGGAGAGGGTGCACTTTTTTGTAACGGTACAGTAACAGGATCTAGAACTATTAAAACAGGCTTTGTCTCATTCACTGCCAGTTGAGCCTGTTCACGCTGTTTTGCTAATTCATTGTAAACAGTAAAAGCGATATCATATTCACTTCTAAGGCGCGTTTCAGTAGCTCTTCCCGTAGCAGTTACTAATCCCCTGTTAGAATCCTGAAAAGCAGCCAAATCAGCCTGTTTCTGTAAGAAGTCCTTTTGAGCTTCTATGTAACTTTTCTCTACAAAAGCAAGATTTCCCCGAACTTTTTCTATTCTGTAGTTTACGACGTACTTTTCTAGAGATTTGTGTAATTGATCACTAACCTGGGCAGCAGCTAATGCTTCCGGAAAAGTATAACCTATTGTTATAATTCCCTTTTTGGCATCGTGGTCGTATACAATGCCATTTTTGATAGCATTGTATACCGATTGCTCTCTGGACGTCATCTTTACGATGTTTGTTCCATTATTTGTAATATCAGATTCTATTGCATTGCCTGTGGCGACACTGTTTTGGTTTGATTTAGATCTAAAGCTTGCTACTATTGTACGCGGTAAACCTATCGTATACTTTTTTATATTATTCAAAATATCTATTCCTTTGTACTTTGGATTGGAGTAATATTCATAAAGTGTGATTTCTTTGCCTTCTGATTTTTCAACTACTATAGGCACCTGCATGATTTCCCTCACAAATGGTAAGCTTTTTATTATTTCAGGGTACAAGGCCGGAGAAATATTTCCTTCCTGAATGACAGATGTCCCTATATTTATCCCTGCAATTGAAGCGATATTTCCGAGATTTCCAGCCGAACCTCTACCTCCGCTTTGAGTAAATATTGTGCTCTGAGCTGTGTATTGAACCGGGGATATGAGTGCTACGAATATTCCAAACAGTAAAAATATACCTGTAACAGAAAGAATGAACTTACGCTTTAGCCAGAGCTGTCGAAGAATATCTTTCAGTTCGATCTCATCAAAATGATTGGTTTCTTTAAGTATTATCGTTTGCTGTTGGAACTTTTCTTCTGTCATAGGGAGTATGCGTTTTTAAAAAAATCTGCTAATAATAAGTGCAAGAGAGGCAAGCGTAGTAGACATTCCCAGTATATTTTGGATTCCTACCGATTCACGTTCCGGCCTTTCCGGTACGATAATCTCGCATCCGGGTTCAATTTTTGCCCACCGGCCGGTAGCCACATTTCCGTTCATATAAATAACAAACGGTTTGTTTTTCATGGCCAGGCGGGAATATCCCCCTGCCTGGCGAACGTAACTTTCCAGGCTCATGCGTTTTTTATAAGTAACCGTGTTGGGGTACAATACCCCCCCGGAGATCTTAACCGTACCTTCGTATTGTGGGACAAAAATCTCGTCTCCCTGACGCAGGATAATATCATCATCGCTACCGGGTTTCTTCAACGCTTTCTCCAGGTCAATCCCGACATATTGTGTGCTGAAGTCCATGTCCTCAATATAGGTGGAGTCTCCTTCGGCGGTCGCCCTAGCCAGGAGGGCATCGCGAGTCCTTCTTCGTTCGGCTTCGTTTAACTGGCGGGATAATCGGGCCCCTTTGGCATACGCATATTCCGTTAACCCCCCCGCCCGCTGGATAAACGAAGATAACCGCTCGTCTTTTTTTATCTTGGCATACTGCCCGTCAAACAACACTTCTCCACGTACTGATATGTTTTGTTGTGCTTCGTATCCTGGAGAGCGGCGTATCACCACCTGGTCGAAGGGGTGAAGCACAAATGTTGTATCACTCGATATGATTTCACCGTCTCTTAATGAGAAACGAAGCGCTTGTCCAGTTTGGGAAGACGAAGTGGTGCTGGCCGGATCCTTGAACCGGCGGAAGACATCAATTTGCGCTGTGGATGCAGACTCTCTTAATCCACCGGCTCTCAAGACAACATCCTCGAGGTGCATGTTTTCCGCATAGGGATAATTGCCGGGAGCGCGAACTTCCCCTCCTACATATACCGTGAGGCTGTCTTCGATGGAGAAAATAGAGGGTATATGCAGGCGATCGTTCTTTTGCAGCGGAATATCGGGTATGCGGTTGCTTAGCAATGCATCCAGGTCGAACGACTGCATGGTCTGCTTTAAGTCTTCTTGCTCGCGGTACAACAATGCGCGGTAAACATAAGCGTCGCCCGTTATTCCTTGTGCTATCGATACCAGGTCGCGCACCGTCCTGATCTGATCCCCAATAGCATATTGTCCCGGACGATACACTGCCCCGGTAATTTCCACCATGTTGGAGAACCGGTTGAGTATGGTGGATACGGTTATGAAATCACCATCCTGTATTGTGAAGGAGGCAAAGCCGGTTTGATTTACCGTGAAAGTTTCTTTTTCGTACTCGCCCTTCCGGTCTACCTGGATGTTGTTCTTATAGGCTT
>ENA-UOOR01002978-UOOR01002978.1-fermentation-metagenome-genome-assembly--contig:-NODE-2978-length-15896-cov-7.632283_pt1 | contig 15896 bp, 15 predicted proteins | sample MGYA00245780_ERZ724029 | MGnify/ENA primary metagenome ERZ724029 (study PRJEB28704, sample SAMN03018315) | fermentation metagenome | biome: anthropogenic terrestrial biome; feature: soil; material... | reverse complement strand
TATTTTACGACGACGCTGATAGGTAACAGTGAAGCAATTATAACTCAAAAAGGAACGATTATCACGCTATCCTGGCAAGTGGGAAGCACAATTCTGTACCTGTCAGGGAATTGCGGCAAAGACATGCTGATCATGATTGGAGAAGGTGTTGAACTTCTAAAATAAGCCATAGCAATATCCTTTGTTAAAAAGTGACATAAACAAAGTTACCCGGTAAATTAATAATTACTGAAATTCTTAACCATGAAGAACGTGTTTTATTCCATAACTTCTAAATTAGGAAGCACCTAAAATCGTCGTTTCCTAGCGGTTGAATTGATCAACTTTTGTCCCTAGCACACAGGCAAACTCAGATCGCCAACCTCCATCGTATGGTCCTTTCAATATTATTTTTCGACAAAGACAACATCTGTCACCTGCAGCTCGCCACCCGTAGTACTTTCCGCACTGACAAAAATGAATTTATTTGCAAAAAGAACCATATCCCATTTTCCGTCAGCAGAGGCAATGGTTATGCGATAATCTCCTATCGTCTCATTAAACACTATATCAATATCTTTTGCACTTCTATTTTTAGGAATTAAAAAGCCTTCTGGCAGGGGGGGATACGCCTCACTCTGTACCATTATTCCATTTTCATAATCGATTATTACCTTGTTAACTATCTCAAAAAACTCATTTTCATTTACTTCCTGGGCAGAGGAATTGCTTATATCCATACTGTTTGACACATTGGGATCATGGCTTTCATTCTCTGGCTGCTCTGAGGCATTACCGGCCTCTGGTCTGTTAGTTTCAATGCTGGACGAAATTCCTGATGGTATTTCATCCGGCATTGAGTTTGGTTGCTCCTGTTGATTGCACGCTGCCAAGAGACTGATAAATATTAAAAATAAGCAAACCTTTTTAAACACAATTACGCTCCTTGCTTTAAAATATTTATTTTTGTTGGCTGGTATGACGCCTCACGGCTCTCATCCATATATATATAATACGCATTACTGCCCCACACATAGACGTCATGGCTTTTCGTAATCAGTACGTTTGAAAATTCTCCACAATAATAATAACGTACGTTTTCATTAAAATCCAGCTTGGTGGGAATGCTTATGATCTCCTTTTCATTTTCTGAGTTGTTTTTACCTAAGTTGTAACCCCAAGTATAAAAGTCACCTTTTTCTGTGTGGACAATAATAGAACTAGAAGAAACCGATATATCTTTTATTGATACACTGATCTTATCTATTAGAACAGCCTCTTCATATATATCGAAATATTCGCTCGTATCATCACCAACGATCCCAAATCTATCTTCCCCTATAAAATATAATTTTCCTGTTTCGGAGAGTCCTACTAATCCTTGGAACATAGGCCCTATTTGAATTATTGGTTCAGGAAAAGGAACCTGAGTTGCTTTTTCAAACATTATTTTGTTTTCAACAAGTGCGCCTTGAACAAAAACCTCATTCTTTGAATTGATAAAGGCTCGATAAATCACTGAATTTTCGATTTGAGAAATAGGCTCACCGCTATCTATATTTATCTCCATGATATCATGGCTTGACGCAAGGAAGGCACTTTCTTGTTTGGGATGTATGGATGCTCCTTTTTGTGTCCAGCCCAGTCCAAATATTTTGCCATTAGGCTCTGCTATCGTAACCAGATAATGAGACAATTTGATTTCTGCAACTGGTATTCCAAAATCCATTAATACTGGAGAATAGTAAATAGGTGTATTTTCTGAAGAAATTATTTTATATGCATTTGACCCCCATCCATATACCTTTCCGCTGGTAGTAACCGCAAACACAGTATTTGCAAGTGAGGATGTAACTATCTTTTTCACCGGTTCGCCAATCTCGATTTTCTGCGGAATCTTAACAACTTCTCCTGAACTATAACCAAGGCCGAGAACGCCCTGTTCATTCTCACCCCATGAAAGAACATCACCGTCCGAGGTGAGTGCAAAATGAGCTGTGAGAGTCAGTACGACTTCTTCTATATATGGTTGTGTTGCGATTGCTGCTTGTTCTATACTACATCCGTTAAGCGCAGCCAGTAGCATTGCCAAAATCGTCACTAATTTTATCATCAAAACCTCCACCGCTTATGTAATAAGAATTGTCGAATCATTCCTTACGAAGATAAAATAGGGAAAATGCCCGCAAAATTGTTTGGGATTTTGCGGGCATTTCGATCATTTAAGACAGGCTAGGATACCATATTCTGCAAAAATACTTCATCGCCCTCTCTGCAGCTTATTGGTTACAAGGAGTGTAAAAACCACGTTAATAACCGACTCCGGGGAACACTACATATGTGTAAGGATCATATTTTGTGCTAATGTTGGAAGCGTTCCGGGTTTCAAAATGCAGATGATTGCCGGACGACCAGCCAGTGTTTCCAACCTCACCAATTTTTGCTCCTGCAGACGGAGTAAAAGTGGCTACGGTCGAAATGCTTTCGGTTCCCGTAAATCTACTGCGGTAGGACGATAATGTCGTGTTGGCAGTTCCGTTGGTAAACTTGGAAAGATGTGCATAGATGACTTGGGTGCCGCCAGAGGTACAATCAATATAATTTCCATAGTTCACCAAATAGGTAGTTCCGTTCAAAACACCAGTGTAAATTCGGCTACGGTGAGATACGCTTGTAACCGCATTTACTTGAGTACCTGCCGGAGCTGCAACGTCAATACCCGCATGCCCCCCTGCGCTATAGTCCTGAGATATTGAGCCCGTCGTAATAGGTGCGGACCAGCTGGTGGAAGGGATTTTTACCGCTGCTTTATCAACGTATCCATAATCTATTGTGCCGTAATTTAGGAAACGAATATAATAGCGATTGGCGTTGCTATTGTTGTTGTAAACCCATACGCGTTCACGGGAACTTACGAAACCTTTCGATGTACTGCCGGTAGCCGTTGAATAAACGGTGTATGAACCGCCAGCTATGTAACAAAGTTTTTCAACAGTGGCAAACGGCTGTATTCCCGCAAAAGGATCTACAATGCCAGCGGCCTTTTCTTGCTCAGGGGTCATTTTATCTGCGCGAGGACCAAAGTTGAAAGGGTTTTCCGGTGTTGAGTATTGTTCACCGTAACCGGGTGGAGGTATTTCGACCGGCATTTCAAATGCCGCCGATGTTGGTATTGATAGGCCGAGAACAAGCATAAAACACAAGACCAAACTAACAAACTTCCTTTTCATAACGTCCTCCTTGTTTGATGTCATTAGGTTGATGGCTAATATAAATGAATACGCCCCCTTTCTGCCTTGCTTTTTAAATAAAGGATTTATCTGCATAGATCCTTTAGTTAATTAACATCGTATTTTTTATCTCTTAATAAAATAACGGATTAAATCTATGAAATGTTACAAGCCTTTTTGTATTGTACAAAACCTAAATTCTAGAGAATCTGAAAGAGATTGATTGGAGTAAATTATCTCGTAACTTTAAATCAATAAATATCAGCAAGGGAATAAAGGCTGCTGTACATAAGCTTATGAAAGCTATGTACAGCAGTTTTTTCAGATTATATCTGCTACAACTTGGAAACAATCCTCCCATAGATATGCTTCTACCGGTAATCATGCTGGGCAATATGGATAATCACGTTGTCGCCCGGAAGAAAATCAGAGTCGTAATGGGAATTGGAATACAGGCAAAGGCAGAGGGTTCCATCTTACAGGGTGCAGAACATATTTCCCTGTGATAACAGCCTGCCACCGGATGGCGGCGTTCTACCCCGCCAAAAGGGTCGGGGGTAGCTTCCCATCCGAAAACTTCAGCTGGTTTTCCGCAGGTTCATGTTCCAAAATGCGGGCCCGGAGCTCCTGACCCGGACGGTATAATTTCCGTATATCTAGAATGGACGAATAGCTCGTGTCCGGCTGCCGCATGGATACGTCATATCCGCCGTAATGTAGCAAGCAGCGCCGGGCTCCCACAATGAGAACAGAACAGGGTGCAGGGTCTCCGGGTTTCCCGCTGCGCCCGCTGATAAAGGCACATCGGCGCTTAACCAGTGCCAGCGACCGGGAAGCGAGGGTGATCTCACCGTGGCGCTGATCATCCAATTTTTGGGCAAATACAAGTGTTTCATTTAAACTTAATCCAAACTGCTTAACTTGCATTGCTCTTCCTGTTGTTTCAATACTAAATCTATCCGTTTGCATTATATTTTTGAATTCACTTTCTCCAACATCATATTTTTTGTTTTTGTATTACTCGTTTGGTAAAAACATTATAGAAAGGATCATTATAAAAAATCCGGGTGTTCTCAAGAACACCCGGTGCAACTATTCTAACCTCTGTTAACACGCGCTATAAGAAGTAGATTTATTTCAAATACCACTTGACATTTTACTTTATGCTGTGTAGGATTAAATGAAACTACATGATGTAGAACAAGGGGAGCGATTTTTTGTTACAGCAAATATCAGATTCGGAAATGGAAGTTATGCAAATCATTTGGGAGAATGGCGGCAATATCTCTTTTGCACCGCTTATGAAAATCATCGAATCAGCAGGAAAAACGTGGAAAAAAAATACAGTTTTAACATTTCTTGTCCGCTTAATAGATAAAGGGTATTTATCCGCGACAAAAACAGGCCGGGCCAAAGAATACTTCGCAACCGTTACGGAAAACGAATATCAAGAGGAACAGGCCAAAATCTTTCTGGATAAGGTTTACAGTGGTAATGTAAAGGGGCTAGTTTCGGCTTTGCTCAAACAAGACAGCCTTACGAAAGAGGATTTCCGAGAGCTGCACGATTTCTGGAAAAAGGGTGAGGATGCAAAATGAGTGAATTTTTATGGCTGCTTTTTTCCCTATCTCTATCCGCTTCGTTCGTCATGGTTCTGATATTCACATTAACCAAGTTATTCAAAAGGCGATTGGATCACACTTGGCGTTATTATATATGGCTAATTGTCATTGTCCGTTTATTGGTTCCGTATGCACCGGAAGCAAATTTGATGAATTTAATTATGCAGGAAAGCAGGAATCCGGTTGCGATTGGAGCGGTGATCCAGCCCCCGCAAACAGAAAATACACCTATTATTTTACCGCAAACGGAAGCTCCTATGATAAGCGCGGATACAACATCCCACAAAGCTTCTATGAACACAACTAACGTAAAAGAATATTTTGGAATAGTGTGGGCGGTTGTGGCTGTATCCATGCTTGCTTGGAAGCTCTCTAGTTATTTGCGGTTTATCCGCTTTTCTGCCAGGAAACGCAAACGAATCGAAAATCCTGCTGTTTTGAGCACTTATCAATCTGCAATTCATGCACTAAAGCTCCACCGCACACCACCTTTATACAAAAGCGGAATTGCCGGGGTACCGATGCTCATAGGACTATTTCGCCCCTATATTTTGATTCCTGATTCGGAGATTCAGGAGCAAAATCTCCGTCATATTCTGATGCATGAATTAACCCACTATAAAAGACGTGACGGGTTTTACAAGTGGCTTGTTCAAATTGTGGTGTGCATTCACTGGTTCAATCCTTTTATATATTTTACGGCAAGAGAGATTGACAAAGCCTGTGAGCTTTCCTGTGACGAAGCGGTTTTGCGACGTTTAAACCGTTCCGAGCGCCGTGATTATGGAGAAATGCTTTTGACCTCCCTGCAATGCGGTATTGATGCTCCAAACCGTGTGATCACATTGCCACTCAGTAAAGACGGCAGACTGCTGAAAACGAGGTTGGACTCTATTATGAATTTTAGACGTATCGGCACGGGCGGCATCATCATTTCACTTCTGCTAACCGGCTGCATCGGGATGGGGGCTATATTCTCCGGGGCATACTATGCTCCGCCAAATGTCGTAAACCCGGCAGCACTGGAGGAGAATAGTCATAATGGAATACCATTACCTCCGGCAGAAGATGCTGCTACACCCGAATCTGTCCCAACCATAGAAAAGCCGCGCGAAGTCGTTAAAATCGGAATGCAGGAAATACCCACAAAAGAATATGAAGCGCAAATCAAACAGCGCGAAGAAATGGATGCATGGCTCGAAGGGTTGGATGGGAATATTTACAGCGATTATTATTATTCATCTCCGAATATGGTGATTCAAGTTACAGATGTCGCTGCATTTGAACAATCTTCCGATATGAATGTAGCGAAAGAAAGCGGCTGGGTATTCGCTTTAGAAGAAGTGCGTTTATCGGCAAATGAAATAGATGCTCTTATCACTAGAATGCTAAATTGGGAACGCAGACACGAATTCCAAATAGACAGTTTCGGAGCTTCTGATGATAAAAGCACCATGAGCGTTAGAACCACAAGCTTATCTCCACAAAACCGAGCGATCATTGAAGAGTTTGTTGGAATAGGCCCTTTGGAGTTTTATAATTCCGAAATTGCCAATGAGGTCACCGGTACAGGCGAATACAGGATGGTTGGGTTAGATGGCATTATAGACTGGTATATCCCCCGACTTTTTGATAAGCCTTTCGTTTATAATGTGCTGGTAAAAGGCCCAACCATGAGTGCATTTTCTAACGGTGACCAACCTGACTGGAATTTTTATCTGCAATATGATAGCGCAGTGTCGGAAGATCAAATGTCAGATGCAATTACAAGAAAAATTTCCGAATGGTACGATATGATGTATGATCCAGATAAAATCACTTATGTGATAAAACGGGTCGAGGTAGAACGTGTTAACTAATATTTCGTAAAGAGAAGGATATCTCGTATGATGGAAATGCCAAGGGTTTGCTCTCGTTTAAAACTCCATGTACTGTCTTTTTTGGTAGCTGGTGCCTTGCTGCTATCAGGATGCGCTGAAATGCAGCAAGATCACGCTATGACACAAAGCGAATCTTCGGCATCGCAGGGTGTCTCCATGTCTGACAGTTTGCCGGAAGAAGAAAATGCATATCAGAAAGATATCCCCGTACATGATGAGGAATTTTATGAGGAGGTTTTATTGAATTTTGGCGCTCAGTGGGTTCCTCAAAGTGATGGCTCGTCCTATATGGGGCCAGATATGATTAGCTTTTTTTATGGTCATGAGGAAGATGATTGGAAATCACCGGAGGAACTATCGGTTGCCAGCTACTTTCAATGGCTGCTACAACGCCGCTTTGATTTAGCATGGCGACCGTTTGAAGCAGAAGTTCCTTTGACCGGATATGCCATAGATGCAAGTATATTTGAAGACATTGTAACAAGCTATTTTGATGTTTCGGTAGAACATTTACGGTCCGACCCCGAAATTTATGATGCCGAAGCTAAAGAATATCATTACGGGATATATGGCGGGAAAGGCGGCATCCCAGAAATACAAATTGTAGATATCGAGCGACATGGCGAATTTGATTGCATCCATGTAACGTTGGACTATGCCAAAAGCCAAGGCACGGCTTCCAATAAAATACTCCCACAAAAAGTGGTAGTGATTCGTTATATGGAAGATCGGTCCTATCGTTTTACCCAATTCTATACGGATGAAGATTTTGTGGTGGTCAATAACGAAGAGAATATAGCGCTAAGGAACCCCGCATTAGATAAAATCAAAGGTTTCGCTCAACTGGAAGATGGTGTTCTGTTAGCCATAAAAAACTATCATAGTAGTATGGGTTGGATGGAAGCCAATCAGATTGGGCAATTAGAGCGGGTGGATTTTCACGAAAGTAGGGCTTATTTTCTGGCAGCACCTTGTTTCACTGGCTCTCGGGTGGTGGTGGAGTCTCTTAAATTTGAGGGCGACAATCTTGTTCCAGATAAAATACTGTATGAAAAAGAAAGTACCCCAAATGATTATGCGCTCATTATAAATTCCCCCCTGCCGAAAAGCGGCGCAGATAAACAGATAACAGTAGAGTATAATGGCACAAAGGCGGTGTTCCAGTTTGATGTTCTTGGTTTGCGCAGTGATGAAGCTTTGCCGCGTATGATTGATAACGTATTTTACATTGAAAATCAGATGGCCAGCCCTATCAATTAATCTGCAATTGAGGTGCAGGAAAGGAAATGCGCACGACTCTAAGTTGATTATTAGGCAATAAGATAAACGAACATCCTTAAGAGGAAACAATCGTGAGGTCAATCATGAAATCAGTTTTCGTAACGACTATTTTTATAACCATTGTATTAATGTGAGGCTGTATGAGCAAGGAAAATGGCAGCCTGACAGCGTCAAAGGTAGCACCATCCTTGTCTATCTTATCCGAAAGTTTTGACGGAGCATCACAGGAGAAAGATGATTCGTCTGAATCGGAAGCAAGCTCTTTAGCAGAGGAAAAGCCATGGAGTCCGGCGGATTACCCTGACCCCACTCTTGAGGAAAACATGGGAGCGGGCATATTTTATAAATGGGAGCATCTTGAATATCAAACCTTTGAAGACACAGCTGTTGCTGAGGTGATCGGTGCAGTTAACATAAATGGATATGACTGCTATGTTGTACAATATGAGATTGAACCCGGTTTGTACGCCGGGGGATATGCAGTCGATTCAGAATGCGGTGAATTGATCTGGTGCGTGGACGATAGGGGCCCTGGCTATTACTTCTTTTGCGATACCGCTCCCGAGTTTTTATATGCACCGAAAGAAGAGGCTTAGATAGAGCATCCAGAAAAGAGAAAGCGGAAAAGGTGGTGGGAGTTTCTTGTCTACGATCTTTTTGCTTTCATGAGCCCCCACCTAAGGCCATTTTGAAAACGTAAAGATGCACAAAGTGCATACTTAATCCCCAGAGGGAGGTAGTGTGGAATGGCAATTCATCGATATGAAATGAATGACAATACCTCGCTGGAGTTTTCAGAATACCCCTAAGGCATCCCCCGCTCTATAGTTATGCGGTTACCATTACCAACATGTAGTATAATAGTAAAGAGGCGGTAAAACCGCCTCTTTTTGATCTCGGCATTTCGCCTTAAATGAGCTCGAATGTAGCACTTATAGTTGTACCTTGGTAGCTTTTGATTTCTACCAAATATTTACCAGGAAGGTAGACGTGTTGATCTTGGCAAAGGCTTAATGTATGTTTTTTAGGATATCCCTGTACTACTTCATGGACAATTTCCTGAACATTGTATGAGAGGTTTAGTGTTTCCCATGTGGTACCATTGTAATACTTAATCAAGTATTCTAAAACATAGGTAAGCTGCTCCGCAGAGGTATTCACGATTTCAACCTCGATGTTGTTGCTTGTTACCGGATAGCTGCCGCCTGTAGTCATCGTGACGCTCCCGGGGGATTGTTCTTGCACAGTCAATGAAAAGTACGCATAGATTGTATTTTTGTCAGTATCACTTAAAACAAATCGGTATGCTCCTGGTTCATATACGTACTGGCTCGGGTATAAACGAAACTCAAAATTTCCAATGCTGCCAGCAGGAACCGATTGCGGCTCCTCCATCACATTATAGCGAACAGGAACAGCTTCCCAGCTGCTGCCTGCTTTCTTTTCAATAGTATAGTCGATTATAAACCCAAAATTGTCTTTCGTCTGATTATTAATACCGATGTTTATTGCGTCTGTGCCAAGGGGGTACGACTTTTGCGCTGTTGTCATGATAACAGCATCAGCCGTCTTTGGTTTTGAACTGGTAATTTGTGAGGATGACTGCTGCTGCGTAGGAGCAGACGGCCCCGAGGATTGTGTAGTGGAGTCTGAGTTCACAGAAGAAGATGTATTTGGGGCATTTGGTGTTATCTGGGAGGATTCTGTCAGTGATTGCGGCTCATCTTTACTCAGTCCATGCTCATCGTCGACAGGTACTTCGGATATCGGATTAATAAGGATATCTGGATCGCTGCAATCGTCCCAATCTGTCGATTCGCTGCTACATCCACTTAATATCACTAGAGACATCAGTAATATCGCAATAAACCTATTCATGTGCAATCCTCTCTTATGGTTTGGGAAGGGGTGGCCCGAGGGGGCCACCCTTTTTCTTCAATACTCATATTCGCCGTACTTGACTTCCCTCATGATTCCATACAGGTAGGAATCAATACGCGGGCCGTGGTTAACATTGCTGCCGCCTGGGTATCCAACATGTACTCCGACGATATAGTTAGAATCGTCGTAGATTGCCGAACCGCTATTGCCGCCAACCGTATCCATATTGTGCTGCAGATAATAGGTGTCTGCATAGGTAATACTGCCTTTTGCCGACCACATTTGAGATCCACCGTTGGGGTCGGATGGTGTTTTGCCCTTGTCTTGCGGATATCCGGTTACATTATAAATACGGGAATTGAGGGTAACCGCGGATCTAAAACCAAAGTACCAATCGGTAACGGACTGATCATACATGATAATGCACCAATCATCTTCAGCAGAATTGCCGTTCCAGTACCATGATGGAATGATGTAATGAGTTGGCTTTACATTGGGATCGTATCGATACCAATTGTAGTTGTCGAAGCCAAACTGCATATAAACATTATTTTTGTTTACCAAAGTGTTATTGCTGCTGTTGTAGACACAATGGGCAGCTGTTATCACCGCCGAGTCACAAAATGCAGCACAAGAAACATTCACATAGTTAGGCCCGCCTTTCCATACCTGCAACCTTCCAATTGCACGATAAGGTGTTGCGGTGTAATTGGTAACCCGGAAACGGTCGTCGGTTCCGATGATCTGCCTTGTAGAAGGCATATTCCCTGGCTCGGTAAGCTCACCGCCAGATCTTGATGCATTTATTTCACTGGCTGGAATAAATCTTACCACATCACCTGTGCCGGCATCAATAACCACAGCGCCATCATCCGGATAGGTTATGGATTTGTCAGGTGTAATGTTTTCGGCATTTTCTGAGGCCATGACTGAGATGGAAGAGCAGGCTATCACCAAGACAAGGGCCAAAGCTAGCGACAGATACCTCTTCATTTTAAACCGTCCTTTCTAAAATGTCGGGGATTTGTCCGTCCGGTACTAATCAGGTTATGGGCATCACCTCCTACTAATAAAGTTGCGAAAAAAGGCATGACAGCCAGCCATGTCCTTTTTTCATCTTGTGCTCAAGCTGTTAGAATGGGAGTGGTGTTGGACTGACGACATTACCCAGAACTGACTTTGTCACGTTCGCAAATGAGCCCGTCAGCCGCCCTCTCATTCTCAGCGTCCGACTAACGCAGGTTGTACTACCGATGATTGTCGACGCGTTCGTGTTATTTGGGAGATTGAATAGGCAGTAGGAAAAGGGCAATCGTCAATACTACAAATCAATCATCGGGAGGGTTTCTATGAGCACTCGGCATTGACATATCCAAAGGCAAGAGCATAGCAGCCCTGCCACTCCATGGCGTTTTCGGGGATTGGTGTTCCACACTCTGGTATAGTCGTACATGGACATATACCAATTGGTGTCGTGTCAATCTGGGCGGGATCATCCCAAGTTTCTGGGGAATGCCAGAAGGGAATGGAATTTAGGTGGTCAGATTGTCCAGATCCTTCAAATCCGGCTTTGGGTTCAACATCAGTTTGTCGGTTATACCCTCTGGTATAAAATGGTTGCTCCACCCCCGCTTTTCGCAGAGCAGGTAACCTTTGTCGCACAGGCGAGATAGGACGGTCATCAGGGTGTCCAGCGCCCAGTCTCGCTTGCCCTTGGAATGGAGGAGGCGGAAACGGCTTCCGCCTCCTCCCACACAGTTCCGAATCATACAGCCGGATCAGGCCCTATTTCACGGCAAGGAATCCTCCGCGTTTCATTACACTGGAGTATAATTGAGTTGTGCTTTAATTATACTCCAGTGTAATACTAATATCAAAAGGCTGTGCGCTATAAAAATAATTCTTACATCCTAGGTTATATTGGCAATATAGTGCTATGCTTTTCAAATTAGAGATTTAGGTATTATTATTGCGTAAAAGAAAGTTTCTTCGTTGTCCGCTCTGTCCCGGCGGTATACGTAGCCTCAACTTTGTACGATGCACCTTTTATAAAATCATAATCAGTATAAAATGCACAAATCATTCCGTATGAGGTAGTGTAAAATGTGTCAACTAAAGAACCGTTTTTATACACCTTTATGTCGATCCTCAGATTCATATCAGATTTCGCAGTAACATCAGCAGAGATCCATGTATCATCCCGGGAAAGAAATGCAGTACTTATATTTACATAATTTGGTTCGAAGATAAGATCATTCATACTTACTCCATATGGTGTAGCTTCATTTGGAGCAGCAAAGGCCGATAAGGGCAATAACGAAATGGTGATGATACATAGTACAATGCCGGCGATTCTTTTTGCAGTTTTCATGGTGAGTTCATCCTTTCATTTTTGATGCTTCACCATATATAACTATAATATTTTTAGTTTACTACAAGTTTCTCTAAATTTTCTAAATTTTGTGCGATTTCCGTGAGGTTTCTTTTATTGAGCGTATTTGAGATAAGCCTAAAGTTATATTCGTTTGTCTCATAAGTCAAAATATTAACTTCAGTGTTTTTTAAAAAGACAGCATCATATCCTTTAAATTTAAATTTGTGAATGTCAGTTTCTTTATTGTCAGCTGAGACAATCGAATCTTTTCCTAATATATTAATGCTATATAGCAAATAATCGTTATCATCGGTAATATATTTGAAAGCTATACTTGTGGATGTAGTGATTATATTATCTAATTCATATCCATAAGGAATAGTTCCCGGAACATATATATTACCATATTTCCACGAAGAAGTTTCTTCTAAAATTCGCTTTGTATAGTCGGACGATATGGAAATATCAATAAATTCTTCCGAATAAAAACCTAGTTTTTGAAATATTTTAAAAATATCTGCACTAGCGAAAATTGTAGCCGAAAAAAGAATAATTGTTATGATAATAATGTTAATTGCTATTTTCCCTATTGAATAACCTTGCTTGGTTCTATTTTCTTTTTGATAACTATTTTTTAACCTTCTCATACACCATTTATGATGAAAAGTGGTTTTAAACGTTGGCTTATCTTTAAAATCAAGATATATTCTTTCTGATTTGTTGATTTTGTCTTCCTCTATATCTATCAAAACCTGGCGCAATAAATTGTCAAAATATTTTTCATCAAATGAATTGCTCATAAGATGCCTCCCCTAGACTTAAATCGGCTTTCATCTTTCTTCGCATTCTTGATAATCTTGCAGATACATTGCTTTCAGTTATCCCAACTATTTCCGCAATATCTTTATAGGACATTTTGTGTACGCTACGAAGAATCATGATATTTCGATCAGTTTCATTTAGATTTTCGATAATGTAATCTTTAATTTTCTGGTAGAGTTCTTTTGCTTGATACTCACTCCATATAGGTTCACCAGAATCTTTAATTCTTTCCAAACCTGTTTCTCCTAAATCCAGGTAAAGTGAAGCTTTCTCTTTTTTTAATATTGATAAAGAAACGTTTTTCACTACTACCATCATATAGTACCATGTTTTACCGGGTGTGTTTTCAGACAGTTTATCTAAATTTTTCAAGATCCTTACAAATGCATCTTGAACCGCTTCCTCGGACAAGCGTTTGTCTCGCAAAATCGAGTAGGCATAATTCAGCAGAGCACCATGAAAATTTATATATAACCTTGTAAATTTATCATGCTCCTCGCTATTAAACAACATAAGAAAAAGCAATATTTTTGTTAAACTCCCTTCCGTTATTTAAAGTGGAGACGGGCAAAGACCCTTTAGATGTCCTAAACCATGGCTTATAATTTGAGCATCATATTAGATAGGTTTAAGATTGTATCAATATATAAATCCTTCTGTTCTTCATCTTGAATATGAACTATTGTATTTGCAACTAATTGACAAATTGGCGGCATGTTTTGTGACATAGTTTTGCCCCGATATATGTAATCCAACGTCTCAGAAAAAATATCCGCAAGATCTTTGGCATTTTCTATTGTTAACCCTCTTGTTCCTGCCTCTATATTAGCCATATGACGGTGTGAGATATTTAACATAATTGCTAATTTTTCCTGAGTGATATTATGACACTTCCTTAATTCCTGCACTCTTTTACCGATAGCCATATTTATAGGCTTCGCTTCTTTTTCCGAAGGCATCATGCCATTACTTCCTCTTTTCATATAATCTATTAGCGCTTCCCGAATTTCGGGAAGCGTGGCCAATTCGGTATATAAAAAACCCTGTATGGCTGGGTGTAAAATGTGAGGCTATGGAACCTTTGCTTGAGTGATTGCATCAAAATTTGCTGATCCAGGTTATTTATTGTTTTATAACGCAATAAACTGGACTAATTTAAGTATATTGAAATCAAGTAAATATGATAACGAACTAAGTGGACAATTTCGGATCAATCAGATCATATTGTTGCCCTATATATCTTTTAGTTCCATCAATTCTTATTAGTCCCTTTTAGATCAATATAGAGGCGGCACGATATTTATTTTTTGTAATTATCCTAAATACAAACCAAATGCCTGGAAGCATCTATCCCAGGCACTTGGTTTGCATTTTCAAGGAATGAAATATACAGCAATATAATCAAAACTTAAAAAACCTAATTGGGAGATTTATGGGCCATGCCAAGAAAAGGTTGCAGATTTGGAAGTAGATATCCGATAAAAGTATTTGAGGGCTTCTACGGAGGCCTCTTTGTTTTTGTGAGGAGTAGCCACTATCTACCCTTAACGATAGGAGAGTGGTATAATAAAAAGTAGGCCTCCCGTCGTTTATTTATGCGTTATATAAACAGAATTTATCAATATTCATAATTCATGCAAAGGTAGATCAAATATATTTGGCAGGAGAAATTTTGACATGGTTATTTTGAGAACACCGCGTTTGTACATGCGGAAAATACAAACAGACGATTATAGTTCTGTCTGCTCAATTTTGCAGGACATTGATGTCATGTATGCTTGGGAACATGCCTTTTCTGATAAGGAAGTAGTGCAATGGATTGACGAAAATATTATGAGATATAATAGGGATGGTTATAGTTACTGGGCAGTGATAGAAAAAGCGTCTGATAAGTTAATTGGAGTCACTGGGTTAATTTCTGAACAAGCAGATGATGAAAACTATGTCGGAGTTGGCTATATTTATAAAAAGTCATATTGGGGAAACGGGTATGCCTTTGAAGCCGCTTCTGCTTGTGTTGATTATGCTTTTAATATTTTGCATCTAAATGAAATCACGGCTCAAATCCGGCCAGAAAATACGGCTTCAAGAAAAGTGGCTGAAAGACTTGGCATGTCCATAAAGAAGCAGTTTATTAGGCGTTATAAAAACAAAGATATACCTCATCTTCTTTATAGCCTTACAATATGAGCATTGTTTTTGTCGCAGTTTATATCAACAATGTGGTGCTACAAATTCCAATTTACCGATTAGATAAAATTTTTAAGGGAGGCGACCGGAGCATGAAGAACAGAGTCTATATCGCAATCGACTTAAAATCCTTCTATGCTTCGGTCGAGTGCATAGAGCGAGGGCTTGATCCGTTGACCACCAACCTGGTTGTCGCTGATGCAAGCCGTACCGAAAAAACTATCTGTCTCGCCGTTTCTCCCTCCCTCAAAGCATACGGCATTCCCGGCAGAGCAAGGCTGTTTGAAGTCGTGCAAAAGGTGAAGGAGGCCAATGCGAGACGGCTGCATGAAGCGCCAGGACGAGCCTTTACCGACTCGTCTGTTAGCGACATTGAGCTGAAATCTTTTCCGGGTCTGTCGCTGGAGTATATCATCGCCCCGCCGAGGATGGCGCATTATATCGAGTACAGCACAAGGATTTACAACGTCTACTTGAAGTACATCGCTCCCGAAGATATTCATGTCTACTCCATTGATGAGGTATTCATTGATGTCACCGATTATCTCGGCACCTACAATCTTACAGCCCGTGAGCTTGCTGTGAAAATGCTTCTGGATGTTCTTGAGACAACTGGCATCACTGCCACGGCGGGAAT
>ENA-UOOR01002975-UOOR01002975.1-fermentation-metagenome-genome-assembly--contig:-NODE-2975-length-15908-cov-17.071658_pt1 | contig 15908 bp, 13 predicted proteins | sample MGYA00245780_ERZ724029 | MGnify/ENA primary metagenome ERZ724029 (study PRJEB28704, sample SAMN03018315) | fermentation metagenome | biome: anthropogenic terrestrial biome; feature: soil... | reverse complement strand
GCCAGCGACGGCGGCAGGGCGATTACAAAATATCAGGTGTCGAAAGACAACGGCGCAAGTTGGACGGATGTGGGATTGTCTACAAGCTACACTTTCGCCGGACTAACCAACGGCACGACGTATACCTTCAAGGTGCGGGCGGTGAACAGCGTTGGCAATGGAGCGGAAGCAAGCGCGACAGCTACTCCGACAGCCACGCCGGCGACAGCCTATACGGTGACCGTAAACGGCAGCTATGCGGGAACCAGCGGCGCAGGTCAATACGCCTCTGGCGCACAGGTCTCCATCCACGCCGGCAGCAGGAGCAATTACAGCTTCACCGGTTGGACTTCTCCGGATGGCGTGCCCTTTGCGAATGCAAACAATGCGGCAACCACCTTTATCATGCCTGCCAAAAACGTAACAATTACCGCCAATTGGAGCTATAACGGTGGCGGGGGTTCAGGCGGTGGCGATGGGAGTACGCCGTCCACTCCTCCGGCACCCCCGTCCTATAAAGCGGATGTAAAAATAGAAAACGGCACTGAGACGACGCTTCCGGTCACGGTTGACAAGGATACCGGAACCGCCTCGGTAGATGCAGGTTCCCAAGGCTTAGATCAGGGAGAAACCAACATCACGATACCCTCGATTCCCAATGTTGACACCTATTCGGTCGGCATACCGGTGCCGGATCTGTCAACGAGTGATATTCAGAGAAGACTGACTATCAACACAGATGCGGGCAGCGTTACGGTTCCATCCAATATGCTGACAGGCGTATCAGGCATCAGCGGAAGTAAAGCGGAGATTACCATCGGTCAGGGAGATAAGGATAATCTGCCCGACATCGTGAAAGCCGCCATCGGCGACAGGCCGCTGGTACAGCTCTCGCTATCTATCGATGGAAAGCAGACCGACTGGAGTAATCCCGACGCGCCGGTAACGGTTTCCATCCCCTATACCCCAACTGCGGCGGAGCTTGCCAATCCGGAGAGCATCGTTGTATGGTACATCGACGGCAGCGGCAAGGCGATTTCCGTGCCCAATGGGCATTATGACCCCGAAACCGGAACGGTAACCTTTACTGCCACACATTTCAGCTACTATGCCGTAAGCTACAATCACATGAGCTTCAAGGATGTGGCTGAAAGCGCATGGTACGGCAAGGCAGTAGGCTTCATTGCCGCAAGGGAGATCACTACAGGAACCGGGGACGGCAATTTTAGTCCGGAAGCAAAGCTGACCCGAGGGCAGTTCATTGTTATGCTGATGAAGGCATATGGCATAGCTCCCGAAGCGGACCCAAAAGCTAATTTTGCAGACGCCGGAGCCACCTATTATACCGGCTATCTGGCGGCAGCAAAACGCTTAAGCATATCGGGCGGTGTCGGAAACAATCTGTTCGCACCGGAGAAGGAAATTACACGGCAGGAGATGTTCACCCTGCTGTACAACGCCCTCAAGGTCATCGGGCAGCTACCCCAGGGAGATTCCGACAAGACGCTTAATAACTTCACCGATGCGGGACAGATTGACTCGTGGGCTAAGGAAGCCATGACACTGATGGTTAAAACAGGAACTATTGGAGGTAATGCCGGAAAGCTAAATCCGACAGGTACAACCACCAGGGCAGAAATGGCTCGAGTGCTGTATAATCTGCTGTCAAAATAAATGTTGTGTATTACGAGCAGTTGGGAGCAACCAGACGGATACAGATCAAACGCCAGACAATGTTGGTTAATATTTTCAAATCGGTCTTATAGGGCACATGAGCAGCCATACTCCGGACATGAAGTATTAGTTCAAATTATCGGCTACCCATCGTATAAAAGCGCGCAACCGGAACATAATCGGTTGCGCGCTTTTATGGTGTGCCCAGCACGGGCGACAGCTTGACGGTGAAAGTCCGTTATGGGGTTGGTAGTAGCAATCATTAGCCAAAGACAAGGGTGTCCATCGTGAGGTGGAATCTGAATTATCCCAGAAGAAATATTATCCGAGAATCTAGTGTGAAATCATGATTGTTTCACCGTTTACATTTGTTCTTCTCAGATAAGTTTTCTCCAAGTATAATGCGACATAGCAAAGTCTCATTAGAAAAGGAGAAGAACAGAATGAATTTTCAAATTAGCAATCAGCAGCAATTTGATTTACAATTGCAGGAATTCCTTGATGATTTAAAAACAAGGGATTATTCAGAAACAACAGTCAATGGCTACAAGTCATTTCTTAAAAAGGCATGGGCGCACATTACACAGGCAGGGGATACTTATACACTGAAGACCTCCCAACTGTTTAGGGACGAAATTGCTCTGGGGTTCCCACTTTCTGAAAGCAGCAGGAAACATATCAAGACAAGCATCAGGCGCTTCAATGATTATCTTTCCGAACAACCCTATGTATTTCGGCAAGGCAACGGTCGTGAAGAGCCTCCTGAGATTTTTCAAATAGTTCTGGGTGATTATGTTGCAGATCTACTTGCTCATGGTTTGAAACCGGCTACGGTCGAGGTCAGACGGATTTTTGCGACTCAGTTCCTGAATTCTGTCTATAGACAGGGCATCCGATCCTTAAATGAAATTTCAGGAATTCATGTTGGAGCTGCAGTCCTTTCTGCAGGCTCTGCGGAAGGAATCTGCCAGAAGCTACCACATTTTTTGAAATACCTGAATGAGAAGGAGCTAACAAATCTTGAACTCTATAAAGCTATCCCTACATTCATCCCTGAAAAGAAGCTTCCCTCTTTCTATGACAAAAGTGAGCTTCTTCAAATACTGTCCAGCATTGACCGCAACTCTCTTTCTGGTAAAAGAGACTATGCAATCATGCTGATGCTTACCACGTATGGACTGAGAGCAAAGGATCTTGTTGAACTTAAAACTGAGAACATTGATTTCCAGCACTGCTACATATCCTTTAAGCAGTCAAAGACAGAAAGAATGTATCGGGTGGAGCTATTACCAGCAGTACAGGAAGCACTTGAGATATATTTGTCTGAAACAAATCCTTCGTTGGAAAATAAGCCTGTTTTCCACAGCATTCACGCGCCTTGCCGACCATTGAGCAGAAGCGCCGCCTGGAGCATTGTTGCAACTAGGATTAAATCATCGGTTGAGGCGAAAGGCAGGAAGCAGGGACCCCATGCTATCCGTTCCAGCTTGGCAAGCGGGCTTATCGCTGACGATGTTCCATATCCTGTAGTCCAAAAGGTTCTTGGGCATGCTGACCCAAACGCAACAAAAAGATATGTAGCCATAGACATCGAGCGGTTAAGGAAATGTTCCCTTGAGTGTCCCGAGGCAACCGGACGCTTCCTTTCATATCTGGAAGGAGGCGAGTGGAAATGAAGGGATACCACAACCCATTAGGCACAGAGATGGAACGTTATCTTGAGCTCCTTGAAAAAGCTGGTCGCTATGTCAAAGGCATTAGAGGATTGTTCCGGGAGCTTGAAGCTTGTATCCCTTGCAATGTTTCAAAGGAAGAGGCTCTTTCGGATGCAATCCTTTTCGACTGGGACCAAAACCTTTCCTGCTCGCCGATGACAAGGAAACGCAAGTATTCTGAGCTCAGCGGTTTCGTTGGATTCCTTCGGTCGGTGGGGATTGCTTGCCATATCCCTGCAATACCAAAAACGCCAGCCAGTACCTACGCCCCTTACATTTTTAACGAAACTGAATGGGATAGGATAATACAGGAAGCTGATAATCTTGCCACTGCATTGAAACGCACAGGGACAGACATGCCGGTTGTATTCCCGATGTTAATTCGGCTTTTGTACGCCTGTGGGTTGCGAGTTTCGGAGGCTCTTGCCCTGAAAACGGAAAACATGGACTTCAATCAGGCCTGTTTAACCATCCGCAAATCAAAAAGAAGGCGCCAGCGCCTTGTTCCCATGAAGGAAAGCACATCGGAACTTTTATTGAGATACTGTACAAGAAAGGGGCTACTTTCACAGCCGGAATCCTACATTTTTTCATGTGCAGATGGCAACCCTCCCAGTGAAAAGTGGGTTCAGCGATGGTTTGCTGTCGCACTGGAAAACAGTGGCATTAGCCAGACGAGACAGCATCCTGGTGAAAGGGGAATCTGCCCGCACTGTCTAAGGCATACCTTCGTTTTCAGATCATTCCAGGCTTCTGGTGATACGTTTGAAAACACCGTTCCATTTTTGTCAACCTATCTGGGGCATGAAAACATCATGGAAACAGACCGGTATCTGCGCTTTTCATACGAACTGTACAGTGAAGCCCATGAAAAAATCTCGGAATACACCGAGGGTCTGTTCCCGGAGGTGGAAGCATGAAGAAATCAAATGTATTTTTGGACATCATGTCGTCATACCTAACAAAGTATACAGTCGTTACAAAGGGGTTAAGCGAAAACACTATCCGATCCTATACATACACCTTTCAGCTACTGTTTGTTTTCCTGAAAGAGCAAAAAGATATCCCGCCGGAAAAGGTTCAGTTTAAAGCCCTTGACAGAAATACACTGGAACTGTTCCTCTTATGGCTGGAGAGAAGCCGTGAATGCAGTATCTCCACAAGAAATCAGAGGCTCAGCGGATTATCATCTTTTGCAAAGTACGCGGTAGATAAGGAACCGGTTGTGGCGGCCGGTTTTTACAATGCAGTGTTAGGGATTCCCAAAAAGAAAGATGATGAGACTATTCCTATATATTTTACAAAAGAAGAAATATCTATCATGCTTCATCTTCCAGCCGGAAACGGGAAAGTGACATACAGGAATCGGACATTGCTTAGTGTTCTTTATGCAACAGGAGCCCGGGCTCAGGAACTATGTGATATATGCGTCCGGGACATACACTTTGGAGAGAAAACATCCATAAAACTGGTTGGTAAGGGAAGAAAAGCTCGAATTGTAACGATACCTGCACAGTGTGCTGCTTTATTAAAAGATTATCTGTCATCTGTATACAAACTAACATCTTTGGACAGTCATTGTTAATTCTCAAATACAAATCATAGAAAAGCACAGATAATTATTAAATAGAATAATGTGATAAGCAAAGGAATACAATTTTAATTTGAGAAAAATTATCACATTAAATTAGTATAATAATCACTGAGATGGAAATATTTGCATTGAGGTGATTTTAAAATGCAAATAACATTTTATACAGATAGCGAGGCTGTAGAATTTTCAGTAAGAAACAATGAAATATTTCCACCCACTCCTGAAAAATGCCCCTTCAAAGATTGCTCCATGCCTGTAAAATTAGAAAAACACGGTTATTACAAGCGTTTCTTCATCAGTAAAAAGTTCTTTGGAGTTTTATATATACGAAGATATATTTGTCCCATATGCGGGAGAACAGTTTCATTTCTGCCGTATTTTTGCATTCCATACTTTCAGTATTCTGCTTTGGACATATTAAATATATTATATGAACTTTATCATAGCGGGATATCTCTTGAAAAATTAGTTAAAAAAGCAAAGGAAGGATTGCCATTTATAGAGCGGCGTCACATTAATTTTTACCGGAGAAGAATAATTAGAAATCGAAAGTTAATACAGTATGTTTTAAACTTGATGTCTCCGGAATTCATCTCTACGGGAAACATCCCGGAGAATCAAGTCTGGGTCAAGAAATTCCTTGAGATAGTCTCCATCATACACACCACTGCATTCTTAGTCGACTTCTCAAAATTAACAGGAAAATCATTTATGACCTCTCAATATGTTGCAGTATAAATTGTTTCCAATTAAAGCCATCTTATACAATTTTCTTTAGCAACACTACATTCCCGATTGGCACATATTTTTTAACATTATAAAATCTTTTTAAATCAAAATAACTTAGAAAGCCAAAAGGGAGGCTAAAATGGATGATAAAACAAGGAATGCAATAGCGTTAAAGAAATTTTCCATAATAGGACCTGTGCTAAACGGGCAGGTTAAAAGCAACACGGAGTATTTCAAACAGGTGGCAAGTTCACCAATTGAAATGCCATATTATGGTGTACGTAATTATTCATACAAGACTTTAGAGTCATGGTTATGCGACTACAATAAAAGAGGTCTTGACGGTCTGATAAGGGGGTGCAGAAGCGATAAGGGAAAATCAAGGAAGATATCCACAGAAATAGGCGAAGAGATTTTAAACAGAAGAAAATCAAATCCAAAGATACCGGTTTCTATTCTTTACGAACAAATGGTATCAGAAGGAATAATAGATCCCGGAAACATTTCAAGACCTACAGTATACCGATATATTGAAGATTTATCACTTGCGGGGGAATTAAAGGATGATGAAAAAGCAGAATCATTAAGGTTTTCTCATGAGCATGTCGGAGATTTGTGGCAGGGAGACGTAATGTATGGTCCGTACATTACCATCGGAAAAAAGAAAGTTCAAACCTATCTTCATATGTTCATAGATGATGCTTCAAGGTACCCTGTATACAGCCAGTTTTACATGTCACAGAACTTTGAAACCCTGCGTCATTGCTTTAAGGAAGCAGTTTTAAGACGGGGTATCCCAAAATTAGTTTATACCGATAATGCCAAGATCTATCGTTCACAGCAATTTGAATATATATGTGCCTCGTTAGGTTGTACCCTTCTGCATTCTCAGCCATTCGTGCCCCAAGGGCGCGGCAAGGTAGAGCGGATGTTCAGTACAGTCAGGATGAGATTTTTAGGCAACCTAGACGCTAGTCTTCTTAAAGATGTGGATGATTTAAACCAAAGGTATTTTAAATGGCTTGAAGATGACTACAAAAAAAAATCCCATAAAGGTTTAAATGATCTTACACCTCATGATGTATTTATGTCACAAATATCCAATGTAAATCTGGTAAACGACATTGATAGAATCAATGAGAACTTTCTTCTAAGAATTACAAGAAAAATTCAGCCGGATGCAACAATTCAAATAGAGAATATTCTTTATGAGACTGATTCAAGGTTTAGTGGAAAACGGATGGAAATAAGGTATGAGCCGGAATGGCTGAATGATTTTTCAAAGCCCCTTTACATTTATGAAGAAGGTAAAAAATTAGGGGAAGCTAAAGTGGTACGATTTCATGATAATGCACATGTTTTAAGACGGTTTAAAGGAAACAGGCGAAAGGATATTAAGCCGGAAGTCATGGATGGAAACGAACCTTTAATATCTTCAGATATTAAAAATTCCATATCTTATTCAGATTTAATAACAGGAGGTAACAATGTTTAAACAACATTTCGGGCTAAAGTTTAATCCTTTTAATAAAGAAATACCTGTAGACAAACTTTTTTCAAGCAATGATTCAAAGGAGCTTGATTCAAGGTTAAAGTATATGCTGGATAACAGAGGTATTTGTTTAATTGTTGGCGAACCCGGCTCCGGTAAATCCACATCTCTACGAAAACTTACGGATAATTTGAATAATTCGTTATATAAACCATGTTATCTTGCACTTACCACGCTTACGGTAAAAGAATTCTATCAAGCTATGGCATCAATGTTGGGAGAAACTCCTTCGCATAAGAAGTTTTTACTGTTTCAACAAATTCAAAATGCTATACAAAATATGTACTATGAACAAAGAATAACTCCTGTAATAATTGTGGATGAAATTCATATGGCACCCATAACAGTTTTGGATGATTTAAGACTTTTGTTTAATTTTAAGATAGATTCTGCAAATCCTTTTGTATTGATACTTTCCGGCCAACCACAAATCAGGAATAAACTTGCATTAAATACATGTTATCCCCTTCGTCAAAGGATATCTATGAGATATTCAATGCAAGGGTTATCGATAGAAGAAACAGCCGATTATTGCATAAGCAGAATTAAAGTTGCAGGCGGTGTAAATGAAATTTTTACACCTGCGGCATTAGCAGCAATACATACAATCTCAGGCGGCTTCTTAAGGACAATTAATAATATTGCCCTTGCAAGTCTAATGTATGCAACTGCAAGAAAGACGGCTAATGTAGACGAAGAAGCCGTTTATCAAGCTAATATTGAGATGGGATTTTAATGAAAGATGTAACTATTGCTTCAGGCTCTTGCCTGATTGGAGGATAGAGCAACTGCAGGGATGCAACTCGAGCGCCAATTAGGATTCTATAAAAGCAATGAAAGGGGTGGGTAATTCTGCCCTTTTTCATTTTTCATTGCTTTTAGAGAACTAAAGCGAAAAATCCCGGGTTTGGGCAGAGCCCAAGGTTTTATTTTTAATACTACCTTAATTTGAAAATTGTTCAGAAACATTCTGATGTAACTTGATAATTTTATATATTTTAAGGTCTTTCCAACTATTTATATGTGAGAATTTTTTCTGGTTTAATTTGAGAATTGACAGCTAGTTGATATAGATTTGGCATCGTATTTTGATACGGTAAACCATGACAAGTTAATAGGATTGATTCACAAGGAAGTCAAAGATATTAGGGTAATATCCCTCATAAGAAAGTATCTTAACGCAGGAGCCATGGTAAATGGAGTTGTGACATCAACAGAATTAGGAGTCCCTCAAGGTGGAAATTTATCTCCTCTTTTAAGCAACATAATGCTTAATGAGCTTGATAAAGAACTTACCAAAAGAGGTTTAAGATTTGTTAGATATGCTGATGATTGCAATATTTATGTAAAGAGCAAAAGAGCCGCTGAGCGAGATATGGAAAGCATAACTAAGTTTATTGAGTGTGACCTTAAATTGAAGGTTAACACAGATAAAAGCAAAGTGGATAGACCTTGGCGTTGTAAATTTTTAGGATACTCCTTTTACTTATCAAAAGGAAAAGTAAGGATGAGAGTTCATGAGAAATCAATAAAGAAATTCAAGGATAAATTGAAGAATTTAACTGGTAGAAGTAAGATTAAAAACATTAAGCTTACATTGGAGAAGATTAAAGAATCAGTTGTAGGGTGGATAAACTACTTTAAGCTGGCTGATATGAAATCCTTGATGAAGAATATTGACGAGTGGTTAAGACGAAGAATCCGTATGTGCTACTGGAAGCAGTGGAAGAAAATCAGTACAAAATTCAATAATCTAAAGAAACCTGGTGTTTCAAAACACAAAGCATGGGAATTTGCTAATACAAGAAAAGGGTACTGGAGAGTTTCCAATAGCCCTATCTTAGCAACTTCTATTACTAACACCAAACTTGAAAAAGCTGGGTTAGTATCTTTACTTCAAATATACACATCGAAATGTTAATTCTATTGAACCGCCGTATACCGAACGGTACGTACGGTGGTGTGAGAGGACGGTAATTAAATTAATTAATTACCTCCTACTCGATTGTAAAGAAAGTCTGGCATCCGTTGGTTGCCGCTCTCCTCCGCTTCTGACTTTTTGACTCACCATCAAAAATTCAGAAACGGAGGACAAGCCATATGGCAGAAAATAAAGAATATAGAATCAAGGTACAGGGTCAATTTTCGATGAGATTATGAGCATTATAGGGGCTGGGTGCCGGTATCCATATTTACCTAACTTCTCATTTTTTTGTTTAAATATAAAATATATATTGACAACAGGTGTACTATGATATATAATACAGCTATTGTACTACGTGTGCTAATACACTTGTAACAAAATTTTGCAGGAGAAAGTTATGAAGGAGATAAAAATTGTTTTAACTCAAACAAATACAGTTATATCTAAAACTTTAAAGGTACTTTCCAAAAAGCCATACAATCATATTTCAATATCCTTTGAAGATGATTGCACTACAATGTTCAGCTTTGGAAGAAAAATTACCTGGTTTCCTTTAGTGGGAGGATTTATAAAGGAGGATATAAACAGCGGTGTGTTTAAAATGCATCCTGAAACTAAATGTAAAATATATAAATTTGAAGTAACGAATGAAGATTATAATATTATTTCCATGCGGCTGAATGATTTCTTAACTGAACCCGAAAAATACAGGTATAGTTTTTTGAATGTTTTTTTAATTCGGCTGAACATACCATATCAAAGGGAATACCATTATGTTTGTTCCAGTTTTGTATCTTATTTGCTAAAAGGAATAATCCCCTTTAATAAGGAAATATCTCTTGTTATCCCGGATGATTACAATAACTTAAATCTAAAACCGGTATATGAAGGTCGATTGTTTGAATATGTAAGCAATTCGGTTGCTTGCATCAGTGTTTAACCGGAGGTGTAAGAATTGATTCGAATTGATAATGATAATCCAAAAGCCATTTATGAACAAATTTATGATGAGATAATAAGGCTTATATTTTCTAAGTCCTTGAAGCCGGATGAAAAACTGCCTTCTGTCAGAGAATTGGCGTCAATGATAAGAATCAATCCAAATACTATCCAAAAAGCATATAAATACTTGGAAGAAGATAATTATATTTACAGCGTAAAGGGTGTAGGAAACTTTGTAAAAGATGCTGATGAATTAAGGAATTTACATATAAAAAATATGAAGGATGAATTATATAATGTAGTAAGCTCATTAAAAGAACTTGGGTTAAGGGACGAAAGAATAATTGAAATAGTCAAAGAAATTTTAGCTCCAAGCATAAAAGGAGGCAATAATGTTAGCGATAAATAATTTAAGCAAGAAATTCGGAGACTTTCAGGTTTTAGAAAATATAAGCATTAATGCCGAGAAAAGCCAGATTTATGGGTTAGTAGGTTCTAACGGCTGCGGAAAAACAACTACATTAAAGCATATAATGAAAGTTTATAAACAAGACGAAGGGTACATAACTTTTGACGGGGAAGAGGTTGACGAGAACTCAGGAATAATAAAGGATTTCTATTATGTTCAGGATACTTTGTACTTTCCCTATCAGTATACATTGAACAAATTATTCCAATACGAAAAGCTGATGTATAATATGTCTGAAGAAAGATTTGAATACTTGCTTAAATACTTTAACATAGATAAAAACAAAGTATTGAACAAAATGTCAAAGGGTCAAAAAAAGCAGGCAGCATTTGTTTTGTCCATAGCAGCTCAGCCAAAGCTATTGTTGCTTGATGAAATTGTAGATGGATTAGATGCAGTAATAAAAAGAAAGTTTTGGGATGTTCTTATAAAGGAAATAATGGATAATGAAATGACTGTTATTATTTCCTCTCATGATCTGAAGGAATTGGATAATATTTGTGACAAAGTTGGTATTATGCATGAAGGCAGAATTTTAAGAGAAGAAAACCTTGAAAAGATGAAGGAGGATATTAAAAGAGTTCAGTTTGCAGTGGAGGGTGAATTTGACTCAGAGAAGTTAAAAGAGTTTAATGTGCTCCAGGTTGTAAAGCTCGGCAGTGTATTTATTGTAACAATGACGGGGAGTACGGAGGAACTTGAAAGGTATCTTAAAAACACATATACTCTTCTGTTGTTTGATAAGCTGTCAATGAGTCTTGAAGAAATATTTATTACGGAATTAGGAGGTGTGGGTTATGGAAAAGAAAAATAACTTTATGCCGCTGCTGACATATTTAATTAAGGAAAAGAAAAATTGGGCACTTTTATCAACAGTTATAATTTTTTTGACAACACTTATAATACCGTATATTTTGAGAGCAGATGAAGAATTTTTCATAATGTTTGGTATAGTTGAGTTATTTATTTTAGTTTTTATAAACTGTTTGGTTGATAACAGTTTTCTCCACAATGAATCAAAGTTAACATATTACAGGTCAAAGCCGGTGACTTTAAGCAGGCAGATAATAATAAATATAGTGACAAATGCAGTTTTTACTGTATATTTATTGGCTCTTATCGTTCTGTCAGTGGTTTTTCAGCGGTTGGACTATGAAATACTTGAAGTGTTTAAAATGCTTATTCCCTGGTTATCAGCAATCATACTTCTTGCATCCTTGTCGTCAATATTGTCAGGCAATACATTGATGGCAGGTGCAATGACAATATTTAACTTTTGCCTCCCGCTGATTATCCTGCTGGTTACAATGTTTATATTCTCAATATTGGAAAATATAGTGATAGGATTCAGTGCAGATGTTTTAAATGATTACTTTATTAATAATATTTACAGGCTTGACTATTTGTACTTCACCAGGTACGTGGATAGTAAATCAATAGATTTGGCATATTTGCTTTTGCTGCCTATTATATTGATATTTATATCTCTTCTGCTTTATAAATTTATAAAAAGAAGAAAAAACGAAAATACAGGGTTTATTGTATTCAATGGATTTAAATATTTTGTGGCGGTGCTTGCATGTTTGATAATACCTGCATCATTTTCAATAAGCTTAGCAAGATATACTACTATGGCAAACAGAATAATAATTTCAGCTTTATTGGCAGTTCTGTCATATTATATAATAATTGCATTTATAGAAAAATCATTTAAAATATCAGGCTCATCAATAAAGGTGTTTATAGTGAGCATGGCATTATTTACAGCAGTAACCGGCAGCACCATATTAGTTGCAAAACAGTATGAAAATATGGTCCCCGACTCGGAAGATGTTCAGATGGCATATGTGGGCAATCAGATTTGGTCTGTTAACGCAACAACTGATTTTTTGAAAGGCAGGTCAAAATCGAATTCATCTTTTACAGAGTGGAAAAGAAATCGCAGCATGATAATTTATGAAGAAATAGATAATATTAAGAATATTACGGAACTTCACAAGGAAATATTAAAGGACCAAACATTTTATCATGAATCAAATTATTATGGTGTAAACAATTTTGTTATAGCTTATTGGATGAAGGACGGGAGTACAATAATAAGAGATTATACGTTAACTGCAGTGGATAAATCTACGAATGAGCATGAAGTTAAAACGAGAATTGCTAATAAAATTGTGAATTCTAATGACTTTAAAAAGCAGGAATTCTATTACCTCTTCGACGAGGAATATTACAGTGGAAGGAAATTACATGCTAAGTTAAAGAACATAGATGATTATAGTACGATTATTGAAGATATAAACTTAAATGACATAAGAGATGTGCTAATAAAGGATATAGATAATTTATTTATTGAAACCAACATTGCTTTTATTGAATTATTTTTGAACTTTAATAGGCATTATGATAAAGAAGTTATGCTTGAAGAGCAAGGATATTTTTTAGAAATATATGAAAAGTTATCAGATGCCGATATAAAATATTTAGATGAAATATATTTAAATAATAGTTTTACAAACACACTTAAATACTTGAAATAATTTTAAGGGACGGTTTGATTAGAGGCGAATTGTAGTTTGCCCCGGATAAAACCAGATAGTATGACAATTATCTGGTTTTATTAGTTTTATAAGTATAGACTCTCGAGCAAACTGCAAAATCGCCTTCGAAGCATGAAGCCATGGCTCTTATCGTATCATATGGACTTCGAATATTTTCCCCTTCTCTTATTACATATAGAATAACATCTTTTATGATATAAAAACAACCTATTTTAAAGTGTTTTTCGCTAATTCCATGTAATTTCCCTAAAAATTTGTATACTAAATAGAACTGCACCCTTCTAATTTTTTGCAGTCTACTTTAAAGCGTACTACCCGACTAGGTATGTACATATTTAATTGTGCATTATTTATGCCGTACTCATTAGTCTTATATTAGGATTTTCCAATTTTAGTGTTTCCTTATTGCATACAGGACATAAAAATGCTTTTCCGTTAGTTATTTTCTTTAGCAATTCTGTCTTGGTCAACTTTTTATATAACGGATTATTTAATATATTAGTTAACTTTTGACATAATTTAAGCTTTGTCCTTTTGTTTCTATTGGCATTTATTCCATAGTATCTTATTTTTACAAATTTACTTGGCAGAACATGCATTAAAAACCTTCTAATAAACTCAATTGTTTCAAGAGACATTATTTTTTGCTTAGATTTATCTTTGTAATCTTTATATTTAAAAAATACCTTGCCATTTTCTACTTTAACTATTCTGCTGTTTGTTATTGCTATTCTATGTGTGTATCTGGCTAAATACTCTATTATCGCATCAGCATTATCAAATGGTCGTTTAACATATGAATACCAGTTGATATTATACAACTTATTTACAAGAATCCTAAATTTGTTAATATCTTTATATTTTTCTGCTTCTCCATAAAATGATATTTCTTCGTTTTTGTAATTCTCCTTTAAATATGACATGAATTTTCCCCTGAACACCTTAGATAACACTTTCACGGGAACAAAAAACTTTTCGCTGCTCTCTTTCCATTTGTTATCTTTGGTTAATCCGCCAGCTGAAATTATTATGTGTATATGAGGATGAAAATCCAAGTTTTGACCCCAAGTATGAAGAACTGCTGTTATTGCAGGCATTGCTCCCATGAATTTTTTATCTTCACATAGTTTTTTTATGGCTTCACCTGCAGCTTTAAACATAATCGAAAACAGTACTCTTTTATTTTGAAGTACAATATTATCCAGTTCTTTTGGCAATGTTAGCACAACATGAAAATACTTACTTCCTAATACTTCTGATTTTCTATCGTTTGTCCATTGCTCTTTCTTAAAGCTTTGACACAAGGGGCAGTGCCTGTCTTTACATGAATTGTATGTAATTTTTTCAAATCCGCAACTTTCGCATAAAATTTTATGATATCCTAATTCTTCTGTACGACACCTTTTTATATGATTAAAAGCTTTATATTGATCCTTGGACATGTGATATTGTAAATTAAACTTTTCTTCGAATTCCACAAATATATCTTGTATAGTCTTTATATCCTTCATGATTTCATATCCCCGTCAAAAGGACTTTTTATATTCATAAGTGCCGGAGATGCAATGTGAAGATATACATTCGTACTTTGAATAGATTTGTGACCTAACAGTTCTTTTATTTGAAATATATCTGCACCAGCTTCAAGCATATGAGTTGCAAAACTATGACGTAGAGTATGAGATGTAATTCTTGTCTTACTTAAATATTTATCAACTACCTTTGTAATATTATTTTTAATAGTTTTCTTTGTAATATGTCCGCTATTATTCCTGTTAGATGGGAAAAGATAATCATCCGGTAAAAACGTGTATCCATATCTCTTTCTATATTGCAATACATGATACCTGAGCATTTTTAAACATCTTTGCGATAATATTGCATATCTTGCAGAACCATTTTTACTCTTTGCAATATATACTTGCATTCTTTTTGAATCTATATCCTTTACTTTTAATTCAACAACTTCCCCGACTCTGAGACCGGATGAGTACATGGTGTATAAAATTACCTTATAGACTTCTTTAGGCATTAATTCAATAAATTCAATTACTTCATCTTTACTTAATACGGATGGCAGTGGGTTGTACCCTTTAAGTCGTGGAACTTTTTTATTTATCCACCGTTTTTCAAGTACAACTTCATAGAAATACTTTATTGCATTTCTATATCCATTGACAGTGCCAATGCAGTATTCTTTTTTATATCTAAGCTCTCTTAGAAACTCTAAAACATCGTCTAAAGTTATTTTATTTGCTTCTTTATCAATTATATTTAAAAAGGATTTTATCTTGTAAGTGTAACCTTCGCAGGTTTCATCCTTAAGACCGCTCATTTCTAAGCATTTTTGAAGTTTAATTAGTGGTTCCATTTTTTCCTCCGATGATTTGATATGTCTGATTAAAAAACCAAAGGAGAATGGTGGACCTCGTTTAAATTTAATTATTGATTTTTTTAGATATGTATGATATATTTTCCTCATAAAAGTAGCCCTGTTTAAAAATATTAATGTTTTTTGTAGTGATTAAATATTAATTTATTTTTTAGAACTTGTCTACTTTTATTTTAAAAAACAAAATGTTGGAGCTTGAATAAACTCCAACATTTACCTTTAATTCAGTTTGTGCTTTAGCGAAGATATTAAAATCATTAAAGCAATTAGTTTTTTGATTCTATACGATTATGCGAAGCGCTGCCACGGAGTGGCTTCGTGCTTCTTTTCGTTCTCAAGAACGAAAAGAACCGTCCCTTAATACAAAATTACTTAAT
>ENA-UOOR01002974-UOOR01002974.1-fermentation-metagenome-genome-assembly--contig:-NODE-2974-length-15917-cov-13.399760_pt1 | contig 15917 bp, 10 predicted proteins | sample MGYA00245780_ERZ724029 | MGnify/ENA primary metagenome ERZ724029 (study PRJEB28704, sample SAMN03018315) | fermentation metagenome | biome: anthropogenic terrestrial biome; feature: soil... | reverse complement strand
CCATATATATTATTATATTCCTTTGGTATATACAGTCAATAAAGTTACTTTTGTATTAGAGTTCATAATTTAGGTTTGCAATTTGTTCATTAATAGTTTTAAATTACAAATTGTTAGTTTATTTTTCATAAATAATAATTGAAATTCACGAAGAAGTAGGTTAAAATATGAATAAGTTCGATTGCATAAAATATACTATATCAAGTGATTCTTGTAAGAACTTATTTAGGGGTGTAGCAGCTGTTAGGTAATCGGATGGGGTGATTCTTAGACTCAGAGGAACTCCCTTATAAGGGAAACCTTTCTAGCTGAGTCCTAGAGGAACTGATCTAGGGGCGCAGCATCCGTTTGAATATTACGGATGGCAGCCATCGGATAGAGGGATATGCTAAAAAAGTATTGCAAAAATTAGCTATAATTAATTTTTTTAATAATATTATATTAATTTATACAATTTCTAAATGATATTACAACTTTAAACAGTTTGTTAATATTCTACAAAAATTATTGATTTTAGTTCTGAAGTATTATATCATTATAATGTTATTAAAATAATAATTATTTATAGAAACAAAAAGTCCTAATTTATGGGGGTGTTTAGGTATGAAAAAGATTGAAACTATGGAGAAGTCAACTAAGGAAGCCATAGTTAAAGGTGCAGTTGATATTTTCTACAAGGATCCAGAAAATAATATTGATAAAATATTTGATATCATTAGGAAATATGTTAAAGATCCAGACAATTTAAAGAGGGTCAATAATGTTTATCAATATTACAATGAGTATCCGTCAGTAAACAGATACATAAAGAACTTTTTAACAAAAACTGATAAGAAATGTCTTGAAAAGTTCTTTACGAATTTCTTAGCAAATGCTACTTGGTATGGTATGCCAAAGAGAGCTAAACTTTACCAGGAACAGGGAATTAAAACACCATATGTTATTCTTATAAGCCCATCTATGAGATGCAATTTAAGATGCACAGGGTGCTATGCTGCTAACTACAGCAGAGAAGATGATATTCCAATGGAAGAAGTAGACAGAATTATAGGAGAAGCAAGAGATATTGGAATTTATTTCTTCGTTATATTAGGCGGCGAACCTTTCTTTGTAAAGGATATGCTTAAGATTTATGAAAAATATAATGATTGTATATTTGTTCCATTTACAAACGGAACATTATTTGATGAAGAGCTTGCAGATAAAGTTAGAGACTTAGCAAATGTTGTTCCTATGTTCTCACTTGAAGGATTTGAAGAACAAACAGATAAAAGAAGAGGAAAAGGAATATTCAATAAAGTTATGCATGGGATGGATCTTTTAAATGAAAGAGGAGTCTTATTTGGAGTTTCTTCAGCAACTGGCAGATATAATATGGATGTTGTATCATCAGAAAAATTTGTTGATATGATAATTAAAAAAGGTGCAAAGATGATATGGTACTTTATATTCATGCCTGTAGGTGATGATCCTGATGTAAACCTAATGCTTACACCAGAGCAGAGGCTTGAACTTGGTTCAAGAGTAAGAACTATGAGAAAAACTAAGGAGATATTCCTAATAGATTTCTTTAATGATGCTCCATATGTTGGAGGATGTATTGCAGGTAAATATTATTGCCATATTAATTCTCATGAAGATGTTGAGCCATGTATATTTGCTCACTTCTCCACTGATAATGTAAAAGGTAAACCATTACTTGACTGTTTCAAGGGACCTTTCTTCAAGGAACTTATAAATAGGCAGCCATATACACCAAATATGCTTAGACCTTGTATGATGATTGATAACCCTGAAGTAATAAGAGAAGTTGCTGCAAAGGTTAATCCAAAACCATCAGATAAGGGAGCAGATATGATGCTTCATGATAAAGAGTTCCAAGCACAGCTTGATAAAGTTGCTGCAGATTTCAAACCACATGCAGATAAAGCTTGGGAAGAAGTATTCCATGGAAAAGGAAATTCCAAGATGTCAAAAGGTTAATGAAACATTGAAAGTGTGGATAACATCCACACTTTTTTTATAAGAAGTTTTTTACAATAATATAGATTACATTATATGTTGTTGAAAAAATATTGAATTTGATTTATTATCTATTGTTGTACACTAACTATGAAATACGACGATAGAGGAGAGATATGAATATGATGACCTACTTAAATATTTTTCTACTGATATTTTCGCCATACTTGGCGGTAATACCAATGGTTGCTTCAGGATATAAAATGATAAGCAAAGTTAATATGGATTATAAAAATAAATGGAATTGGGGAATGTTATTTCTTTTTATTTGGTCTTTCACCGTTGGAGTTTTTAATAAAAATCCAGTTTCGGCATCTATGTCATTAATAATATTAGTTTATTTTTTTCTCAGTATATATCTTGAATATAATTATAATGACGAAGAAAAGATAGAAGGCCTTCTAAAAAAGGTTATTATTATTTCAACATTCTCAGCAATAGTTGGTGTAATAGAAAGAATTACTGAAAAAAGTTATAATCCAAACATATTTAAATATATATTTGGAATGTATCCTCAGTTTTTAGTAAAGGGCAAATGCAGAATTTCGGGAACCTTTGGAAATCCTAATATAGCTGGGGCTTGGTTTTCAGCTATGGTTATTATTTGCCTATATTTTTTCCAGAACTCAAATAAGTTAAAGAAAATTTATTATTTCTCAGATATGATATTATTTTCTGTTGTTCTTTTATGGACTGGATCACGGGGAGCCCTTATAGGTTTAGCATTTGGACTAATTTTTTATGCCTATTATAAAGGACATAAAAAGGAAATAATATTTTTGGCAATATCTTTTACAATGCTTTTCTTATTAGCATTTATATTTCCAGAGATTTTTTATAAGGGCAGAGACCTGATTGGGACTATTGATGGGCGAGTAGAAATTTGGAAAAAGTGCTTATCTATGTTTAAAGATAAACCAATTACAGGTTGGGGCCTAGCGGGAACATATTATGCAAAGGATTTTCTTTATCATGGCAGGAGGGTGTATCATGGACATAATATCTGGATAACTATTGCAACTACAATGGGTATTGTAGGTTTAAGTGTATATGTATATATGAAATGGTATGTTTTTAATCAAATTTCACTATTAGATAGTTATGGATCCAGATTAACTCCTTTGCTTGCAGGATTAGAAGCTATCATAATTGGGCAGGGTTTAGTTGATTTTATAATATGTACTCCGCAGGGAGGAATGTTATTAGTTATTAGCTCTGCTTGTATTAATGGTCTTGCAAATGAATACAGTAATTTTGAATTTGATAACTCATATTTAATATCCGACTTTAAAGACAGGTGAAAAACAACATATTAAATGCTTAGGTTATCAGATAACCCCTATAACTTTACCCTTATCTTAAGATAAAGGTAAAGTTATAGGGGTTTTGTGTGTGTTTGCTTTTTCTGTTAGAACCACTTACATGGGGGTAGCAGCCGCTATAGGGACTGCTGCACTAGAAATAAATACTGTAATTCTTAATTTAGATTTAACCCACCGCGGACATAAAAAATTTACATTTTGGTATTGAATTTTTGTTGCATAGATGATATTATTTAATAGTAGCAAATGATAATCAATATCAATGAAAGGTGGAGAGTAAATGAGCGTATGTGATTTAAAAACAGGAAAGCTTGCATATGTTGAAAAAGTAGTGGGAAATGACAAATTAGCAAAGAGACTTATGGCTCTTGGATTTATTAATGGAGGCGAGGTAAAAGTTAAGGGGGCAGCACCCTTAGGCGATCCTATAGTATTAAATATCAAGGGGTATGATATTGCAATTAGAAAAAAAGATGCTGCTAATATAAGAATTAGGGAGGCTTAATTATGAAAAGAGCAGCATTACTTGGTAACCCAAATGTAGGAAAGACCACTCTTTTTAATATACTAACTGGTTCGAATCAATATGTGGGAAATTGGGCTGGGGTTACCGTAGAAAAAAAGACAGGAGTATTTGAAAAAAGCATAGAAATTGTTGATTTGCCAGGCATATATGCTATGGATACTTATTCTAATGAAGAAACTGTTTCAAAAGATTTTTTAATAAATGGCGATGTAGATATTATTTTAAATATAGTTGATGCATCAAACTTATCAAGGAATTTATATTTAACAATGCAGCTTAAAGAATTTAAAAAACCTATGATACTTCTTTTAAATATGGCAGATACACTTCCTGAAAAAGGAATAAAAATAGATTATGAGAGGCTCCAAGAAGAACTAAAGATAAAAGTAATTCCCATTTCTGCTTCTAAGGGGGTAGGAATAGATGAGGTTAAAACGGTTCTGAGGGAGCAATTTAATTGCCCAGTAGATGAGAATGATTATCAATTTAGAAACGAAGAACAAATATATAAGTATATTGACAGTATACTTAAAAAATGTGTAACAAAAAATGAAACTCAAAAAAAATATGTTTCTGAGAAAATTGATAAAATTATATTAAATAAATATTTAGCATATCCAATTTTAATTGGTATATTTTACATTATGTTTATGTTTACCTTCAGCTGGGTTGGGAAGCCCTTGCAGGATATATTAAGTAAAGGATTTTATGAAAAATTTATGCCAGGTATGCATGAACTGCTTAAAAATTCAAGCCCTTGGTTTGCATCTTTAATTGTGGATGGAGTTATAGGTGGAGTAGGTTCGGTTATTGTTTTTTTCCCAATTATCCTATCATTGTTTTTAGGACTTTCATTTTTAGAGGACAGCGGTTATATGGCAAGAGCAGCCTTAATAATGGATAAAACAATGGAAAGGGTTGGACTTTCAGGTAAGGCATTCATGCCCTTAATGGTTGGATTTGGATGTAGCGTTCCTGGGATAATGTCAACGAGAACACTAGAAAGCGAGAAAGATAGAAAACTAACTGCACTTATTGTACCGCTTATGTCATGCAATGCAAGACTTTCGGTATATGCTCTTTTTGCATCAATTTTTTTCCCGGGAAATGAAGTATTAGTAGTTTCAGTTCTCTATTTAACTGGGATAATAATAGCATTTTTAATTGCATTGCTTTTTAAAAATACAATATTTAAAAAAGATGATGAGCCATTTTTAATTGAATTACCTGAATATAAACTGCCTGGAATAAAAAATTTAGCCATTCATACTTGGGAAAAAGGGAAAGGATTTTTTAAAAAAGCTGGTACTACAATATTTTCTGCATCTGTTTTAGTATGGTTTTTATCTAATTTTAATTTATATGGAGAAGCATCAATAGATAAAAGCATGTTGTCAGCTATAGGAAAATTTATTACTCCAATTTTTAAACCACTCGGTTTTGGAACTTGGCAAAATTCTGTAGCTATTATTACAGGTCTTATGGCTAAGGAAGTTATTATTGGGACTATGGGTGTTTTATATGGAGGAAATCTTAAAATAGCTTTACCAAAAGTTTTTACACCATTATCTGCATTTAGTTTTCTTATTTTTGTTCTCCTTTATACACCTTGTATATCAGTTGTTGCTACAATGAAAAAAGAATATGGACATAAAATGGCCATATTTTCTGTAGCCTATCAGTTTATTCTTGCATGGGTTGTATCTTTTGGAGTCTATAATATTGGAAGAATGTTTGTGAGGTGATAAAATGATTGGTGAATTGATTATAACGATAATTATTATTTCTTTTTCAATTTATATTCTTTACAGGGATTTAAAAAAGAGTAGTAAAAATAAATGTGATGGAAGCTGCTGCAATTGCCCTTATAACAACAGCAAATGTTTAAAGAAAACTTTTAGGATATGAATTGTTCATATCCTAAAAGTTTTCTGTATATATAATGTAGTTATATTCAATGATACATATTTTAGTTTCATCCTGTCTTACTATTATATCAATTGTTATTTTGGTATCATTATCTGCTATATAAGATACCGGGGTTTCAGGAAAATCCGTATTAAAAAATCCAATTGAGCCATTATACATATCTATATAATCCGCATATATTAGATTGCCATTTGATATAATTTTATCTCTATCCTTATTAAATTCAATTCTTGGTATATAGTTCATTTTAGTTCCATTTAGAATAATAGAAAAATTATCATTGCTATTTTCAAAGTTAATGTCTTTAGAATGAGCAGTATTAACATATTGCTCGTATTCTCTATAATCATCTGATACTTCGTTAAATTTTTCAGTATCAATAGTTAATTTATTTAAACCTTTAACTGATAGTATTATAGCATTATCATGATATAGCAGCCCTGATACAATTGATTCTGCATTTTTTATAGTTATCTTATTGGTTTTATCCTTTATAAAATCTACTTTATATTTATTTAACCAATTTTTTATTTTATCTACGTTAAATTTATTTTTTGGAAAAAGTAAGGAAACTAAGCATAATCTGCCTCTGGCATTTAGTAGTGTTACAAATATATCTTCTAATTGAATAGATTCTGTTTCAAAATAAGGATACTTTTCTTCGTACTTGTTAATAAAACAGTATTCATAATAACCCTTAAATTCCCTTAGAGTATTGTTTTGCATTACCTCTTCTGTATACTTTGTGTTGAAGTATTTATTAAAATCAATTATGTTATTTCCTGCATGTGTATGATTTTGCAAAAAAAAGCCCCCCTATAAAGATAATATCAATCATAAATTAATTTTGTAATAAAAATTAATAAAAAGCAATGGAAATAAGTTGAAAAGGCTGACAAAATATAGCAGCTGCTAGCTAAGCATAAGGTGATTCTTAGATTCAGATGGAGCTTGCCTATAAGGAATACTCTTCTCCAACTGAGCCTTAGAAGAATCGATCCAGGGATGTAGCAGCCGTTTGAATATTACGGATGGTAGCCATCGGATGAATGAAGATTAATTTCATATGGGAATTAGTATCATATTACAAATCAAATTTTTTGTAAATAAAGATGAAATTTATTTCAACTTTGTGGTAAAATATAAATGTGTGTATATTTTAAAAACATTTTACCTTCAATATCTGATCGTATCTGATTAAAATAGATGTGCATATAATTATGATGCATGGGGTGTTTTTTATGTCAAAAAAAATAAATTATTTAAATAAAATTTATGAAAAAAATCATGAAACAGGAGATTATATAGTAGAAGTATCATTAGACAGTTATACAGATATATTTAATGAATGGGATCATGCAAGTTATAAGAAAAGGGACATGGATCCTGAATTGGCACTATTTATTGAAAATTGTTCATTAGAAATTCCTTTTAAATATGGTATTAACATTTGCTTTTATTTGCCCAAGGAAATTCAAAATACTGAGAAAGAAAAAGTAATCGAATCAGGGTTTAAAACTTATTATAATTTTTATACAGATTTTGAGATGAAAGATTTAAGATATTCATATAGGAAGGTTGCAGGTTATATAATAACATCTTTTTTGCTTCTTGCAGTTGCCTATATTCTAAGCGGTAAATCGGATGATTTATTTTTCAGTACAATAACACAATGCTTTACTGTTGGAGGATGGGTTTTTTTGTGGGAGGCTATTTCATTTTCCTTTTTCAAAAAAAGCTCAAAGGTTGATACAATAAAAAATTATCAAAGGTTAGCCAGGGCACCTATATATTTCAGATATGATTCACATAAAAATTGAGGCTGGCACCGTAAATATAGCGAAACTACTCCTCCCCATGGGGGGGAGTAGTTTCTAACAGATATTTTTAAAAACTCCGGACTTGCGGTCCGGAGTTTTTGCTTTACTTATTTATTATTTTTTCTACACAAGTGATTAGTTCTTTTACAACGTTTTCTGCATCTTCAGGTTTAAGAATTGAATAGAGTGGAAGTGAAATTTCATTTTCATATTGCGCATAGGCATTTGGATAATTATCAATGGAATATCCAAGCTTTTTATATAGTGTAAACATTGGCAGAGGTATAAAGTGAACATTTGTTGCAATGCCTAATTCTGCCATAGCATTTATAACTTCACTGCGCTTTTCTTCATTAAAGCCTCTTATCCTTAGGGGATAAAGGTGATATGAAGTTTCAGTTTCCTTGCTGTCCTTTTCAAAAGGAAGTATTGCCCACTCTTTTTTAGACAAAGCCTCATTATAAATGCCGTAAATTGCCTTCCTTTTTTTAAGCATATCTTCATAGCGTTTAAGCTGGACTAAACCAATGGCAGCCATTATATCTGTCATATTGCATTTCATACCGTTGCTTACAATATCATATTTCCATGAACCTAATTTCATTTTTGAAAGAGCATCCTTTGTTTGACCATTTAGGGAATTAACCTTTAACTCTTTTTTTAGATCCTCCTTACCATTAAAATTGTTATTATTAAATGTTACAGCACCGCCTTCAGCAGTAGTTAAATTTTTTACTGCATGGAAGGAAAATACATGAAAGTCACATTGGCTTCCAACTTTTTTACCCTTATATGAGGCTCCAAATGAATGTGCTGAATCACATAGAAGAACAATATCTTCTCTATTTTTAGCTTTTAATACTTCTTTAATTTTGTCATAATCTACAGGCTGTCCTCCAATATCAACAGGCATTATTGCTTTTGTTTTTGGAGTTATAGCGTCGTATAATTTTTCCTCATCAATTAAAAAACTGTCTTTTTTAACATCTACAAGGGTTGGAAGTATTCCTCTGTTAATACATACACTTGAAGTAGAAGTATATGTATAAGGTGTACTTATTACTTCATCACCCTGTTTAATATCTAAAGTTTTAAGTACTAACTCTAAACCTGATGTAGCACTGTTGACGGTTACTGCATTTTGAGTTTTGCAGTATTTTTCAATTTCACTTTCAAATTCAACACATTTTGGACCAGATGTAATCCAGCCTGATCTTAAAACCTTTGCAACTTCATTTATTTCATCCTCTGTTATATCCGGTGGTGAAAATGGAATATTATATTTTTTCATGTAAGTACCTTCTTTCTATTGTAATTTAATAAATATGCATTTAAAAAAATAAGTAGCATTTATCCTTATTATTCTACCATATTTTTTTAAAATCTAAAACAGATAGATTATTGGCATTTTCATTTGTAATTTAGATTTAATACACTGCTGCGATAAGAAAAATATATTCTGCAAAATAAATAAAGGCAGCCAAAGCTGCCTTTAAAAATGTATTAATATGTTATTTAGCTGGGATTATAAGTTTTTGTCCCGGGAATATTAGATTCGGATTCTTTATTTTATTAAACTCAGCAATTTTCATATAGGGAACATTATACCTCTTTCCTATAATCCATAAGCAATCACCTGATTTTACAAGATAAACAGTTTGAGGTTTAGTATCTGTCTTAACATCAGATGCAGTTCCCAAAGATAGATAGTTAACTTTATTAAATGAAAGATTCTTTACAGCTTTAAGCTCCTTAATTAATGCATCTCTTATTGGAATATTTGTATCAACCATGTTCTTTGCATTCTTAAAATCGTATTTATCTCCGCCATCTTTCATAAAGTCATTGGTTACAACCTTATAATATTTGTTCATATCAATTGGGGTTCCGTTAGGAAGTTTCATTTCAACAATTCTATTTCCTTCTGGCTTATTCATATCATATTTAACCATAACACCTGAAATTTGAACCCAGCCAACCTCTTTGTTATCAATACCATGTTCAATGTTTGCTTTTAAATCTGAGCCTTTAAGGTCCATTGTAACAAGTGTGTTGTCAAAAGGCATTACTTGATAGAGATCACCTACTGTAATATTGCCTTTTTTAATTGAAGTTCTAAGCCCGCCGCCATTTGTAATAGCAATTTGACTTCCTGATGCCTTTGCCATAACTTCGCATGTCCACTCACCAAGAATTGATGCACCAGATTTATCATGAGTTAGATCTTTATCAGTTGTTGCAATTACTTCATTAAGAAGTGGAGCAGAAGCTTTAACATATTTATCAACTATTGCTTTTGCATCAGCATCTACTGGAAGGGTTTTAACGTCTTTTGAAAGATCAACATATGAAGGAACTATGGAAGCTTTATTTGTCTTTGTATTATAAGCTATTTGAAGTTTTCCATATCCTCTTCCTTGCTTATAGCCTTGAACGATTGGAATATTATTAACAGTACCTGCAACTGTCATATGAGTATGTCCTGAAATTATAGCATCAAGACCAGTATCTGCTTTTGCAAGATCTGCTGCTTCTCCTGTAATTTCTTTTGTCTTGCTGTCTTGCTCTGAACCAAGATGAGTTAGTGCAATAACTACATCTGCTTTTCCCTCAGGAAGTTCACCGCTTTTAAGTTTAGCAGTCCATTCTTTAGCGGCTTCTTCAGGCTTTTTAAATTCTAAGTTTTCAACATTTGTTGGTTTTGTCTTAAACGCTGTTTCTGGTGTTGCAAGCCCTATAAAACCTATTTTAAGTCCATTAACATCAATAATCTTGTATGGTTTTGCCCATTCAACAGGTTTTCCTGTAGCTTTATCATATATGTTAGATGCTAAGAAATCAAAACCAGCATCCTTTGCCCATTTAGCTATTCTATCTGTTCCCCAGTCAAATTCATGATTTCCAACTGCTGAAACAGGAACTTCAAGGAGCTTAACCATGTCATTTATTGGAGCTCCATAGTTTAAATTAGAAATAGCAGTTCCCTGATACATATCTCCTGCAGATACAACGACTGTATTTGGATTTTCCTTCTTATAAGCTTTAATTGCACCGACAAATTTAGCAATACCAATATCTTTTCCATTTTCCTCAACAATTCCATGATAGTCATTGAAAGAAATTATATCAGCTTTTTTAGTTACTTTTGCTTCTTCAACCTGTGCTTCTGTTATTGGGGCAACATTTGGAGTTCTTCCGTCAGCTGATACTGGAAGTTCAATTTTCCCATCATTAATGAGCTTAACAGCTTCAGCCCTTTTAGCTGCATCCCAGTTGTTACCTACAATTTTCCAATTATTATTGAGTTCAGGAGTAATGACCCCACCTTTAACTTCTTTTATATATTGTCCAATTAAATCTCTAACAGCAGCTCCATTTACCATATCTTTGTCAAGAACTTTAGGTAAGTTTCCGTCTTTATATATTTCATTACCAGTTTTAGCAGTTAAATGAGAATTTGCTCTATAATTATTTACAGCAAGTTTTAAAACATCTGTGTCCTTAATTGGGGTATTATCCATTTTCCTAAGGTTAACGATTCTTTCCCCTGGTTCTTTAGAAATATCTATTTCATATTTAACACCTGAGAACATATCATAATTATATCCTCTTATATCTGGATTAAATGAAACAGTAAGATCTCCAGGTTTATATGTGTTGTAATATTTTGCAGACCATTCCATGTAGTCTTTTAATTGCTTTCCAGTAACTTCAAGTAAATATAGAGTATTATCATATTTGTAAATTAATGAAGTATCGCATTTTTTAATTGGACCTGCTTTCATATTAGCTCTTGTATCAAAAGCAGCAGCTGCTGATACATCAGCTTTACTATAATATAGCTGAACTTCATTGATTAGATTTATCATTGCAGTTTCTTGAATTTGTGATGTAGGAATGCCCTTTACTTCATCATCTGGTACAAGGTTTCCACCTTTAAGTTCTCCAATTACAACATTTGCATCATCTATTGCTTTTTTATTATAAGGTTGTAATGAAGCAGAAAGATCTTTATCAGCTTCATAGTTTATAGCTTTTGTTTTACTGTCTTTAACATATAATAATTTTGATGTAACATCTGTTTCTTTATTTGCAACTTTATATTTTCCATTTTCTTCTGTTAACTTTATATTAATTGCTGCTAAGGATTGAGCTTTGTTTAAATTTTCAACAAGAAGAACACCGTTATATTTTGTGCCTGGAACTGCTTTATGTTCATGAGCTGCAACTATGGCTGTAAGTTCAGGGCAGGCTTCAGCAATTTCTTTTGCCCCAGAACCTGGTTCGGAGTATTCGCTTCCCTCTGACATATGGAGTACAGCAATCATTACATCAACTTTGTCTTTTAATTCTGCTACTGCTTTTTTTGTTTCATCTACAGGATTTGTAACTTTATAACCCTTTAAATTTTCAGCATCCCACCTTGTTATGTTTGGTGAAACCATTCCTATTATTCCAACTTTAACTCCAGCTTTTTCAACTATTGTATAAGGTTTCGCAAGCCTTGTCCCATCATTTTTATAGACATTTCCACAAAGTGGAACTCCTTTAAATTGTGATGAAACTTTTTCAAGAGTTGGAACTCCATAGTTAAATTCATGGTTTCCATAAGTCCATGTATCGTAGCCCATTTCATTCATGGCTTCAATCATAGGATGAATATCATCTTTTAAAAATATGTTTGCTGAATTATCTTGAATTGAATCTCCAGCATCAACAAGAATAGTGTTTGGATTAGCTTTTCTTAATTCTTTTACAGCTGTATAAACTTGAGTAAGACTTCCTGATTTGTCTTCAACATTTTGTGCATAATCATAAGGCATGAATCTTCCATGAGTGTCACTTGTTGCTAAGATTTGAATGTCAACTGTTTTTTCAGCTGCCTTAACATCAAATGGTGTTAAAAAGCTAAGGATCATAAATAATGTCATAAACAATGATGTCCATTTTTTAAAACTCTTTGCTCTGAACATAATTACTCCCCCTTTATTTTTTAGGTAGTGTAAAAAAATTCTATACTACCATTTTTTATTATAACCTGTAAATATTCATAATATTTGCAACTTTGTGAATGCAAATATTGTATATATAGGTTATTTCATCATTATTATATAACTTTTGCATGTTGATTGTAAATAGAATTTGGGACATATAAGTATTTTTCTATTTCACTAAGAGAAATAGGGACGGATAAGAAATCTTCTATTTCATCATACATTTTGAATAAACACCTCGGGTCTTTGACACTAAAAATTTGGGACGGATAAGTAAAAATTCGGGACGGATAAGTAGTCTTCTGTTTCACCAATACATGGAATGGGATTTTGGATTTTGTGATATAATTATTAAAATAGAAAATTGAACTTTGAGGTGAAAATAATGGAACAGGGTATAAAAAATGCAGAAGAGAAAATGGATTATTTTGCAAACAAATATAAGGGTAAAATTGAATTTGCTGGGATGCAGCATCCAAAAATAAAGCAAATAAAAGGAATTATAGATAATTCAAAGCCTAATCCTAAGAAGCTATTTGTTGTGGAGGGAATATGGGCACTTGATAAGGCAAAAAAATATAATTTGGAAATTGATTCAATTCTTTTTTGCCCAGAATGTATCTTTACTCCTGAAGCAGAAAAGATTATTGATGAGTTTGTTAAAGTTGCAGGAAATTCATACATAGTTTCAAAAAAAGTATTTCTAAAAGTAAGTGAAAGAGAAAACCCTGATGGACTTATGGCAATATGTAAACTTCCTCATTTTGAACTAAAAGACATTAAACTTAAAGAAAAAAACCTTGTGGTAATACTTGATGGACTTGAGATACCTGGGAACATCGGTACTATTATAAGATCTGTAGATGGGGTTGATGGAGATGGAGTAATCTTATGCAACAGAAAAGCAAGGCTTACTCATCCTAAGCTTATAAAAAGCAGTCAAGGCTCAAATTTTACAATTCCAATTGTAGAAGCTGAAATGGATGAGGTTACAGATTGGCTTTATAAAAACAATTTTAAAATATACTTAACTGATACAAGAGCGCAAAAAGAATATTATGAATGTGACTTTGATGGCAGAGTAGCAATTGTAGCAGGCAGTGAGAGGTATGGAATATCAAGGGAGTGGTATGATACAAACTGTGAACTCATATCAATTCCAATGTATGGGGATTGTGATTCATTAAATGTAGCCATTGCTACTACCATTGTCCTTTATGAAGCAGGATTAAAATTAAAGGGTAAGATAAATCGATAGTTTATTTAGATGGCTAGCATCCGTTAGATATTGCGGATGCTAGCCATTTAAATCTGCTCTTCTAAGACTTTGTTCATTATAAGAGGGTTCGAAACCTCCGGAAAAAGGCTATTTTTCAAAAATCATGAATTTTTGAAAAAAGCAACTTTCATATGAAATACAAATATCATTAAATTTCATGTTCTTTTGAATTTATAAATTACTGTTAATAAGGTAATAATATATTTATACAAATTTTTATATAAAAAAACTTATATAAAAGAAGAAAAAATGTTGCAAAAAAATCCTTATTACTATATAATAAAAGTATGATAAAAAATTAACGAACATACACTGGAAGGGAGTGTTTTTCATGTGGGAAGATGAAATAAATATTAATGAGGTAAAAGAAATAAGATCAAAAACAACAGTTTATCTTGGAGTTGGAGCAATTAAAAAAATATATGATATTGCTGAAAACCTTAAAAAGTCAGGTATAAATAAAGTGATTGTTATGACAGGAAAGGGTGCTTACAAAAAAACTGGTGCTTGGGATTATGTAGAGGATGCACTTAAAAAGAGCAATATAGATTATTTATTATATAACAAAGTTACCCCAAATCCTACAGTAGATGAAGTTGATGATGCTGCTAAACTTGGAAGAGAGTTTGGTGCACAGGCAGTAATCGGAATTGGTGGAGGAAGCCCAATTGATGCTTCAAAGAGCACTGCAATACTTCTATCATATACTGATAAAACTGCAAGGGATATATATGAATTTACATTTACACCAGAAAAAGCTGCTCCAATAGTTGCAATAAACTTAACTCATGGAACTGGAACAGAAGCTGATAGATTTGCAGTTGTTACAATTCCTGAAAAAGGATTTAAACCAGCTGCAGCTTATGATTGTCTTTATCCAATATATGCAATAGACGATCCACAGCTTATGGTTGGGCTTCCAAGGAATCAGACATTATATGTTTCAGTTGATGCTGTAAACCACGTTTTTGAAGCTGCAACTTCAAAAGTTAGAAGCCCATACACAGTTTTGTTAGCAAAAGAAACTATAAGATTAGTATCAAAATACTTGCCAATTGTTTTAGAAAATCCACAGGATTTAAAAGCAAGATATTACCTAACATATGCTTCATTAATTGCAGGAATTGCCTTTGATAATGGACTTTTACATTTTACACATGCTTTAGAGCATCCACTAAGCGGAGTAAACCCAAAGGTTATTCATGGACATGGACTTGGAATATTACTTCCATCAGTTATAAAAGTAGTTTACCCTGCAGTTCCTGAAGTAGTAGCAGATATATTTTCAGATGTTCTACCAGAATTAAAGGGAACTAAGGATGAAACTGATAAAGCAGTTAATGGAGTTAGAAATTGGTTAAATGACCTTGGAATCAAGGAAGGACTAAGAGATCTTGGATTTACAAAAGCAGATTTAGATAAAATTACAGAACTTGTATTTACAACTCCAAGTCTTGATCTTCTTTTAAGCATGGCTCCAGTAGATGCAACAAAGGAAGTTGTAAAAGAAATTTATACCAATGCATTTTAATTAATAATAAAACTATTTTTTATAATATAGTACTATGCCTTAGATGATATTGTAAAATTAAAACTAATTTAAATATTTTCAGTTTAAAAAGTCCCGGCTTTCATAAGCAGGGACTTTTTAATTAAAAAATATTTTATTGGCATGGTTTATCTTAAATTATTTACATTATATCCATTTCATTGTAATATCAAACAAAACTTACATGTATTTTTGTACAAAAGAAAATTGAAATTTTATAAAATAATTGATAAACTAATATCGGATAGCCAAATGGCTGCTACTGTTCACCATCATTATCTTTAGATAGCGGATGGCGGCTGTTATGCTTATAGGACTTAGATAATAAGGAAAGATGTCAGGTTACATCCTAACCTAACGGATGTTTTATAAATAAAATTATAAAGGGGAAACTAAAATCAGTAAAAAAGGGGAGGAATAAGAATAAAATGTTTAAGATTGTACGAAAAGAAGAATTAGCTGAAAATATTATTTTA
>ENA-UOOR01002971-UOOR01002971.1-fermentation-metagenome-genome-assembly--contig:-NODE-2971-length-15937-cov-8.458821_pt1 | contig 15937 bp, 15 predicted proteins | sample MGYA00245780_ERZ724029 | MGnify/ENA primary metagenome ERZ724029 (study PRJEB28704, sample SAMN03018315) | fermentation metagenome | biome: anthropogenic terrestrial biome; feature: soil; material... | reverse complement strand
CATTTTTATCAGATCTCCCGAACTTATCAAGGTGAAACACCTTATCTTCCCAGAAAATAGCCCTAGTTGATTCATCTGGTCTTGATTAAATCACTTCGTGAGCATTATGAAACCAGTATGAACAACCAATTAAAGCGCCTCTGGAGCTTGTCGACTCACCTGGCTTAGATTTTCATCATTTCATGTGCGCGGGCGGTAGCCAGCGTGAGCGACTCCCTAGAAGATTCTTTTTAGGATTTAACCCATAAAAAATAAGCGCCAAGGCCTTCTTGCTTTTATGGGCAAACTATTTATTTTTAGGAGGATAAGAAAGTGAATAATTTAATTGAAGAATTAGTTGTGATTTCTCTAATTTTACTATTTTTTGGAGTGAGTTCATTTTTTGCTCATCAAGCCGAAAAATATCTTGATCAGTTAGCCGTAAAAAAACAAGAAAATAAAAACACTAATTCGAAAAACAATAAGTCCAGAAAATAAAGATAGAAAGCGAAAAACAGCAGTTAAGCTGTTTTTCGCTTTATTCCAACCATTTCTTAATTAGGATCGGAATCTGTTCAGTGGTAGCTTTTATTATTTCTCCCCCCGGAATAGAAGTAAGAAAAGCTTTGCCATACCTCTTAGTAGTAACTCTTTGATCTAAAATTATTACTGTGCCCCGGTCTGTTTTGGTCCGAATTAAACGTCCAAACCCTTGTTTAAACTTGAGCACTGCCTCAGGTAAACTCAAATTGAGGAAAGGATCCTTTCCTTCCTGTTGTAACGCTTCCCATTTGGCTTGAAATAAAGGTTCAGTAGGTACCCGAAAAGGCAGGCGCATAATTACCACGTTAGACAACTGCGAACCAGGAATGTCTACCCCTTCCCAGAAACTATCCATTCCAAAGAGCACCGATTTACTCGTTAATTGAAAAACTTTCAGTAATCGGTTTCTAGGCTTTTCGCCTTGTTTAAAAAGGTGAAACCCTTCTTCCTTTAATTGAGGGGCAATCTGATTATAGACCTCAATCATCTGACGTTTATTAGTAAATAAGAGCAAACTTCTGCCCTTAGCAGCGTGAATTAAATCTGGAAGCAACAAGCTGATTTTCTCGGAATATTTGGGGTCTTCAGGAGTAGGCAGATCAGTACTAATTATCACTAAGACATTTTTTTGATAATCAAAAGGAGATTCCAATATTACTTCTTTTCTCTCCGACGGATGCAGATAATTTATCCCTAACCGCTCTTTAATATAAGTAAAATCATTCCCCACCGCTAAGGTAGCTGAAGTCAGGATCGCGCTATTAACCTTGGAAAATAATTCTTTATAAAGCAAATCTCCCAACTGTAGGGGGACACGGTTAATAACCATACGAATGGTACGTTGATCACCTAAAATTGGCCTTAAGGTAAACCAGTAAACAAACTGCGGATCTGTCCCATCCAGCAGTAGCGGTAAAGACGCTCCCAACCGTTTAAAAAATCGACCAGCTTCTACTAGGAAAATAGTGTCTTCTATCAGTTCATCGCTGTCCTGCATTTCATCGATTAACAAGGAAAGTCTTTTTGTCCATTGATCAATCGCCTCGTTAACCTGACTAACGAGACCATTAAGTGTCTCGTTTTCTAACAGTAAGTTCGTTGTGTAGCGGTAATTCCTCTCTTCACCTAGTGACCGCTGGAAATTTTGTCCCTCACCTATTAACTGAAATAACGTTCGAAATAGATTTTCAAGAGTAAGTAAATCAGGAATAAGTTCCATTTCTAAGGCAGCAATACTTCTTTGCATAAAAGCTAGATCAGAACCTTTCTCCAACAAGCGTTGGCGTAAAGAAACGAGCCATCCATTTCCCCATCTACCCTCTTTATGTAATAAACGTTTACAGAAGCGCTCTATTTCATATTCATCTAAACGCAATCCTAGATACTCAGCGGCCACATCTTCTACGTGGTGGGCTTCATCAAATATTACATAATGGTAAGGAGGAAGAACCAACTTATCATCGGCAAATTCCCGTTCCATTCTCATGCTTAAATCAGTAAAGAATAAATGATGGTTAACAATGATTACTTCTGCCGCAAAAGCTTCTTTTCTGGCTAACAGCCAAAAACATTTACCTTGGAAGGGACAGATTTTTCTAAGACAAGTCTCAGCTTCGGAGGTCAATTTTTCTCTTAACTCTGAAGGAAGGGAATAGCCTAATTGTTCTAAACAACCAAGATTTTCTTCCGCTGACGTCAACACTCGAAGCAAAAATCTTCTCTGACTAGAGTCTAATTTATCGGGATGCTGCCGGTAGAATGCTAATTTTCGCCAACAAAGGTAATTACCTCTTCCCAGAAGAAGCGCAACTTTTAAAGGAATTCCCAAAATTTTGGCCAGAAACGGGATTTCTTTCTCCATTAATTGTTGTTGAAGATTAATCGTATAAGTAGCAATTACTACTGAACCTTTTTCCTGTATGGTTTGGGTAAAAAGTGGATAAAGATAGGCAAGGGATTTTCCGGTGCCTGTTCCTGCTTCAATCAAGGCGCAACCACCCCGCTCCACCACTTCCCAGACTAAAGAAGACATCTCTTGTTGCGCCTGACGATATTCAAATTCTGGCCACTCCGAAAAGATCCCTTGAGCAGAAAAGGCAATTTGTGGATGAGCATTTATTTTCATTTTCCACCCCCTCGAAGCAACTGCCGTAAAATAGCTAAATTTCTACGGTCATCATCTGCTGAAACTTTAGGCGTTTCTAAAACCCCTGCCAGCTGTGAAGTCCTTTGATCGGACAACAGTAAGCGAAATCCCTTAAGCCCGATCTGACCCTCCCCGATATTAGCATGGCGGTCCAAATGAGAACCCAGAGCGCCTAGGGCATCATTAAGATGCAAAAGAGGCATTCGGGATAAACCTACCGTCTCTTGAATTTCAGTAAGTAACTGATTAAGGCCCTGTTGGCAGCGAAGATCATAACCTGCGACAAAAGCATGGCAAGTATCTAAACAAATCCCTGTTCTTTCCGGACAATTGACTTCTTTTAAAATCATTCCTAGTTCGGAAATCCTCCCGGCAATCTCTCTTCCACCACCAGCTTGATTCTCTAGCAAAAAAATGGTTTTTCCTTTTACAGTAGAAAGAATCGTCTTCATTCCCATCGCTACCTTAGAAATTGCTCTTTCCAAGCTCTGGTTTCCCGCTTTTCCTGGGTGAACCACAAAATAATCTGCCCCAATCTCTACTGCCCGTCTATAATCTTCCCCCATTGCGATTATTGATTTTTCGTACAAGTCCTCATCATCAGCCGCAGGATTAGGGAGGTAGGAAAGGTGTACTGCTACCGGGCCTAACACCGATCTTTTAACTTGCTTCTGAAATTCCCGGACATCGCTTACGTCTAGTGGTTTTCTCCCCCAGCCCCTAGGGTTGCCGATAAAAATTTGAAACGCTTCACATCCTAATTTTTCCGCTGTTGTCGCCACGTTTCCTAACCCCTTACTGATTGACAAATGAAGACCCAATCGCATGTTAATCTCTCCCTAAATCATCAAAAAATTTTAAGAATGAATATTTTTCAATTAACTTAGTAAATGAAATTTTTTCCGCTATAATTTGTAAAACAACAAATATTAATAATATAATCCATAATAAAATACTACCTTCTAAAATGACCAGCCCGCCAAAGACCCCACCCAGAAAATTGGCGCCGGTATCCCCTAACATTCCTCGTCCTTTTAAATCCAAAGGAAAATAAGCTAATACCCCGCCCAGCACTGGGGCGCTTAGATAAAGCATCGGATTTACTCCTTTGCTAAGGTAGGAGCTAAGTAATAAAATTACTAACCCCAAAAGAAACACTTTTATGGCTCTACCTGGCCTTAAATCAAAAAGATTCACAATGTTCGGCGCTAAGGCGCCTACCAAAGTATGGGGAAATAGCAGCCACCATCTTTGCCCGGTAGAAAGCCATACTCCTACAGCGAAGATGAGGCTAAACAACAAACCGAAGAGTGCTTTTAATCCCCCTGAAGTTAATTTTCCTTGCCAAAGCATTGTTAAATGCTGTCGGAACCCTTTTTCATGGTTGTTTTTAAGAAAATCATCCGCCAGTCCTAATAAACCAAAACCGGTAGTAAAAAAAAGAAAAGCAAAAAATTCTCCTGAGTTAATCTCTATTGGCACACTAAAAAACTTTAAACCGTAATAAAACAAGAAGAGGAAAGGTAACACCAGGGGAAAAACTAACCCTAAAGCAGCAGGAACAGTTTCACCTCGATAATTCTTATCTACAATGCTAGCATCAATCAATAAATTTATGATCAAGGAAAGGCTCACTCTAACGAGGAGGAAACCGCAAACGAAGAGGAAAATTAAGTACATTTTTTCACCTACAACAAACGTTTTAATGCCACTGATATTACATCAACAAACTGTTTTCCTCGATGTATAAACCCAGAAATATTCTTCTGGGTTTGACGGTGTTCCATTTCTACGGGTATTTCTTTAATCACTAGCCCCTGTTTTGCTAGATCGATAATCATAGCAACTTCAACCCCAAAACCTTCGGCAAAACCACCGTTTAATGCCTGGATTGCCTTTTTATTTAATGCTCTCTGCCCGGAAAGGGGCGAAGATAGATTTAAACCAGTGAAGTTCCGAATGACCTTTCTTGCTAAACCTAAAACTAATCCCAGACCACTTTTTCTTTTTTTAGCAGGAAAACGCCCAATAACTAGATCTGCTTGCTCTTTAACCACAGCATCAAGTAATTTTTGTCCTTCAATAGCGGTATGTCCAAGATCGGCATCTAATAAAAGTAAATAGTCTCCAACCATCATCGAAAGACCAAGGTTCAAGGCTCCACCTTTACCCAGATTTTTAGAAGACTCGATCACCAAAGCTCCAGCTTTTTCGGCTAATTCTACCGTTTGATCCGTCGAACCATCATCGATCACTACGACCCGAACCACCCTAGGAATAGCAAGCGCCGCTTTTACAGTCTCGGTAATGGTCTCTTCTTCATTTAAAGCAGGAATAAGAACAGTAACTGCTACCTCATTCAAAATTTTACGCACCTCATCTCATTTAGCGAGTTTTTGTTGGTAGCTTGGGCGGAAGTTTAGGAAGTAATGCTTGGGCTGTCTCTTTTACCCCAAACTCCCCCTTTTTCCCAGATACTAAGGCAAAAACTAACGCCACTTGACCCGGGAGGGTATCTACATTATCAATAGTGATTAAGCCAGTATTTTTGTATTTCCGAATATAAGAAAAACTAGCTGATAATGGTTCAACACCGACTACTGTTAAACCAATGTTTTGTGCGGTTTTAACCAAAGTTAAATCAAACTCATCTACCCGAATCATTTTTTCGTCGTGACTTCCCCCAAATAAAATTAAGGTGTCAATTGGCTCCTTGATATTTCCATTAACCTGAATTAAATTGTTAGCTTGTAAAGAAGATAATATTTCATCCCTCTCGCCACTGGCTACTTCTTCCATAAACCTGGAGAACAAATGCTCCAACCATAACTCATCTGCCTTAAAACCTAAGCGAGCAGCTACGGTCTTACTCTCTAAAGTTAGATCTGGCCATTCTGTAAAATTTATAATTCTTTGTACCTCAGCGCCAGCTTGATGGAGAATTTTTATCATTTCCGCAGTCAAACCAGAATCAATGGTTGGATTTGTTTTGATAACGGCAATCTTTCTATCAGTCAATAAATCTTTTACCAATAGAGGCAGGATCTCTCGATTGAATTGCCGAAGAACTTCAATCTCCAGATCACGAGCTTTTAAACCATCTTGCAAATACTTTTTCTCGGAACGTAATTGTTGAAATTCCTGTTCTAAACTTAAAATTAGCATCTCTTGACTTTTTACTATTTCGTCATTTCCCATCAAAGCTCCGCCAATCACAATTCCGATCCCAAGAGCTAAAAAAATAGCTGCTAAGGACGATATATAATAACGAAAATCAATTGGCATTATTGGATCGCTCCTATTTTAAGGAATTGACAAACTCACATATCTTCATTTAATAAGCATACGTAATCTTAACCAAAAAAGGCGAAGCCAATCCCAGGTAAACTTATTCAAAGATAAAACCAAGATCAAGGGGATAAAAGCAGCTAAGCAGATCAGTACGATCTGCCCCATCTTGATTCGACTATGATAAAGTTTGCTAACCCCACGGGCATCCACTAAAATAGAGCCTACTTTTAATCTTACTAGGAAGGTACTGGCCATTCCTTTTCGCCCTTTCTCTAGAAAGTCAATCATGTTTGAATGGGTTCCTACAGCAACTATTAAATCAGCGCCTTTTTCATAAGCTAAAATTAAAGCTATATCTTCACTAGTGCCAGGAGCTGGAAAGGTAATTGCTTTCAAGTTAAGATCGTTAATCCTTTTTAACCCGGGCGCTTTCCCGTCTTGATAGGCATGCACCACCAGTTCCGCTCCTGAGCATAAAGCCTTATCAGAGACACTATCCATATCTCCAACAATTATATCTGGCCTTAGCCCAAATTCTAGGAGCGCATCTGCTCCACCATCCACCCCTAGGAGAATAGGTTTAACTTCCTTAATATAGGAAAATATAATTTTTAAATCTTCTCGATAATTTTGTCCTCGGACTACAACCACAACTTGTTTATTTTTCATTTTAGTTTTAATAGCGGGAATTGACAGGTTGCCAAGGACTAAATCTTTTTCGAGCACCGCATATTCCAAGGTGTTTTGGATAAATTTATCTAGTTCTACATTTAAATTTTCTTTAGCTTGTTCAGTTAAAATTTCAATTGAGTCTAGTGTAAGTAGTTCGCCTTTTCCCAGGATATTTTGATTATAAAAAATGCGCTCATCCTTAACCTCAATCTCTTCGTTATCCGGCAAGGTGTCAAAACAGTCTTTTCCAACCTGATCAAGAACAGGTATTCCGGCTTTTAACAACAATTTTGGACCAAGGTTAGGATAACGTCCCGAAATAGAAGGACTGGCATTGATCACCAGTCGAACTTTAGTCTTAATTAACGAATCAGCAGCTACCTGATCCAAATCAGGATGGTCAATCGCTGCAATTTCGCCTTGTTTTAGTTTGGCTACTAAACTCTTCGTTTTTCTATCCTTTCTTACTATCCCCCGTATTTCCAATTTTTCTCCTCTAGTTTCTAAGTTTATGGTTTATGCGGATTTTATCGGATATTTTAGCTATAAACCCCACATTTGTTGGTTTACCTTTTCTTTCATCAACAATGGGTCCCATCAGTTGATGAAGATATTCGATTTCTGCTCTATTCCAGGCGGTTTCAATCGCAAAACGCATTGAACGCTCGACCCGGTTAGGCGTAGAGTTAAACTCTTCAGCTATTCTTGGGTAAAGTTTTTTGGTAACTTCATTCACTAAAACAGGCTCTTTGATGCAAAGCAGAATAGCCCTTCGTAAATAAGTATAGCCTTTAAAATGTGGAGGAATCTTTAATTCCTGTAAAATATCAGTGACTTCCTGTTCGGCTTCAGCTTCTTGCCGTAAACTTTTTTGAGGGTAATTAATATGAACCTGTGATTTTACACCACAGATCTCTCGAATCCGTTGTGCTAAAATCTGGAGATCAAAAGGTTTAACTATAAAATAATCTGCGCCTAAATTAACAGCTTTTCTAGTCATTTCTTCATGTCCAAAAGCTGAAAGAATTATAATCTTAGGTTTATTATTCATCATTTTCATTCGTTCTAATACAGCAATTCCATCTAATTTTGGCATGATCATGTCTAGAAGTAATAGGTCTATATTTGTGGTCCTAATCATTTCTAAAGTTTGAACCCCATCATTGGCTACCTCAACGACTTGAAGATCTTGGTTAGTCTCTAAAAACTCCTTCAAAATTTGACAGAATTCCAGATTGTCTTCTGCTAAACCTATCCTTATCTTCCTTGATAATGCCAATAAGTCCGCCTCCGTTCGCCCTTCTTTACCTTTAAAATTCGGGGTATACGAAGAAAATCCTTTTTAAAACTCCTTTTTTCTTAAGAAGCAAATTTTCTACCCATTTCTATAAGATTATCCTCCATTTGAAGCATCCATTCGGCAAACACTCCATACCCGCGAGTAGGGTCATTAACGAAAACGTGAGTAATCGCGCCAACCAATTTCCCATTTTGAATAATTGGACTGCCACTCATTCCCTGAATAATACCTCCAGTTTTTAATAATAATTCCGGATCAGTTACTTTAATAACCATTCCTTTATCCCTTAAATTACTTTGATAATATACTTTTTGAATTTCTATAGAAAAACGTCCAATCTCATCTCCAGAGAGTACAGTAAGGATTTCTGCTGGACCTGGTCTCACTTCCGAAATTGTCGAAACGGGAATGGGCAACGGATACCAACAATTGGTAAGGTTGTTCAGCAAACCACCAAAGATCCCGATTTGAGTATTTGCAGAAATATCTCCGATGATATCGGCGTTTCCTGAAAAAACCCCAATTTTTTCTCCAGGTTCCCCCCGATTACTATGATTAATACCTGTAATCCGTGCTGAAACGATTCTACCATTAGCTAACTGGACTTCTCTATTTCCAAAACCGACTATTTTATGGCCCAAAGCGCCATATCTTCCGGATTTAGGATTATAATAAGTTAAAGTACCTACTCCGGCAGCAGGATCCTCAATATATAAGCCAAGTAAATAAGTGACCAACCCTCTGTCATGATTAACTTTCTTTACTGGGATAATTTTCAACTCTAAAGGTTTTCCCTCTCTAATGATGGTAAGTGTTAGCGGAAAACCCTTTTGTGATTCGCTTTGAATTAAAGCCTCCACATCGCTCAGGCGATGAATAGTCTGACCGTTAATCGCAATTAGTAAATCCCCTACTTTTATTCCACCTTCCTGTGCCGGATAATATTCTTTTCCAGAATCATCGCGAACCGGAAGATGTCCTGAAATAATTACTCCTTCTTTAGCTACCAAAACCCCAATTGCATGACCTCCGGGAACGATTTCTGGCATCTTCATCACCAGAAGATTGACCCGCCGAATCGGAACACCTAAAAAGCGAATCTCCAGAAAACCAGTACCCTCTCGCTCGGGACAAACCATCACCTCTGAACAAGAGCCGCTTTGACCTTTCTCTATTTTTTTCTTACCATTTAAACCATTAATCCCATCAGGCCGGTCGGCAGTAAGGTAAATACTAAAAGGCTGTTTTAAAGATAAACGGAGATTCTGTCCGGGAACTAATCTTAAGCTGTTGGGAAATAGTTGGATTTTGATCGCTTGAGGTAAAACAACGGCTAAAAACAAGATCAAAAAAATAGTGAGTATCAAAGATAAAGATTTTGTATAACGGGGTGGCATAGTATCTTCCTCCATAAAAAACCGCAGCTAAATTGCTTTACTGATAAATTCCCCGTTAAAATATTTGTTTATACGAAGAAAAAAAAAGAGAGTTTGGAAAGAGAATAGCCTAACGGCTATTCTCTTAAAATGCATAACTTTGCTCATATAGTTTAATTTTTAAAAAAATTAGACTGTTTTGTCGAAAATCTAAAGGACAATATTAAGCAGTCTGCCAGGCACATAGATGGTTTTTCGAGGTACTTTACCATCAAGAACTGCTTGAATAGACTCCAGTGAGAGAGCTGTTTCTTTTACAAAATCCTCGGTGGCATCTGAAGGAATAACCAAACGTTCTTTAATTTTTCCGTTAATTTGGACTACGATCTCGATAGTATCCTCTATGACCAATTCTTCATCCCAATGAGGCCAAGGTTGGTTATGGACTGAGTATTTTTGTCCTAATCGAGTCCAGAGTTCTTCCGCTAAATGGGGACAAGCCGGTGCCAATAGTAGTGTAAAAATCTTGCTGCTCTCGATCCAAACCTCCGTCCCCCATAAATCCTGTTTTAACTTTGAAAGAAGATTAGAAAGCTCCATTAATGAAGCGATATAAGTGTTAAATGAAAAGTCTTGTAGATCCGTACTCGCTTTTTTGATGGTTTGATGAACTTTTCGCAGTAAAGTTTGGCTTTTTTCTTCTGAAGCGTTCAAAGGAGCTTCAATTGGGAATAATAGTAACTCCCAAACCCTATTTAGAAAACGATAACTCCCTTCTATTCCCCGACTATCCCAGGGGCCTCCTAGTTCCCAGCGCCAACCGAACATTAGATACATACGAACGGTATCGGCTCCATAGGTAGCGACTAGATCATCCGGGGAAATCACATTACCTCGGGATTTACTCATTTTCTCACTGTCTTCACCGAGGATAATACCTTGATTTCTCAACGAAGTCATCGGTTCATCAAAATTAACCAATCCCAAATCGCGAAGCGCTTTAGTGAAAAACCTAGTATAAATCAGATGCATACAAGCGTGTTCTACTCCACCCGTATATTGATCGACAGGAAGCCAGTAAGAGCCTTCCTCGGGGTCAAAAGGAGCAGCCCCATGATAGTACGGGCTAAGATAAGCATATTGATACCAGGAAGAGCAAATAAAGGTATCCATGGTATCTGTCTCCCTCTGGGCCGGTCCTCCACACTGGGGACAGGTAGTATGAAGAAAGGCCTCATGATGTTTAAGAGGCGATTCCCCGGTTGGTAAAAATTCGGCATCTTCAGGCAAAAGCACAGGTAAATCTTGCTCAGGAATAGGGACAGCGCCACATTTTTCACAGTATACAATCGGAATGGGGGCGCCCCAATAACGTTGCCTACTAATCAACCAGTCTCTTAGCCGATAGTTCACAGCTTTTTTCCCTAATCCATGTTCCTCAAGCCAAGAAATAACCTTTTCTTTTCCTTCTACTGCCGGAGTGCCACTAAACGGACCTGAGTTAACCATGATTCCTTCATCAACTTCCGTGTAAGGCGCTAAAACTTCACCCAAGTTTTTATCCAAAGGCTTAATCACATTTTTAATGGGAAGATTGTATTTTTTTGCGAAGGCGAAGTCTCTATGATCATGAGCAGGAACCGCCATAATTGCGCCTGTGCCGTAACCCATCATTACATAGTCAGCAATCCAGATCGGAATTTGCTCTCCATTTACTGGATTAATGGCGTAACTGCCGGTAAAGATCCCAGTCTTTTCTTTATCAACAGCCAAACGCTCGATCTCACTCTGCCTTGCGGCCTGCAATTGATAGTCTTTAACTTGTGCTCGGTATTCATCAGTAGTAATTAGATTTACTAAGGGATGCTCTGGGGCTAGAACCATAAAACTAACTCCCCATAAAGTATCCGGACGAGTAGTAAATACTTTCAATTCCTCATTATTACTTAATCTAAAAGTAACTTCCGCGCCTTCGCTCTTTCCAATCCAATTCTTTTGCATAGACCTTACTGTTTCAGGCCAATCAATTTTAGAAAAATCTAATAGTTCTTCCGCATAGTCAGTAATCTTAAAAAACCATTGATCCAGTTCCTTTTTGATAACTGGTGTTTGACAACGTTCACAGTGGCGATCTTCTCCCCATACTTGCTCACGAGCCAAAGTAGTATTACAAGCTGGACAAAAATCTACCGGGGAGACTTTTTTATAGGCCAAACCTTTTTCGTAAAACTTAAGAAACAGCCACTGGCTCCATTTATAATAATCAGGTAAACAGGAAATTATCTCTCGTTCCCAATCAAACATCGCGCCCATAGTTTTTAATTGTTCACGCATTTTTTTAATATTTCCCAGGGTCCAGTTTTGAGGATGAATCTTTCGTTTAATGGCAGCGTTTTCCGCAGGAAGTCCAAAAGCATCAAAACCCATGGGAAAGAGAACATTATAACCTTTCATCTTCATATACCTGGCGTGAGCATCAGATGGCGCAATTGCGTACCAATGTCCAATATGCAAATCGCCACTGGGATAAGGCAGCATAGTTAATGCATAATGCTTTGGTTTATTTTTGTTCACAACTGAACGATAAAGCTTGGTTTCTTCCCATTTTTGACGCCAAAAGGGCTCAATCTTATGCGGTTGATAGCGATCATGGTTTGTCAAGTTAATCCCTCCACAAATATTATACCCCTGGCCAAAATGACCAGGGGCGATTTAACAGTCGCGGTACCACCCTGTTCGGTTACCCATTATAATTAATAGCTAACCCTCCTTACCTTTTAACCCAGGCCGGGTTAGGGACTAAATCATAATAGGGTCATCCCCAAACTTCGGGGGTGAGTTCAATCAGATTTCTAGGGTCCGGTTTTCACCAACCACCGGCTCTCTTTACCCCCATCGTGACCTACTTATCCCCTTCATTAGTGCTCTGCTATATAAGGTTTTTATAAAGAAATTCCTTTAATGAGTATAAACTAGGAGCTAAATAATGTCAAGCTAAGAAGGTTGTTGGGGTTAATATTTTCGCTCCATGCCATAGCTGTTCTAGACGGTAAAACTCTCTTTCTTCTTTAGTGAGAAGATGGATAACCATGAACCCATAATCAAGGAGAATCCACCCGGTTCCCTGATAACCCTCAATTCGCTGTGGAGTTATATTATGCGCTTCCATTTTTTCTATAACTGCATCAGCCAATGCCTTTAGATGAATTGAATTTTTAGCGCTGGTTACTAAGAAATAATCAGTAATTACTGTAATTTCCCGTAAATCCAAGATAATCGGTTTTTCCCCCTTAGCCCTTACCACCACCTCAAAAGCAGCAAACAAAATCTGATTATAATCCATTAATCAAACCTCCGACCAAAATATACTCTTTCAATTTATATTAATCTTTTTATCCCCTCTTTAGCTCCGCTTCAATTTAAAAATGAACTTTTCATAATTAGTTGGTTTCGCGCCTCAATCGTTAACGGATGGATCAGAAAACCTGAATTTAGAATATATTTGATCTTTTGGTCAAATATATAATTTAAGGCCGTAAAGCGATCAACAAAAGCAAGTTTCCGTGCAATCCGAGAACAGAGCAGAGATCTTCCTGGTTCAGCAAAATCTGCAATTAGAATAATCTGACTTATAATATTCATTTTAGGAGCGCCCGTTACATGCAGATTAACGGCTTCTAAGATTTCTGCGTTATTGATCTCCCATTCTCTTTTAAGCATTTCTGCTCCTATTTTTCCATGAAGCAAAATAGGTACCCTCTGTTCTACTTCTAAGATCGGAAGCTGATAAAAATTTGCCAAACTTAACGCTTCTTGGGGAGGGATTTCTCTAGCCACATCATGTAGAAGCCCAGCAACAACCGGTAGATGCTCATCAATTTGATAGTTATGCGCCAGTTTTCTAGCTAAATCCATAACACCTAAAGAATGATTATAACGACCCGGAGATAGTTTTGTTGCCAATTTTTTTTGCCAGTTTTCAAGATTCATTTTTATCTCCTTAAGGAATTGCATGATTTAATTATTTAAGCTTTTATTTCTTCTTATATTAATATTTTTCCACATTTCTCCCTTTTTACCTGCTAATTTCTGATAATTATCTACAGTTCACCTTCTTCATCTATCCGTAAGGCTCCTATATAAAACTGGGTGCGGATTCGCACCCAGTTTTTTAACTTGTAGTATTGAGCGGTTTGGCCTCATTAACAATAATTTCCCTGCCACCTAACTCTCGCCCATTCATATCAGCAATAACTTGTTCAACTTTCTCCTCAGGAACTTCTACAAACCCAAAACCCTTTGACCTTCCAGTTGCCCGGTCTATTATTACCCTACTGGCTAATACCTCTGCAGAATTTGAAAAAAATTCAGCCAAGTCTTTATCAGTAGTGCCCCAGGGTAGATTACCAACATACAGGGTTTTGCTCACCAGCTTCACCTCGTTTCCGGCCATGAATCACATCATACTTGCAGGCCCCCATCTATTTTACCCGCTGACCAAAATATTATAGGAGCCAATCTATAACCAGAGCAAATATAAAGTTCAGAGATATAGTTTTTTCTCTTCAATATAACTTAAAACTCTTGAAGGTAACCAGTAACGAACAGAGTTTCTATTACGAATCCTTTCCCTGATTTGACTAGAAGAGATATCTATATTGGGATTGGTAAAAAAAATAATCCCTCGACTCTCTCTTGACAGATTTTTATACTTTTCCAACGCCTTAGGGAGGGTTTGTGGAAAACCCGGCCTTGCTCCAACAGCAATTTTTGCTAAAAGAAAAATTTCCTCAAATTTATACCAATCCATTAAATCGTCAAGCGAATCTTGACCCATTAATAAATATAATTCCTGCTCAGGGGAAACTCTGTTAAAATATTGAAGGGTATCGATCGTGTATGAGGGCGGTCTCCGTTTTAGCTCCACTCCAGAAACAGTTAAAAATTTGTTATCCTCAACCGCCAGCTTAATCATCTCCTCGCGTTCTTCTCCAGTTACTAACGGAGGATGACCTTTAAACGGTGATTGTAAAGCTGGAACAAAAATTACTTGGTCGAGACTAAGTTCTTCCCGGGCTGATTCCGCCAATAACAAGTGACCTAAATGTATCGGATCAAAACTGCCGCCATAAATTCCAATCGGTCTCATTCTCTGGTCTGCCCATTTCCATAAATTATATATTTCAAAGTAGTTAAAGCTTCTAAGCCCATTGGTCCTCTCGCATGAAGTTTCTGAGTAGAAATCCCTAATTCTGCACCAAGCCCAAATTGATAACCATCAGTAAAACGGGTAGAAGCATTCACATAAACAGCAGCCGCATCAACTACTTGTAAAAAACGACGGGCATGGTAATAATCAGTTGTTATTATACTCTCAGAATGACGGGTTCCGAACCTTGCAATGTGAGATACCGCTTCATCAAAATCAGTTACTACTTTGATTGCTAAAATTAAATCAAGATATTCGGTCTCCCAATCTTCATCGTTTGCTTCCTTAGCCCATGGAATGTACTTTCGAACTTGTGGGCAACCACGAATCTGTACCCCCACGCGCTTCAGATCATCACCGCAAGGCGGTAGAAAAAGTGGGGCAATTTCTTTATGCACCAATAAAGTTTCAACGGCATTACAAACCGAGGGACGTTGAGTTTTGGCATTTAAGATGATCTGGCGAGCACTTTCAATCTCCGCTGTTTGATCGACAAAAATATGGCAGTTTCCCACTCCTGTTTCAATCACAGGGACCGTAGAATTATTGAGTACTGTTTTAATAAGACCCGCCCCCCCTCGGGGAATTAGTACATCTACATAGTCATTCATTTTCATTAAAGCCAGTACTGCTTCTCGTTCTGAAAAAGTAATTAGTTGAACAGCATCGGGGGGTAGCGCCAACTCTTCCAGCGCTTCTCTTATTACTTCAACTAAGACCTGATTGGTAAGAAGAGCCTCTGACCCACCTCTCAAGATGACGGCGTTACCGGTTTTTATGCATAAGGCAGCGGCATCAATGGTAACATTTGGTCGCGATTCGTAGATCATTGCTACCACTCCTAAAGGTATTCTAATTTGACCGATTTCCAAGCCATTAGGTCGTCGCCACATTTTTTCCACATCACCGATTGGATCTTCTAATTTTACCAGTTCTCGCAGACCAGTAATCATACTCTCGATACGTTCCTCATCTAAAGATAATCGTTCAATAAAACTCGATTGCAAACCATTTGCTATTCCTTTAACTACATCTTCTTTATTGGCTGTCAAAATACGAACAAGGTTTCTCTTTAAACCCTCTGCAATGGCCAGTAGAGCCCGATCTTTAGTCGCACTATCAAGGCCCGCTAACTTAGAGGTTACTTTTTTTGCATTTTTACCTAGTTGTAGAACGTATTCCTCGATTAACAAGCTACTACCTCCTTTAATAATAATTCCTAATTCTCACTACTTTGCACCTCAAACTTAATTGTTAAGTTAACCCACTTAGAAAATACACCTCGCACCTCGTCGCTCGTGGTGAAAGATAGCCCTTACGACTGTAGGTCCCAAAATCCGGCGCTTCACCCCAGCGCGCCGGGGAGCATCTTGCCGGATTGTTGGCAGAATAACTTCATTGATTTAGCTCGCGGTGTTAAC
>ENA-UOOR01002967-UOOR01002967.1-fermentation-metagenome-genome-assembly--contig:-NODE-2967-length-15957-cov-6.630550_pt1 | contig 15957 bp, 13 predicted proteins | sample MGYA00245780_ERZ724029 | MGnify/ENA primary metagenome ERZ724029 (study PRJEB28704, sample SAMN03018315) | fermentation metagenome | biome: anthropogenic terrestrial biome; feature: soil; material... | reverse complement strand
GAAAAAGAAGAAGCGAAAATCATTGCAGCAGAACAGCCTGCTCACGTTGCAGAAACCGGAAACTACAGTGGAGAAACGATTGCTCCGGTTACACCTGCTCCAAAGGTAAAGAGAAAGAAAACGGTTAGCATTAAATCTATCAACAATGCGACAACTTGGCAGCTTGAGAGTGAAGCAGATGTTAAGAAGTACATTGCAGAACTTGAGAAGAAACTGATGAATACACTGGAAGAGGACACAATTATTAACATTGAGTTCTAAAAAATTGGGAGGTGTATGCCTTGTCAACAGAAAAATTTACAATATCTATTCAGGGAGATAGCGAAGGATATGTGACTTTTGAATGTCCATACTGCAATTCAGAATTTAAGTTGCAAGCTGGAGAATATCAAAATGATGATGAGCCTTTTGAAGAACTGTTTTGCCCTTATTGCGGTCTGGCGAAAGAAAAGAATGAATTTCTATCATCAGAGGTAATCGAGCAGGTACAGGCAATCGCTTATAACTATATGGTAGAAGAATTAAACAAGACCTTTAAGAAAATGCAAAGGTCGCTCAATCGTTCTAAGGGCTTGATAAAGATAAAAATGGATTATAAGCCACTGAAAAAGGTTGCAACGAAAGAATTAAAGGATAAGGATACCACAGAAACAGAGTTTAAGTGTTCCTGTTGTGATCGCAGAGTAAAGGTACTTTATTGTGCAGGAGCAGCGAAGGTATTTTGTCCGTATTGTGGGGTGGATATATGAACAGATTAGAATTAAGAAAACTGAGTTTGGAATTTCGCAGATTATCAAGCAATTTGCTTAATAGTACAGATGACACAGCAGATATAAATCTTTCTCGATTTCTCAAATTTATAAATGGAAATGAGTTAATATCCGGAATCATTCAGGATAAAATATCAGGTGTCGATTATGATTTTAAAGAATGCTATGATATTGGCTCTGATGATTGGGCTGATTATACTCCGCCAGTGGATGAAGCCTGCCATATAAAGGCACAGTATGATTATTTGAATTTTATAAATAACGAGAATACAGTTAATGTCAGAAGTCAGGCTATGAATTATTGTTGGTCTGATAAAAAAATAAATGCAATTATGCAAAATTTTCTTGATATGGCATTTAAGCCACTTATAGATTTTATCAACGACCAACTTTCCATGGAAATGATTGTTCTTGACGAGGAGGCAAAAGCTATGGGCGGAAATACATATATTCAGAATATTGAAACCGTCAATGGCTCTGCGAGTCAGCAGAACAGTGGCGTGATAAATACTTATAACACTACAAATGATACCAGTTCTATGCTTGAGTTAATTGACAAATTACTTGCTTCATTGCCTGAGATACAGGGTGTTGATGCAGAAGAAATTGAGAATGTAAAAGACGATTTGGAAATGGTTCAGGAACAGTTGAAAACTGATAATCCGAAAAAGAACCGTATAGGAAAAGCTCTTGTAGGTATTAAAAAGTTTGCAAGCGATTTTTCTAAGGAACTTGTAGTAACGCTTGCTGTTGGAGCAGTTACCGGAGCAGATTGGGGTATGTTACTGCAACAGCTTGAAAACTTTATTAGATAAGAGATGGAGAAAGCAAGATGAATAAAACAGCAATAAAAAATTTTTCTGTATGGGCAAGGGAAAAACTTATATCAGATATCATATATAAGGCAAGTATGATTGGTATTACAGAAGACGGAATTGCAGATGAGTTACCTCAGTCAACAAATGACTTGCATTTTTTTGATATTGGAACGAAGAATTATGTTGAGATTTCGAGCGATGAGATTGAACAGCGTAATGTATTAGTCAGTGCGATTAAGAAAAAAGAAAGAGATATTCAAAATTATAAAGATGCATTTAGATATCTGGTTGAAGAAGTTGCATATACTTGGTTCAATCGTCTAATTGCGATTCGTTTTATGGAAGTCAATGATTATTTGCCTTCTGGTGTTCGTGTGCTTTCTTCTGAAAATAAAGCAAAAAAAGAGCCTGATTTGGTAACGGCACCATTTGATACCGATTTGGAATTTACATCATCTGAACAGGATAAAATAATCCAACTGAAAGACGATAATGAATTAGATGAGTTGTTTCGTATTCTTTTCATTAAGCAGTGCAATAAACTTCACGATGTTTTACCTGATTTATTTGAAAAGACAGATGATTACTCAGAACTATTGCTTACAATTCCGTTTACAGACCCAGATGGAATTATATATCATCTTGTGAACGATATTGAAGAAGTTGATTTCCGCATTAACGATGAAATGTATACCGATGATGGAAAAATAAAAGCTGATGGTCAGGTCGAAATTATTGGTTGGTTGTATCAATACTATAATATTGAACCCAAAGCAGCAGTTTTTGGACGAGCAAGCGGAAAGAAAATATCGAAAGAAGAAATTCCGGCGGCAACACAGCTTTTTACACCGGATTGGATTGTTCGTTATATGGTTGAAAATTCATTGGGCAGAATTTGGATAGAGGGACATCCGGATAATTCTTTGAAAGATACATGGAGATATTATATTGATGAGGCAGAGCAAGAACTTGATGTTACAGCCAAACTTGAAGAAATTAAATCAACACATAAGGAATTAGCACCGGAAAACATTAAGGTAATAGACCCTTGTATGGGTAGTGGTCATATTCTTGTGTATGCTTTTGATGTACTTATGCAGATATACGAGAGCTATGGATATACGCAGAGAGATGCTGCACGTAGTATATTGAAAAATAATATTTTTGGTCTTGATATTGATAAACGTGCATATCAGCTTGCTTATTTTTCAATAATGATGAAAGCTCGTTATTATAATCGAAGAATTTTAACTGAGGGGATAGAACCGAGCTTATGTTTTGTTCAAAATAGTACGTCATTGTCAGAGTCTGCACTTGAGAAGATGGGTAGCTGCAAAAATATTACCCAACAGCTTATTTCTGATTTTAAGTGTGCAGCCGAATATGGAAGTGTAATGATAGGTTCTTTGTCGGAAAATGATTTAAAAACAATAAGCAATCAAGTTGGTTATATAGAAGAACACAAGAATGATGGCAATTTAATTGATATTATGAATTGCAATGAGGTTATTTCAAACCTTGTACCGTTGTTAAAACAGGCGATTTTGCTTACACAGAAATATGATATTGTTGTTACAAATCCACCATATATGCCAGTAAGCAATGCAGAAACAAAGTTAAATGATTATGTTAAGAAAAATTATCCGGACAGTAAATCAGACTTATTTGCAGTATTTATTGAACGATGCCAAGAAATGTTGAAAGCAAACGGATACCAAGCAATGATAACAATGCATTCTTGGTTATTTATTTCCTCGTATGAGAAGTTGCGTAAGAAAATATTATTATCTGATATAATTAGCATGGCACATCTTGGAGCAAGGGCATTTGATGAGATAGCGGGCGAAGTTGTTCAAACTACAAGTTTTGTTATGAGAAAAAGTTACCTCAAAGATTATAAAGGAACATATTGTAGATTGATAGAACCAACATCTGAAAAAGGTAAAGCAGATGAATTTTTGGCTGAGAATAATCGTTATTATGCTAAACAAAAAGATTTTGAAAAAATTCCGGGAATGCCGATTTCTTATTGGGTTAGTAAACAGATAATTAAAGCGTTTGACAAATGTCCTTCCTTGGGAGAAATGGCATTAGCAAGAAATGGAATGAAGACAGGAGATAACAATCAATTTGTTCGTTTATGGTGGGAAGTCGCAGATAGCAAATTTAATTCAATAGCGAATTCTACTAATGAAGCCGTGCAATCAGGAGCAAAATGGTTTCCATATAACAAGGGTGGAGAATATCGCAAATGGTATGGCAATAATGATTGTGTTGTTAATTGGGAAAATGAGGGAGCTTGTGTAATTGGAAAAGCAAAAATTGAAAAACGAAATGTACAAGATTATCCTAACAAATTAAAGTTTTTACCATCTGCAACTTGGTCACTTATTACATCAAAGCCTGCATTTAGATATAAAAAGTGCAATATTTCAGATATTGCAGGAATGTCATTTTACCCATATGATGATAATCTATATTACTATTTAGGCTTTTGTAATACAATTATTGCTTCTGAAATATTAAAGTTAATAGCTCCAACAATCAATTTTCAGGCTGGGGATATTTCTAGATTACCTATAATCATAGAGAATGATAAGAAAGAAATAATTGAAAATTTAGTAAAAATGTGTATTGATATGGCTTCAAATGAATGGGATTCTTTTGAAGCTTCTTGGGACTTTAAAAAGCATCCATTGGTTTGCTGTGAAGTTGATAAGGTATCAGTAGCTTTTGAGATATGGTCAAAAGAATGTGAAAATCGTTTTAATCTGCTTAAAGCTAATGAAGAAGAACTTAATCGCATTTTTATCGACATTTATGGACTGCAAGATGAATTAACACCGGAAGTAGAAGATAAAGATGTCACTGTTCGCAAAGCTGATTTGCAGAGAGATATTAAGAGCTTAATTTCTTATGCAGTTGGTTGTATGTTTGGTCGTTATTCTCTTGATAATGATGGATTGGCTTACGCAGGTGGAGAATGGGATTACAGCAAATATGATACTTTTATTCCAGATGCGGATAACTGTATTCCAATTACGGACGAGGAATATTTTGAAGATGATATTGTCGGTCTGTTTTGTGCTTGGCTGAAAAAGGTTTACGGAGAAGATACGCTTGAAGAAAATCTTGATTTTATTGCGAATGCCCTTGGTAATAAAGGAAAGACAAGCCGTGAAGTAATCAGAAATTATTTCCTGACAGATTTCATCAAAGACCATATTAAGACTTATCAGAAACGCCCGATTTATTGGCTTTTTGATAGTGGTAAGCAGAATGGATTTAAGGCTCTTGTTTATATGCACCGTTGGAACGCAGACACCATTGGTAATGTTCGAGTTGAGTACCTGCATCGTATTCAGCGTGTGTATGAAAAAGAGATTATCCGTATGCAGGAAATCATCGACAATAGCCACGATAACAAGGAAATTTCCAATGCTACAAAGCGTAAAGAAAAGCTCCAGAAACAGATTAAGGAAACCAAAGATTATGATGCTAAAATCGCTCATTTGGCTCTTTCACGTATCGACATCGACCTTGATGACGGTGTAAAAGTCAATTACGAAAAGGTTCAGACTGCTGATGGAAAGAAAATGCAGATTTTAGCGAAGATTTGAGGTGTGTAGCGATGAAAAATGAATCAAGAGCAGAGAATAAAACTGCTGATGAGCTATATTCCTATGTAAAAGAATTTGCAGTGTTGAAATTGGAAAATGAAACTAAGAGGGAGGATTCGCTGATTCAGCAATCGGCAAATATGCAGACAGCGTTTTCATTTACAACAGCCGCATTGTTTATGGTTGCACCAGTTGCTGTTGAATATCGTGGTAAGATGTCTCTTGAGTTTTTATTATTAGCATTTTCAACAATTACGGCACTACTGTTGATTAGTTTGCTATTTGCTTCACTGGCACAAAATAGGAAGTTAAATACCACGTTTCCTGATGTAGATGTTTTTACAAATCATATAGTAGATGAATATGAATCTTATTTGACGCCTGCTCAGCGAGATAAAGCATTTGCAGAACTTATAGGGAAAGTGCAAAAAAGCAAAGATGAAATAAATGATAAAAGAGTGAAAAGAATTAGATGGTCTATGCGAGCTTTTTATGTAGCGTTAGCATTAACAGTTATTTGGTTTTTTGTTGCTCTATACATAATGTTTGGATAAGAAAGGAATAGCATAATGTCAGATAAAGATAAAAAGAATAACAGTGGAAATGATACTCAGGATAATCCAATGAAAGCAGTCAAAACAACATCACTGCCGACTAAACACGAGTTCTCCTCAGATAATTCTCATAATAGTTCAGAAAAAAGAAATGAAAATAATTAATCATTTATGAGATGACATAGGGAGAAGTTAAATTGGGAAATATATTAACAAGTATAGAAGCTCTCTTTGCCACTTATGCATTTGCAAAAGAAGTTATTTTAATAATCATTGGTGCCGTTTTTGGTGGTATTTGCACCGTGATTATAAATAACGGTGCAATGCGTAAACAGGCTAAATTTGATATGCAGTATCGAATATTGAGCGATGAGGCAGAGAATATAGGTGTTATTTATAAGAAAATAGAAGCTATTGAAATTGAATTATCATTTGGAACGGGGAAAACTGAACCATTAAAAACTGAAATAAATGAAGTACAGCATTTACTATTAGCATTAAATGAACGCCTGAGAAACAAAAGAAAGTTTGTCAGAAAATATATGAGTGCTGTAATTGTTGAAGAATCGGCAGAATATGTTTCAGCGTATACAAAGATTTTATATACGGTTGGTAGTGACGGCATTTTTGATTTCAAAATAATACCAGAAATCAATTTAGAAAAGATTGCAGAGTTAAGAAACTTGGAAGAGAGATTTAGGAAACTCAATAATCAAATGACAGAAGCAATGGAGTCAATAATTGAACCGGGTATTTTTTCAAGAATAAAGAGAAAATTGCGTAAACCAGGTATGTTGATAGAAGAATGTTACGCTATTGGTAAAATACATAGACGCAGTAAAAAGGAAAGATAATATGGCAGAACTAAACTTAAAACAGATTACAGATAAATTAAATAGTGAGTTTGCAAGTGATGTCCGTAAACTTGTGTTTTGGTATGATGCCAATGCAGAGTTTCAAGAGGATATTGACAGCATAGAACTGGAAAATGCAAAGGTTCTGCATCTTGAGCCGGATAACCAGTTTTATATCAAATACTTCTTGGAACGAGAGGATACGACAACCAATTACCTTGTGTACGCTCCTTTTGCAAAACCGAGTATAAGGGACAATCATCTTGCAGATACAATTCGATATTCCAAAGAATTTTTTGCTGACCGTGCTTCCCTTCTCACGCTTGATTTGGGTATTGACGAACGGTACAAGCCTGTCATTCAGCATTATATTAAATTCTTTGCGAATAAAGACAGAACGCAGAAATTTTATGATTTGGAAATAGAAAATTTCAACAGAAGCACGATTGAAGTTGCCTTGATGAGTGTGCTTTGCAAGGATAAGACCGCTTCTTTTGAAGAAGTGCTGCGTTCGATTTTGACAGATGATGGATTGCAGGATAACAAATACCTGGCTGAGTTTGAGAAGTATGATTTGCTTTCTGCATTCTGGCAGCAGGCAGATGTGGCATTTGGATATAACGACCCGAAGCCAACACTTGAAAAACTCGTTATCACGATGTTTGTTACTTATGCGGCTAAGAGTATTCATACGGATATGCCGCAGGCTTGGAAACCGTTTATTTCTTATAAATCCGGTAATATCATTGCGTTTATGGATAACCTGATGAACAGCTATCTATATGGCACTCGTTTTGATGAGATTTCAGAGATTATTTATAATGCAATCAACGGTAAAAATTATCTTGAGAAGATGGAAGTGGAAACACTTGTAGATTGTAATATTTTTGCAGGTGTTGATGAACTTCTGATTAGTTGGATTATCGGCAGACTTGAGAATGAGGATATAGGAGCAAAGCTGAATGGAAAGATTATTCCAGAACTTTGTGTAGAACGCAGGAAGCAGCATTTTGGAAAGAACTTCCGCAGCGAGTATTTCATTCTTCAAAATGCCTTTGATATGATTGCTGAAGGTAAGTATCAGCCAGTCAGCGGTATCAAAAACTTGGTTAAGGAATATACGGAATCAACTTATAAGATTGACCGTTATTATAGATACTTCTATTTTTACTTTGATAAATTGGAAGATACTACACAGTTTGAAAAAATCAGAGAGCTGGTTGAAAACATTTATACAAACGAGTATCTGAACCGGATTACAGTGAACTGGAACAATGAGCTTGCAGACGCAGATGGAGAAACAGGACTTACATTGCAAAGAGATTTCTTTGCAAGACATATCAATTACTCAAAAGATAGAGTAGTTGTTATTATATCCGATGCACTCCGCTATGAGGTTGCACATACGTTGTTTGAAAAAATGCAGGCAGATGAGAAGTGCAATGCTTCTATCGGAGCAATGCAAGGCGTTCTTCCATCTTATACACCGTTAGGTATGGCTTCATTACTTCCGCATAAGACGATTGAATATAGTTCATCTTATGATGTACTGGTTGACGGAAAAGCGTGCAGTTCCACGGAGCAAAGGGAAGCTATTCTGAAAGAGTATAAAGTAAACAGTAAATGTGTTCAGTTCGATTCAATGAAAACAATGAAGCAGGCAGACCTTCGTTCTATCTTTACCGGACAGGACGTTGTGTATATTTATCATAATCAGATAGATGCCCGTGGAGATAAAGCGGCTTCTGAGAATGAAGTGTTTACTGCTTGTGAAGAAGCCATTGAAGAAATTTATACTTTGATAAAGAGGATTGCATCGCAGGCAAATACCTATCATTTTATTGTGACAGCAGACCACGGATTTATTTATAAGAGAGATAAAATTCAGGCAACAGATAAGATTGCCGGAGCTGCTTCAAAATCAAACAGCGTTGGACAGCGTTATTCCATATCTGCCGAAGAAATCAAGGCAGATGGTGTTTGCCATACAACGGTTGGTAAGGTACTTGGCAATGATGATGAACGTATCGTGTCATTTCCGCTTGCTTCAGATATTTTCAAGGTTGCAGGGGCTGGACAAAACTATGTTCATGGTGGCTGCTCTCCGCAGGAAATGCTTGTACCAATGATTGATGTGAAAGTAGATAAGGGCAAAAAGGAAACAAGTCTTGCAGAGATTGCTCTTGTAAGTCTGACTTCAAAGATTACAAACCTTATTACGACACTGGATTTTGTTCAGACAGAGCCGGTAAGTGATATTGTGAAAGAAACAAGTTACCGAGTATATTTCATTTCTGATAATAACGAGAAGATTTCTAATGAGAATATTGTTATTGCAGATAAGAAAGATAAAGATACGACGAAGCGTATGTTCAGACTCCGCTTTAACTTTAAGAACAAGAAATACGATAAATCACAGAAATACTACTTGGTTGCTTATGACGATAAGAATGATATAGAAGTTCTTCGTCACGAGATTATTATGGATATTGCATTTGCCGATGATTTTGGATTCTTCGGGTAATATCTGAAAAGGGGGTATCGCCTTATGGGAAGATGGGGCTTTTCTGATGCCTTAGCCTTTGCAGTTGCAATGACTGTTCGGGATATGAGCAGAGAGAAAGAGAAAAGACTGATTAAAACACAGAAGTTTTATCAGGAATGTTATGAAAAGATAGCCAGTGATAGCGAACGGGCATTCAATATTGTATCAAAGGTTGTAACAAAGGCATCACGCCGATATATTCCGAATGAGATAGCTTCGGGCAGTACCTACCTTGCGTTATATGCGTTTGCTCTTGTCATCGAAAGACAGGGCAGAGTGACAAAAGAGCAGAGTAAAATTATTAGGATTTACTTCAATAATATGAGCTTTCCATTTTTGGAGAGTGCATATTTAAGTGCAGCGAGAACCGGAGGAGAGGTTGGCAATTTCCGAAATGTCATATCCATAAGTAAGAGTTACGCAGGCGGCTTTTGGGTCAACTTCTTCCGGGCATTATACAAATCCGGAACGCAGAAAGATTTGCAGGATATGATTGATTATACGACGTCAATCATTATGCGTTTTTCAATTCTTGGAAATCCTGACAGTAATATTTCAAATGCAATCTGTCAGAACTTTATTGACAGCGTAAATTATCAGATTAACCAAGTACGTGAAATTTCCATTAAGGAAGTGGATTGGCTTGGTGTGATACCGATAGAAGACCGCTTGAAAGAAATGAAGTTTTTCTATGAGGATTTGATTGACAGGTCAAACATTACAAACGACATTTCAAAAGAAGAATTGCTTCCGTATTTGGAACTTCAGATTTTGAATTGTATCTGCGATGTTGTAATGATGACGAAACAGCCAAAGTCCGTGAAACTGAGAATGATGAATGATGCCGTCAGACTTTCAGGCATACATACTGGTGTAACACCGGAACAATATGTAAGAGAGATTGCTAACAATACGGAGATGGGGCAGTTTTATAAAACAATGTTCTCATCAGGTAATCCATTAGGTTCATTTTGGCTTGTGATTTTTACAATGGGTGGACAGCTATATGGAACGGACGCAACTGATGAACCGATTGGAATTGTCAATAATATTTTTTCTATCTTGATTCAGATTGAGAATTATCTTGATGAAAAGTATAACTTCTTAGGAAAAGACAGCATAGCGAAAGAATATATGTTGCATATCATCGAGCAGCTTGCCGATAAGTGCAATGAGGAGGATTAGATTATAAATGGATAATATTGAAAAAGATATAGCTCAGGGCTATGCCGATTTTGCAGATGATGAAGGAAGCATAGAAGAAGTAAAAACAGAGGAAAATATTGTAACAGAGAATAGCACATCAGTTAGCTTTGAAGAAACCACCAATTTTTCTGAGATGAGTGATATAAACAGAAAGCTCCGTACTTATTTTGATGGAAAGATTGTCCGTAAGGATTTGACGAAATCTATCAAAGAGGGTGCAAATGTTCCGGTTTATGTGCTTGAATTTTTGCTTGGACAATATTGCAGTTCTGACGACCCATCTATCATCGAAGAAGGTGTGGCTAATGTAAAAAGAATACTGGCAGACAACTATGTACGACCAGACGAAGCACAGAAAATCCTTTCCTTGCTCCGCCAAAGAGGAAGTCATACAGTCATTGATAAGATTACAGTCAATCTGAACATTAAGAAAGATACTTATGAAGCAGAGTTTTCTAACCTTGGAATTAAAGCGATTCCGATTAGCGAAGATTATCCGAGTAAATTTGACCGTCTGCTTTGTGGTGGTATCTGGTGTATTGTTCAGCTTGAATATGAATACATAGAGGAAGATAAGAATGCTTCTCCTATCCATATTCGTAAACTAACACCGATTCAGATGCCGCACGTTGACATCAATGAGCTAAAACAAGGAAGAAAAGCGTTTACAAAAGATGAATGGATAAGTGTAATGCTCCGTTCTATCGGTATGGAACCGGATACACTGACCGAAAGAGAAAAATGGCTGCTTCTTGCCCGTATGTTACCGCTTGTAGAAAATAATTTTAACTTGTGTGAACTCGGACCGAGAAGTACAGGTAAATCTCATTTATACAAAGAAATCTCACCGAACAGTATCCTTGTTTCCGGTGGTCAGACAACAGTTGCCAATCTGTTTTACAATATGGCAAGAAAGACAGTTGGTCTTGTCGGTTTGTGGGATTGTGTCGCTTTTGATGAGGTTGCAGGTATCAATTTCAAAGATAAAGACGGTATCCAGATAATGAAAGACTATATGGCTTCTGGTTCTTTTGCTCGTGGAAAAGAGGAAAAATCTGCTTCTGCATCAATGGTATTTGTGGGTAATATCAATCAGAGTGTTGATGTGCTGTTGAAAACATCAAGTCTGTTTGCTCCTTTCCCGCCGGAAATGGGAACAGATACAGCGTTCCTTGACCGTATGCACTGCTATATTCCGGGTTGGGAAATTCCAAAATTCAGACCGCAGCATTTTACAAATGATTATGGATTTATCAGTGATTATCTTGCAGAGTTTATCAGAGAACTTCGAAAAGAACAGTATGGCGATGCTTTGGATAAATACTTCCGCCTTGGAAAGAACTTAAATCAGCGTGATACGATTGCAGTCAGAAAGATGGTCGGTGGATTTATCAAGCTGCTTTATCCTGATGGAGAATATACAAAAGAAGAACTGGAAGAAGTTTTAAAGATTTCTCTTGAGATGCGTCGCAGAGTAAAAGAGCAGTTAAAGAAACTTGGTGGTATGGAGTTCTATGATGTTAATTTCTCATACATTGATAATGAAACATTTGAGGAATTCTATGTATCCGTACCGGAGCAAGGCGGTGGAAAGCTGATTCCGGAAGGAATGTGCAATCCGGGACAAGTCTATACCGTGGCTCAGGGTAAAACAGGTATGCTTGGTGTATTCCGTTTGGAATCTCAGATGATGCCGGGCAATGGAAAATTTGAGCGTTCAGGTCTTGGTTCTGATGGAAAATGCAAAGAAGCAACGAACACAGCATTTAATTTCCTGAAAGCCAATTCTAACCGTATCAGTGGCTCTATCAGTACAACGACAAAGGATTATATCATCAATTACCAAGACTTGCAGGGCATTGGTATGACAGATAAATTGGCATTGCCGACATTGATTGCATTGTCGTCAGTAGCACTTGGAAAACCCGTTGCAAGTAGTCTTGCAGTTCTTGGAGAAATCAGCATTGCAGGAACACTTATCAAAGTAGATGAGCTAGCAAACAGCTTGCAGGTATGTTTGGACAGCGGGGCAAAGAAAGTTTTGCTCCCTATCGTATCAGCAGCAGACATTGGAGCAGTTCCATCGGATTTAATTGGCTGCTTTAATTTGATTTTCTATTCCAGTGCAGAAGATGCGGTATATAAGGCGTTAGGTGTAGAATAAAAAGAAAGGGTGCTTTATTGAAAGAGACAGAAAATAGAACAGAAATTATATTATCACAATGGCAAACTTGCGTTGAAATGGCAAATTCAGTTAGTCAACGTAGAGATGCGATGAATAATATTTTTATTACATTAAACTTAGCGATAATTGCAGCCGTTTCAATAACGTGGGATATAAAATCTTTGTTTATCCTTGTGGCAGGAATAGTTGTTTGTGCTATTTGGTTATTGTTTATTAGAAACTATAAGTTGCTTAATGCAGAGAAATTTAATGTAATAAATACTATCGAAAAGAGACTTCCGGTAACGCCATTTAATGATGAGTGGGAAAAACTGAAAAACAATAAAAAATATACAGATGGTACTAAGCTGGAGAGAACCCTTCCAATAATGTTCATCATTTTGTATGGAGTTGCTGTTGTTACTATTGTTTACATGAAATTTTGTTAAAAAGGAGAGATTATATGACATACCATTTATTTATCAGTCACTCTTGGAATTATTCAAATACATATAATGATTTGATTAGACTACTTGATTCAAAAGCTTATTTCAGCTATAAGAATTATTCAGTTCCTAAAGATGACCCGATACATAATGCACCGTATGATTATCAATTAAAGGCGGCTATTCGAAATCAAATGCAGCACGCAAGTTGTGTTTTGATTCTTGCAGGCGTTTATTCAACTTATAGCGAATGGATAAATATTGAGATTCAACTGGCACAAGAGATGGGAAAGAAAATCATTGCAATTGAGCCGTGGGCTTCTGAAAGAACATCACTGGTTGTAAAAAGAGCTGCAAATGATATTGTAAAATGGAATACGGACTCTATTGTAAGAGCAATTAGAGGATATTAAACTGGAAAATGATATTCCTGAATAAACGATTAGGTTATGAGAAAACTATGGTTGCTAAGGAGAGTTACAATACATATTAGAAATTTGGAAAGGGCAGGCTATGGAAACAAAGCCAAGGATTTTATACCTACAAAAAATTTTACTGGAAAGAACCGATGAAGAAAATCCTCTTTCCACAACACAGTTAATTAGTATATTGAATGATGAATACGGAATATCTGCACATAGAACGACAGTCACAAAAGACATTGCAGCACTTCAGGAGTTTGGAATGGACATTGTTACTATCCACTCTACTCAGAGCAAATACTTTGTAGCCAGCCGCAAGTTTGAACTGCCGGAACTGAAACTGCTGATAGATGCAGTGGAGTCATCGAAGTTCATTACAAAGAAGAAAAGCGAAACTCTAATTGAGAAGATACATACGATGACCAGTCCGGGGCAGGTGGCAAAGCTGAAGCGTAATAACTATGTGGTCAATCGTATTAAGCCGGATAATGAGCAGATATATTACATTATTGACGCTATAAACGACGCCATCAACGCAGGCAAGCAGATTTCCTTTCAGTATTATGATTATACCGGATTAAAGAAAAAGGTTCTGAAGAATAAGGGCGAGATTTATAAACTCAGTCCGTATAAACTTCTCTGGTGTGGGGACTATTATTATGTTCTCGGATATTCTGAGAAGAAAAGCAAGGTTATCAATTTCAGGGTAGACCGTATTGCTTCCAAGCCGGAGATATTGGATAAAGACATTATTCCTATGCCTGATGATTTTGATATTGAGAATTACACAAAGGAAGTTTTCTTTATGTTTTCAGGCGAGAAAGTACTTGTGGATTTACGGTGTGATAACAGCCTGATGAAAACAATGGTTGACCGTTTCGGAGAAGATGTGACAACCCTTGCGTATGATATGACTTCTTTCAGGGTACAGACCGAAGTATCAGCCAGTCCGACCTTTTTCGGTTGGGTATTTGGCTTCAATGGCAAAGTACAGATACTTGCACCGGAAAGCGTGAAAGAACAGTACAGACAGATGATTGCACAAGCCGATGAGGGTATGCAGGAAAACGAATAGTGCAGATTTGAAATTGTGCAGACGGTCTGCACAAATTAGGTAAGATTGAATTATAAGACTATGAAGCGAGGTAGTGGATATGGAAAAAGACCCGTTTAAGGAATATTTGAGGGAGTCTGAACCGGATAAAGCTCACAAAGGTTATGCTTGGAGTACAGCAATCGGACTTCAGGCGGTGGACGGACTCAAACCATCTAAATATTTGATTGATACTGCCATTCAGAATATTGAAGGCAAAATCACGATGAAAGAAGCACAGACCCTTATCGACAGTTATTATGAAGAAAGACCAGTGCATTTGTCCGATGATGAGCGTACCGAAGAAGCGGATAAGGTTTCGTCCCGTATCGCAGAAATTCTTTCTGAAACAGCGTTCTCATTTTCGCCAAACGAGTATATCTCTATCCACCGTAAACTCTTTCAGGGTATTTATAAACACGCCGGAAAGATTAGAGATTACAACATCACAAAGAAAGAATGGGTGCTTGATGGAGCAACCGTTATGTACGGCAGTGCGTCCGAACTGAGAGCTACACTTGAATACGATTTTTCGCAGGAGAAAGATTTTAGCTACAAAGGACTTTCAATGGACGAGATTATCCATCATCTTGCGGTATTTGTTTCAAGGTTATGGCAAATCCATATCTTCGGAGAAGGCAATACGAGAACAACGGCAGTGTTCTTCATCAAATATTTAAGGACGCTTGGGTTCTCTGCAACCAATGATATTTTTGCAGAAAATGCGTGGTATTTCAGAAATGCACTTGTCCGTGCAAATTATACGAATCTGCAAAAAGGCATTCACGAAACAACAGAGTATCTGGAAGCGTTTCTCAGAAATCTACTTTTGAACGAGAAAAACGAGCTTCATAATCGAAATCTTCATATAAGTGGACTTTTAAACGAAGAAAAAGTGGATATTGAGAATGGAAAAGTGGACATTCAAGACGAAAAAGTGGATATTGAAAGTGTACTTTCCGAAAAAAGTAGTGATTTCTCGGTAAAAACGACGATTCATATCCATAGACTTTTTGAGAAGTTTGGCTTTGATGAGGTGTTTGGAAGAAGTGCGGTTATGGAACTTCTTGAACTGAAAGGTTCAGGTGCTTCAAAACTTCTTTCCAATTTAGTGCAGGCAGACATTATTGAACCAGTATCCGGTCACGGAAAAGGAAAATATAAATTTAAGAAGTAGTTTATAAGACTTCCTTGAAATTATCGACACGGTGTGTAGACAATCTGATGTTTTGTCTTCGGCAGTAGGATAAAGAAGATAAGGAAACAGAATAGAAATTGTGCAGACGGTCTGCACAAATTGCAAATTTAATAAAGTCCATTGAACAAAAAAGCCTTTATGGGCAGAAATTTTCAATGAAAATATTGAAAGATACTGAGGTGTTAGCAAATTGCGACACCTCTTTTCTTTTGCGAAAAACCTACTTGAAAAATTTTTCGTATCAGGTATAATAAAACTATCGAAAGC
>ENA-UOOR01002963-UOOR01002963.1-fermentation-metagenome-genome-assembly--contig:-NODE-2963-length-15975-cov-4.498241_pt1 | contig 15975 bp, 13 predicted proteins | sample MGYA00245780_ERZ724029 | MGnify/ENA primary metagenome ERZ724029 (study PRJEB28704, sample SAMN03018315) | fermentation metagenome | biome: anthropogenic terrestrial biome; feature: soil; material... | reverse complement strand
GCAGTATCAACAATGTGTTGCTTAGCAGATTGTCCGAAAAAGTGTTGACTTCTCACAATTGCTTACAGGATATCTATAATTGTATATTGTATGGAAACAACTTCTTGATAAATTATATATCGAGGGGGCGATTTATATGAAGAAGACACAAATAATAAGAATAATATGTGCTCTGATTTTGTTAATAACTACTACAGGCTGCAGTACGGAAAATAGAAAAGATAAGGTAACAATAAAGGAACCTGGAGGTTCCATAACAATTATTGATAATGACGGCAAAGAGTCTGGTGACCCTGATGTCTCCATAGTCCGGATTGATACCTACGAGAATCTGGAAATCTCTGATTGGATGGATTCGGATACTGTGATTGTCTCAAAGGAAAATGAGTCTCTGGGAAAAATGAGTCTGGAAGAATTATCGGATTCCTACCCAAGAAGCCTGTGCCAGTATAATCTTAATACTAAGGAATATAAGCTGTTAAAAGAACAGGAAGAACTTAATCTGGGTGGGGCAAAACTATCACCTGATAAGAAAAACCTGTTATACTATGGCAACAGTCTGGGAGATCCTTCATATTATGTGCTTAATATTGAAACCTTGAAAAGTTTTGGTATTTCCGGCGAACCTATCGGAAATGCAGGGGGTGCCAAATGGGCTGATAAGGCTACAATTATTGGAGCTGGATACATGAATGGCGCCTATTATGCTACTATAGAAGGGCATATTACTTCTTTTGAGGAATTGGACCAAAAAGCTGTATTTATTCTTGAGAAGATAAAAGATACGATCTACTACAACACTGCCGATGATACTACTTTGATGGCTCTAAATCAGTCTGACAAGGAAATAGTGAGTCTTGGTTTGACCAATATTTTTGGGGTATACCCCTCTCCGGATGAAAATCAGATGCTGGTTTTACAATATAACGGATCAAAACAGATTTTATTACTTTGTGACAGGGATGGAAGAAATGTTAAAACCATTGCCGAAGGGATTGAGCTTGGCGGAATATCCTGGTCTCCTGACCAGCGGATGATTGCTTACAACATAAAGGGAGATGGAAGCAGTACAGGGGTTAGCATTTTGTACATTTATGATATGTTAACGGGCAAGTCCACTCAGATTGCGGTAGATGTCGGAACTGTAATTACCTGCTGGAGCCCATCCGGCGAAGAACTTGTTTATTCCCGGTGGGATGGAAAACAGTATCATAGCAGTATTGTTTATTTGGAATATTCCTTAAAGAAATAGCTGCAATAACGAAAATTATGCTTAATCCCAGAAAATGTATCATAAAGAAGAAACTGTAGTGCTTTATTTTCGTATAATTTAAATATATTTTTACACCAAGGGGATGTCAGGCTCAAACGACATCCTTTTTAGTTTCTCAGGGATGTGGAGTGCGTAATTTTGTTGCAGAACCTGAAACGCTGATATATCAGGTATTTAGATATAATAATCATACCGGCTATACCAAAAGAGAATAAAAAGCTCAAGGTCGCCGCTTATTGTCGGGTCAGTACATTTGGAACAGAACAACTGCGTAGCCTGGAGATTCAAATAAAGATTTATACGGAGATGATACGGAACCATCCTAATTGAATAAAGTCTTCAAGAGGTCATACTTTTGAAGGTTTTATTACTTGTAATTTGAGAATGGGGATTGATAATTACAATTACAGATTTTAAAGCAGTATGCCTTTTTTTAATTTCCTCGAATGGAGGGAATTATTTTAAAACTCTTTACATAGGGAAAGGGATCATTTAAAATAATAACGAACAAATGTTTGGCAAAAGAGAAAAATAAACAGTCAATATTTTTAACAAATTATGATCGCTAGATAAGTTTATAGAGATAGTTATTAAAACAAAGTGGAGGAATTAGCCTTATGGCGAAGAAAAAAAATAATGAAATCACCATCCGTTCAAGTGCAGCCGAATACCTGACATACGTTGCAGCAACAGGCGATGATCCTCAAAGCTTTGAAATGCGCTACGAAGACGAAAATATCTGGCTTACACAGAAAATGCTTGCAACATTATATGATGTATCTATACCTGCAATTAACCAGCATATAAAAAGAATATTTGATGATAATGAACTTGAATCGAGTTCAGTTATTAAGAAATACTTAATAACTGCTGCTGATGGCAAGAAATACAACACAATACATTATAATCTGCAAATGATTATAGCAGTGGGTTTTAAAGTGAACAATGAACGCGCGGTACAATTCCGTAAATGGGCGAATCAGATCGTAAAGGATTACACGATCAAAGGATTTGCTATGGACGATGAACGCTTGAAAAATGGCGGTTCTATTCTGACAGAGCAGTATTTTGAAGAGCAGCTCCAGCGTATCCGTGAAATCCGTTTAAGTGAGCGGAAATTGCTAAAGCTCATGCTGAAAGCGAGTTTGAGAAATATCGCATTATCCAAGATAGACTGTTTCAATCTGACTTTGATAAATTAATTGATGGCACAAGGAATGAAAAATAACAGCTAAAGGCGTCGAATTCGACACTCCTCCGCCAAGGCCCACCAGGCTCAAGCAGCATCTTTTTTGACCGTTTTTATAGGTGACAAAGGAATTTCAGAGTCCATGCTTTTATCATTGGATTGTGGAAAATGGTTACAGGATATCAGGAAAGGCGTTTAACATCTACTACATATCGCCGGGAAATGAGGAAAAAAGCTTGGGCGGAAGAAAGTTCTCGAGCGGCAAATTTTGTGAAAAAACAATGTAAAAATGTTTTTTGAAAAATACCTAAAAACTGGATTTCATGCGGGCGTTATGGTATTATTATCATATGGAAACACAAGAAATTTCGGCAGAAAAACTGCTTGGCATGATTCAAGAAAAGAACCGCAGGATTACTGAATTAGAGCAGCAAGTTCAATGGTTCATTGTACAAATCCGTCTTGCACACAAACAATTCGGCGGATCAAGCGAACAAACAAACGTTGAATTTGTATGACGAAGATGTCCATCTTAAGTAAAACAACAATATTGTCTCCTATTTGAACCGTGGCGGTGCAGCGCTCGTTAGGCTATGTAATAACAGGGCAGGCTCAGAATTCCACTATGTTCTGGCATTAAGTGCTGATACTGAATATTTATATTTTTTTGATCCTTTTAGAAGAAGTAAATCTCGAAAAGCTTAGGTCGGTCAAAAAGGAGGTGTCGGTTTCGTGGAAAAGCTGGAACATAACAGAACTCTATTCGGCATAATTGTTTTCTTCTTATTATTCCTTGTACAGATAATTTTAGGGAAAGCGGGATACTTTTTCTCAAATATGATCCCATACCAAAAAATTGATCCTTACGACATTTTTGCTAGCATTTCAATTCATCATGCTGTTCAAATGATCATTGCAATAATAGCTATCATAATGCTAAGTAAGTTGTTAAAAATTGATTTTTATTTTAAGCTCGGTGACATAAGCAAAGGAATGAAATACTTAGCTTTATTTACGGCTGCTTTTGCAATAATTTCGGTCGCTATACACATTCTCATGCTTGCTAATGACCAATTGCCAATATATGATTTCCCTTTAGACAGGAGAAACATTCTCGGAACCCTGGGATTCCAATTATTCTTAAGCGGGCCGTCAGAAGAGATCGTATTTCGAGCATTACCAATAACTATGTTAGTATATGCCCTTAGGAAAAGTATTCCAATAAAAGGGAATATCACATTGGAAGTAATACTAGCATCGCTATTATTCTCATTTGCTCACATCAACTGGTCTTTGAATCCGTTTGTTTTTGAGGTGGACTTTTTTCCCATTTTTTATGCATTTGTACTTGGGAGCATTCAAGGAATTGTATTTCAAAAAAGTAAAAGCATTTTATATCCCATACTAATGCATAGTTTTAGTAATGTTTTAATGGTTGGTATCGGCTATTTATTTGCAGCTTAAATGCCGTCATATAATCATATTGATTAGGCCATAATTAGACTTAATGAATAGACCCGTGCAATAAAAAGGAAAACAAAATAATCCAAATAACAAAGTAGCGTATGATTTATGCTTCCATGGCGGTTTCGTCAAAACTGGAGGAATAGATGAAGTGGGGCTTATTGGATAGATTACTGCTAATATTATAAGATAAAAAAGATTTTTATTATACTTGGAGTAGTTGCTATGGATTCAAACTTTTTACTGAGGATTTGGCCGGAAGAAACATTACCCTTAGAAGCTGCAAGTTATGAACAATGTGAAGTATGCACAGAAAAATCGCGTATTATTTGGGGGGAGGGAAACCCCAAAGCGCCTATTGTTATCATCTTAGATAATCCGGGAGCACGGGAAAACAAAGAAGGCGAAGAATATGTCTGCGGAACGAGGCAGACATTGCAAAGAGCAATATATGAGGCTAATTTGAAAGCAGATGATATTTATATAACGTATTTGCTAAAATGCAGGCCGCTTCAAAAGTACGACAAAGAAAGAGCAAGGCTATTTAGTATGCCATACCTTGTTCAACAAATTGAAACGATCCAACCGAAATTTATAGTATGCTTAGGTGATACTGTAGTCCAGGCTATGTTTGATGATAGCGAAGCCCATGTAAAAAATCTGCGTGGTTCATGGCATATTATAATGGGCTATCCAACAATTGTATCCTATCACCCTTTAGCTGTAAGGAGAAGGCCTAATCTGATGAACCATTTTATGCGGGACCTTGAAATGTTGGCGCACCGCTATTATAATATTAAAAATTAGATTTTTAACAATAAACATAAGATATAATTATTTTATCTTAGGAGAATATAAAATCACCATAAAGTTTAATGCTGCCATAACGGAGGGATAAGCGCACCCAAAATGCGAAAGGTTCTACATGCCTTATCCATTTTATTTGTGGCGGCATTGTTGCTAACAGAGCGGAAGTGAAAAAATGGTATAATCCTGCGTTTGACACTTGATAAATATAAAAAGCCTGTAAATCCCTTGTCAATGATTTACGGGCTTTAATTTCAAATCATCCAGCGTCTTATAGGTAGTGGGGTGTCTTAGGTGTCAGAACTTCGCTTCCTGTTTCCGTAATCAGCACCATGTCCTCGATGTTGAAGCCGTTGAAATCACGAATATAACAGGGAACCTCCATGGCAAGGATCATCCCCGCCTCCAAAAGGCGCTCCGAGCTTTCAGTGATATATGGGTCTTCCGCGGTGGCGGGGCCCATGCTGATGCTGTGCCCGCAGTGGCCGCGTCGGTAGCAGGGATACTGTTCTTTCACATAACTGTAACCGATCTGAAACAGCTCCTTGATGGGCAGGCCGGGCTTGGCGGCCGCGATCATCCGCCGCTGGCCCTCGTAGAGCCGGTCCTTTAAGCGGAACAGCTCAGGATTGGCGTCCTTCATCACCCAGGCGCGGGAGGTATCCGTCGTGTAGAAATCAAATTCGGCATTGACACCTGCGTCGTATTTCACGACATGGTCGCTGCGGATGATGCCATCCCCGGGCAGGCAGAGCCGCGCTCCGGAACTGCCTGTGGAAAACATGGACCAGGAGCTCGGCGCGCAGAACCCGGAAGAGATGACGGACCTCCGGAAGCAGTCGACTAGATCTTTTTCGCTGACGCCCGGCTGTACGATGCGGCTGACTTCATAGAACCCTTGGTCCGCAACGCAGCAGAGCGTACGGAACATCTGGATTTCATCCGGCATCTTGACGCTTCTGGCGCGGACAAATAGATCGGAGATGTTGACGAACTTCGCTTCTGGGAATGCTTCCCGGAGCATCTGGAAATACCCCACGTTCAGGTAGTCCAGCTCTATCCCAATCACCCGATTCGCCAGGTTCATACCGCGCACAAGCCGCTTTAGCAGATCATCGGACGAGAGCATGGAATGGTGCGGTTCGGGGGAACGGGCGCCTGTGATCTCGTCCCAGCTGCAGGAGCCCACCCATGTGTCGTAGGGATGCACTTTAAAATTACCGGCGACGGTTCCCAGCGCCGCACGCTGGTCCTCCAGCTTTTTCTCGAATGTAGGAGCCTCAAAATCCATGGTTGCAAGTTGGGTTGGCACATCATTTTCCGAGGATACCACCATTACCGAAAAGCCGGGCTGGCGGGAAACGGTGTGTTGGTGGCCAGCAAAGCCCGCAACGTAGTGGAAGTTTTCGGGGGAAAGGACAAGTGCGCCATCAATGCCCTCTTCCCGTAACATGGACTTGACGCGTTGCTCCTTGGGGTGAATTAATACTTTTTTATATTTCATTTTTCTCCCCATCAGCGGCCCATGTGTCTGTCGACGGCTGCCTTGAGCTGTGTCAGCGCCTTTTCCAGTGTACATCTCGGGCAGGCGATATTCATGCGCATGTACCCGGCACCCTCGGTGCCGAAGCTACGTCCATCGTTCAGTGCCAGGCCAGCCTGCTCTACCATGAACTTGGGCAGGGCATCGCCTTTCAGGCCCAAATCACGGCAGTCCAGCCAAATCAAATAGGTGCTTTCGGGCTTGCGGAAGTGGATCTCCGGAATATTAGCTTTCAAATAGTCCCAGGCATAATCGATGTTGCTTTCCAGATACGCCAGAAGCTGGGTCAGCCATTCACCACCGTAGCGGAACGCCGCTTCTACTGCCACTAGGCTGAAGCAGTTGTTGCGGTGAACGTCCATCTTGGACCAGAAGCTTTCGAACCGGTTTTTCATCTCATGATTGGGGAAGAAAATCGTCGCCGCTTGCAGACCAGCCAAGTTGAAGGTCTTGGTCGCGGAGGTACAGGTTACGGTGATGCCGACGATCTCTTTTGAAACGCTAGCCATGACGGTGTGGCGAGAACCGTATAGCATCAGGTCGGAATGAATCTCATCAGAAATGATGGGGATATTATATTTAAGGCAGATGTTGCCCACTTTTTCTAATTCTTCCCTGGTCCATGTGCGGCCTACCGGGTTGTGGGGGTTGCACATGATCAGGAAGGCGGGATGCCGCTTTGCCGCCTCTTCAAAGGCCGCAAAGTCGATTTCATAGTAACCATTGTGCTCCTTTAAGGAGACGGTCAGCGATTTTCTGTCACAATTGGTCACGGATTCTTCAAACTCCGAATATACAGGGGTGAAGAACATAATTTCCTGCCCTGGCTCGGAAAACTCCCGGATCAGCGTACAGAGGGCAGGAATTACGCCAAGGGCAAACGCAGCAAGGCTGCGGTCGAACGCATAGCCGTTGTGTTCCAATTGCCATTGGCAAACTGCATCGAAATAAGAGGTGGGACGGGAGGTATAACCAAACATTCCCTGTTTGTTACGTTCTTCAATAGCGTCCAAAATCGGCTGGGCAGTTTTCAGATCCATGTCCGCGATCCACATGGGGATCAAGCCCTCTTTTCCAAATTTTTTTGCGCATTCATCATATTTTGCAGCAAAATTACTGCTGCGATCAATCGGTTCATCAAAATTATATTGCATCGTGCACATTCCCCTTTCCATCCGAATCCATCATGAGCTTAATGATCTCTTCATTGGTCTTGCGCATGCCGTCATTGCCCAGATGGCCGATGTTGCAAATGGTGGCTTCCACACCTTTTTTTACAATTCCGTCGCCGCCGTAGAATTGCTGGTTCTGGGTGTACATATAGTAGCCCAGAATGCCGGCGTCCACCGCCGCAGCTATTTTGGCTGCACAGGAAGCCTTGGCACCGTCGCACACCATGCCGGAAACGATGGCAAGTGCGTTGACCACAGTATGGATCACCGCTTGATAATCGCCTCCGCATAGGTATGCGATGCCCGCACCAGCGCCTGCGCCGGCATTGACCGCGCCACAAAAAGCGGAAAGCCGCCCGATCAGCGTTTTTTGGTGGATGGTTGTCAGGTTGGACAGTGCAAGTGCGCGAAACAGCTTTTCTTCATCGACGTGAAGTTCCCGCGCATATTCGATTACGGGTAACGAAGCCGTCATCCCCTGGTTGCCGCTTCCGGAGTTGATGACCACGGGGAGCTCGCAGCCGTTCATACGGGCGTCCGAACCGGCCGCCGCCTTGGCTTTGGCACGGACTTTGATATCGTTGCCGTAGGTTTTTAAAAGAACCTTACCGATGCTGGCACCGTAGTCCCCCCGAAGCCCCTCGTCCGAAATTGTGGTGTTGTAATCAATCTGGCGTTGCAGGATGTCACGGACATCCTCGATGTTCATGGTGTTGATGAATTCCCAAATGCCCTCCATGTTCAGCACGCTGCGATCGGTCAGGCCAGATTCCTCGTTGTCCTTTACATCCTGACGGAGCAGGACATTGCCGTCCTTTTCGAGCAGAACAATATTGGTGTGATAGTTGGCAATGCGAATTCTGGCGCTGGAATTTTCATGGAACAGCGTCAGAACGATATCAAAAGTGGGTCCATTTTCGATATGCTGTATCTGAATGGGCACCTCATCTAAAAATTTGCCAATCTCCCTGATCTGATTTTCGGTCACCTCGGCGATGACCTCCAACTGCTTTTCTGGTTTGCCCGCAACAATTCCGGCTGCGATTGCTGCCGGGATTCCTTTCATATGGTTGGTATTGGGCACAATGACTGATTTGACATTTTTGATGATGCTGCCGCTAACCTGCGCCAGCACGCGGTCCGGCCGACAATTCAAGGTTTCTCGTGCCTTTGCCGCGGCGTAGGCCAGAGCGATCGGCTCTGTGCAGCCCATGGCAGAAACAAGTTCTTCCTTGAGAATCTGGACATAATCATTATATATTTTTTGTTTCATTGCTTTACAGATTCCTTCTTTTTATTCGCTTTCTTCTTTCATTACTTCTTCAATCTGGGGTCCAGAGCGTCCCGCAGGCCGTCGCCCACCAGGTTCAGCGAAAGAGCAATAACTGAGATAGTCAGGCCGGGGAACAGAACGCCCCACATGGAATAACGCATGTATTCCTTCGCGTCGGAAAGGATGGAGCCCAGCTCCGGATCCGGCGCTTGCTGGCCAAGACCGAGGAAACTCAGGGCGGCCGTATTCAGGATCTGCGCGGCCACCGACATAGTCGCCTGGACAATGATGGTGCCCATGGCGTTGGGTAGGATATGCTTTACGATGATGTACAGCGGTGAACAGCCATACGCCTTTGCTGCCTCCACATACTCCATATCGGTGATATTGAACACCGCGGAACGCACAATCCGCGTAAAGCCCGGGATTTGTGAAATGACCAGCGCCAAAATCAGGTTGCGTATGCCTGCGCCCAGCGATGCGGCGATAGCGATAGCCAGAAGCAGCGTAGGAATTCCCATAAACACATCCAGAATACGCATCAGGAAGGTGTCCACCTTGCCGCCATAGTAGGCCACGATGGAACCCAGGAAGCAGGCGATTATGCAGGCCAGCGCCGTCGAGGAGATGCCCACCACCAGCGATACCCGCGTACCAAACAAAACACGGGCAAAAATATCGCGGCCATAATCATCTGTGCCGAAAGGGTGCTCCCAGGAGGGAGACAGAAAACGCGCGTCGTAATGCTGAGCAATGGCGTCGTTTTCGTAGTTGCAGATGACCGAAGCGAAGGAGGCCATCACGATAATCAAAAGGATAACAATCAGTCCGAACATAGCAAGATTGCTTTTGCGGAAGCGCTTCCAAACCTCCGCAAAACGGCTCTTTCTGGCCTTGGGGCGTTCAGATTTTTGCAGGATGTTTTGCGGCACGTTTAACACCTCCCATGTATTTTGCCTTGATTCTTGGGTCTATGTACGCGTACAAAATGTCGACAACAAGTACGATTACAACGTTCAAGAGCGAAAGGAAAAGAATGCAGGCTGTGGCTTGCGGGATATCCTTGGCGCGGATTGAGGTGATCATCAGCGAGCCCAGGCCTGGAATGCCGAAGATTGCCTCCACGATCACCGTGCCGCCCAGCAGATAACCGAACTCGTTGCCGACGACGGTGATCACCGGCAACAGCGCATTGCGCAGCGCGTGCTTATAGATGACCATACGTTCCGAGGCACCCTTGGCCCGTGCCGTCCGCACATAGTCCTGGCGGATGGTTTCCAGCATATTGGAGCGGGTCAACCGCAGAATGCTGGCCGCCGTGGCCATGGCCAGCGTGACCACCGGCATTATGTAGTGCTTCAACGTGATCGTTCCCGTAAAGGTGGAGGGCAACCATCCCAGCTTCAGAGAAAAGATCATGACGAACATCATCGCCAACCAGAACTGGGGAACCGACGCAAAGAACATCGCCATTATGGTGCTGACAAAATCCACGCCGGAATATTGTTTCACCGCCGATATGACACCTATGGGTATGCCAATCAGCACCGCCAGACAGATGGCTAAGACGTCAATGCGGAACGTGATGCCAAAGCGTGCGAAAATATCGTCAAAAACAGGTTTACGGGTTCTGTAAGATGTCCCGAAGTCGCCGTGGATGGCCCCCCCGACGTAGCGCAAATAGCGCACGATGAACGGGTCGTTCATACCAAGCTGATCGTTGAGCTTGGCGATTTGTTCCTTGGTTGCCGATGTCCCCAGAATTGCAGTGGCGGGATCGCCCGGTGTAAATGACATAATGCCAAACACGATAAACGATACGCCTAATAGCACTGGGATCATCAACAGTAGCCTTTTTACAATATATTTTGCCATAGCAAACCTCCAAGTAAATTAGCATACGGCGCCTTCGTTCTTAACTTTCTGAGCACTTTTCCCGCCGTGCCGGAGGCGCAGTTTCCAAAAGGGCTGTGCTCCAGCCCTTTCTTCAGCGCTTGCAGCATCTGGCTAAAGAGCTTAACCCGCGGGATCAACCGCAGACATTATAGCGTTCAGCCGAAGTGCCCCCGTTAAAGGACTGAAACACAGCCAAATTTTGCTTGTTTTGCTGTTCAGAAGGAATACGTCGCATGGTTGCTTGGGCATTTCTGCCACATAACCGAATGTCTCCTCGCCCGGGAACCCCGGGCTGATTCGAGGACAGTATGAATCTCTTTAGTTCCAGTGCGTATCGAGAAGGGTTGTAAATCCAGTGTTGTAAGCCCGGTCGATGGTAAGATTCTTGTCATGGGCACAGGTCACCACGCGGTTGTAAATTGGGATGATAATCGCGTTGTCATAGAACTTCTTCTCGATGGTGGAGTAGATGTCTTTGCGTTGTTCGGGATCCTGGCACACAGAACCGTCAGTAAACGCCTTATCAACCTCTGGGTCGTTAAGACGGGAGAAATTGTAGCCGCCAATGGCGCTGGACATGAACACGGGGCTCCACAGGTCCACATCGGGTCCCATGGTTTGGACGATGGTGGACATCGAATAATCGCCGGACTTCATGTCGGAAACCCAGGTGTTGGCCTCGAGCTGCTCGACAGAAATGTTGATGCCGGCCTTTTTGAGCTCTTCCTGATATACAACGCCGATTTTTTTGTAGTTCTCATAGCCGACGATGAATGGGATCTCTTCGCCCTTATAATTGGTCTTGGCCAGGTATTCCTTGGCCTTATCCAGGTTGTATTCGGGGAAAGTACACTTGCCGGAATAGCCGGCGGTTCTTTCGTCCCAAAGCAGGGTGGAAGTGTTGGCAACGCCGTCCATGCTGACATCGACGATGTTCTGGCGATCGGTGGCGTAAGCAAGCGCCAGACGGAAGTTGGGATCATTCAGGAAGGGGGCTTCAGTATTCATGACAATGTAGCCGCTGCCCAGAGTCGGGTTCAGGTCGAGGGCCAGCTTGTCGCTGGACTTGAGTTCCTTGGCTGCGATGGGGGGAATCGTGTAGGTCATGTCGATTTCGCCGGTCTGCAGGGCGGTCAGAGCGGTTTCGGGGTTGGTCAGAACAACAAAATCGGCTTCCTTGATTTGCGGCTGAGTGCCATGGTAGTCGTCAAAACGCTCCAGAATTACCTGAGAGCCGGAATCCCACTGCTTGAACTTGTATGGGCCGGTACCGACGGGCTGCTGGCGAACATTATCGCCCGCTTCGGTGACAGCCTTTTCATTCATAATGCAAACTTGCGCCGCAACCGCGGTCAGGAAGGGAACATAGGGCTGGTCCAGGGTAATCTTGACGGTCAGATTGTCCACCGCTTCCACATTGACAATATTCTTGGTGTAGTTGGACATCTCGCTGGATTCCTTGGCGCGGTTCATCGAGAACACCACGTCATTGGCGGTAAGCGTTTCACCATTGTGGAACTTTACGCCATCCTTCAGCTTGAAGGTATATTCCTTTCCGTCTTCGTTCTTCTGGTAGTCGGTGCACAAAACTTTTTCGAACTCACCGTTATAGTTGCGCAACAGGCAGTCGAAAATGTTGTCGTACACGACCTTGTCAAGGTCCATGCCGCTGTTGTAGGGATCAAAGCCAGCAAAGTCAGAGTACACAGCGATCTTCGCCGTATCCTTCTTGCCATCGGCATTTTTCGTGGCGGAGTTGTCCGTAACCACGTTGGAGCCGCTGCCACAGCCTGCCAGCAGGCCGATCACCATAGAGCACACCAAAAGAACGCTTAATAATCTTTTTTTCATCTCATCATTTCTCCTTTTTTTTTATTTTTCGAACAGGACACATGCGACTTGATGATTCTCCGAAACGTTCCGGAGCGGGATGTCCCGTTCCGTACATTTCGGAATAGCCTTCGGGCATCGTGGGGCAAAGCGGCAACCCGGCACGGGGTCGATGGGGCTTACGATCTCGCCCTTGATGCTTTTTCTTTTCTTATCTCTGCTCTGAAGCCGGGGCACGGGAATGGAATCCAGCAAGGCCTGGGTGTAGGGGTGAAGTGGATTCTTGAACAGTTCCCTGCTGTCGGTCATTTCGATGCACTGGCCCAGATACATTACCATGATTTCGTTTGAAATGTGTTTTACCACCGAGAGGTTGTGGGTGATAAACATATAGGTAAGACTGCGTTCCTCCTGCAGATCCATCAGAAGATTCAGAATCTGGGCCTGGATGGATACGTCAAGAGCAGACACGGGCTCGTCACAGACGATGAACCTTGGGTTCAGGGCCAGAGCTCTTGCGATGCCGATGCGCTGGCGGCGGCCGCCGTCCAGCTCATGGGGGTATGCATTATAAAGGCGGGAGGCCAGGCCAACCGTATCCATAAGCTCCGAGACCCGATTTCCCAGCTCGTCCTTTCTGCACACCTTGTTGACCAGCATGGGCTGGGCGATGGTTTCGCTCACCGTTAATCTGGGATTCAAAGAGGCGTAAGGGTCCTGGAAAATGATCTGCATCTCGGTGCGAAGCTTACGCATTTCATGCTTGTTGCATTTCAGGATGTCCCTGCCATCGAACAGAACCTGGCCGGAATTGGGTTCCGAAAGGCGCAGGATGCTGTGTCCAAGCGTGGATTTTCCGCATCCGGACTCGCCTACAACACCCAGTGTTTCTCCTTTTGGAATTTTAATGCTCACGCTATCCACGGCATGCAGGTCGCCAATGGGCGTGTGAAAATACTTTTTTAGGTCTTTGGTCTCTAACAATATTTTTTTATCTGGCATTGTCGTCTCTCCTTATATAGACGGAACACAATCGGCTACTAAACCAAAGGTTGTTCTTGGTGAAAAAGATGGCAACGTATCATATGAGTTCCGTCTACATACTCCGGCGGCTGCACGGTTTTGCAGGCTTCCATGCACCGGGGGCACCGGGGGTGGAATTTGCATCCCTGCGGCAGGTTTGTCGGATCGGGCATCAGCCCGTCGATAGGGCGCAGCCTGCGGCTTTCCACCTCCAAATCGGGAATCGACCCGAATAAGCCCTCGGTATAGGGGTGACGGTCCCGACTTTCATAAATATCTTTCACCGTGCCGTATTCGATGATTTCGCCGGCATACATAATGGCCACTTTATCGCAAATCTCGGCCACGATGCCAAGGTCGTGGGTGATCAGGATGATAGAGGTGCTGATCTTGCGCTTGAGATCCTGCATCATATTCAGAATCTGCGCCTGGATCGTGACGTCAAGGGCCGTTGTCGGTTCGTCGGCCAGCAGCAGCTCCGGTTCGCAGGCTAGCGCAATTGCGATGATCACGCGCTGCTTCATCCCGCCGGAAAACTGATGCGGATAATCTTTTTTGCGTCCTTCATCAATGCCGACCAGCCGGAGAATTTCATCGATCCGTTTTTCATTTTCCTCGGCGGTCAGGCCCATATGTAGCTCCAGTGCCTCGCCGATCTGGTCGCCCACCGTCAGCACGGGGTTCAGGCTAGTCATCGGGTCCTGAAAAATCATCGAAATTTTTTCGCCGCGGATTTTGCGCATCTCTGACTCCGGCAATTTGAGCAGGTCCACTCCATCAAAGAAAATCGCGCCCTGCGGAATCCGGCTTGAAACCTTCGGCAAAAGTCGCATCAGCGTCAGGGCCAGCGTAGTCTTTCCCGCTCCGGTCTCGCCCACCAGGCCGATGGTTTCGCCCTTGTTGAGGGAAAGCGACACATGATTCACCGCTTTCACCACTTCTTCGTCCGTGGTGTATTCCACGCTCAGGTCCTTTATTTTCAGCATTTGTTCTTCCATATTCAAGTCCATTTCATTGTCTCTCCCCAACAGCTATTGAATTAATGAAGGTAATCCTTCAGCATGTTCATGGATTGTTCGTTGATTCTGTCCCACATCTCATAAATCAGCATCGGGCAATCACCACTCTGCCTGATTTTTTCGGTCAGCACGGGGCTGGCAAAAAGGGCAGACACATTCCTGGCAATCTTCTTCCATTTGCTCTGTTCGGTTTCATGGTATACCTCCACATTGAGGTCAGGGTACATTCGGTGCACCAGGTTGACAAAGCCGTCAGCCGACTCTTCTTTCCGACAGATAACTGCAATCGTGGAACCCGCTTTTAAAGAGGTCAGCACATCGATTACCCGGGAGGAAAGCTCCACCGTCATTCCATAGATAATGGATTGGTAGCTCCGAGCGATGCTTCGCACCTGGGCATATAGGAAATAAGTTGTAATGATGGCATCCAGATGCTCGATCTGGTCCCGATGTTCATTTAGATAGTCCTCCAGACGATCCAGGGCAACTTCCTCAACTTGGGCATTAACCGCTTGAGCGATCTGCATCGCAAAACGATGACCAATATTTTTTTCTTCGTAAACGAATATCAAGTTCTTTTTCTTGACTTCGCTGGCTTCGCGGAGCACCCGTTCGACAATGTCGCGAACCTCTTCCACCGACAGCCGGCAGTAGAGAGCATTTTTAATCGAGGTGACCAGTTCCTCCTCTATCTGCCGTTTATCCATGGATTCCGTCAGAACAATTGTGCCAACATGCGGCTTGGTGACAACCATCTCCTGCTGCTCCAGGCGCTTGTAGGCATTGCGCACCGTATTCATGCTTACGCCGAGTGCGTCGGCCAGGGTACGAATGGGCGGAAGCTTTTCCGTCCAGCGCACCTCGCCCGTAAAAATGCTCCAGCGTATATTCCTGACCAACTGCTCGGTGAAGGAAGTCTTCAGGTTACGATTTATTTTCCAGGCTTCTGCATAATCAATCATGAATTTCACTCTTACCTTCTCATAGGTTCCGCAATTTTCCGAAAGGGTTGAGGCTTTTACTCAATGGTTTTACCATTTCATTGTTACTATTGTTCTAAAACAATAGTAGAATATTTTATTTGAGAAGTCAACACTTTTCGTATCATTGATAAATGCATAAATTCCGACAAATTTTCTTCATGGAATTATAAGATTTGCACAAAGAATGTCGAATTCCCAATTCTGAGCTGATGTGTAGCAAAGGACACAATGGACAAAAAGTCGTTGACAATATGCCAATATAGAACTACACTTAAAATTAATAAAATGTATTGCATTAACAAAGTTATTTATTAGATTTTATAAGATATCGTCCATTATTAATTCATTAATTTTTATGGGGTATGGGAATGTAATATGCTGTATTAATTAAGTATGAACGAACGAGATCTTAAAGATCTTTGGCTAGAAGATTGATCATGGAATATAAAAAGTCCAGCGGTTAAATGTCAATAGCCAATTTGGAAATGAACTTTGAAAATTTC
>ENA-UOOR01002962-UOOR01002962.1-fermentation-metagenome-genome-assembly--contig:-NODE-2962-length-15977-cov-14.588745_pt1 | contig 15977 bp, 13 predicted proteins | sample MGYA00245780_ERZ724029 | MGnify/ENA primary metagenome ERZ724029 (study PRJEB28704, sample SAMN03018315) | fermentation metagenome | biome: anthropogenic terrestrial biome; feature: soil... | reverse complement strand
TTGCTGCAGGTTTTGTTTATCAGTATTCTGGGAGGATGGATTGGGAAGATCAATTAGATATGAAGCGCAAGCGCGCTTCTTTTTTTATTGTCCAGGACATACCTATCTACTCAGGGCGTACGATCTGATTTGATTAGGCACGTTAGGGGACGCCCATTTACCTGGCAGCGGAGGTGGCCCATGCATGCATATCACAAAATCTATGCTCGTAATCAGAGATCAGGCTCTCAAAAAGAAGCGTGAAAAGTGGCGCTGGGGATGGGCGATGGTGGCCTGCATATCAATAGGGGCGCTAAGTCTATGGGTTGCCATAGAGCAGATGTTTGGAGCGGTGGCAGCCATAGAATCGGCCTTAACTCCATTTTATGGTCCGGCGCTGGCGGTCGGGATCACGGCTTCATCTGCAGGCTTGATCGTGGCAACCTGGTATAAGAAGGCTAAAGATGAATATGATCGGCTGCGCTTATGGATGATGGCGCGGGTCGGGGCCCGGGTTTGTGAGTGTGCCGGTTCCGGATGCAATTGTCGTGAGGAATTCCTGAAAGAATGCAAAGAAAAGTATGACCTGAATCTTTACTATTATAAGTAAGCGCATGAAAGACGCGGGGAAACGCGGGGATGGCCCCCTGCGTCTCCCCTTCCCGCGTCTCCGCTCTCCCTTATGGAGAGAAAAGCTTGCGCAACGGCGACTGTTGCCGTTCTTTGCTCTGATCATTACCAGTTGGACCATCGTCACCAATCTGGCTTTGATTGTCCCGGTCATTCGCTCCGCCGCCGGTGCCACCTCCGGTCCCACCACCGGCTCCGGACCCAGAATCCGACTTCGTATCGGATTTCCCGGTCAGCCACTTCCAGAAGTTATCCCACGCTGAACACCGGCGGCACTGTCCGGTCGGCCGGTGTTCAGCGTCAAAAATACGCACTTCGGTATCTTTACAGCTCGCGCCTGCCGGTAGCCCGCTTTTGCGGCAAATCGTGATATGTAGTTCGCGGTGTACCCGGCAAAATACGGTCGGATCAGTACCGGCGACGAAGTATTCCGCATGATTGGGGCAGACAGCCGTGGCGAGCAGACTTGTTACGTCACAAATGGCACGTTCAACGAGCCCGGCCGGTTTGGTGAAATCCACCGGTGGTACCCCAACCAGCGCCTTCTCCATAAACGTAGCCCATACCGGCGCTGCCAAGGCACCCGCCCCAGCCGGCAGACCCTTCTGTCCGCGATCCGGGCCAAGATAAACAAGTCCGACAAGGTTCGGCGTATATCCCACAAACCAGGCGTCTTTGTTGTTTTGGGAAGTGCCCGTTTTTCCGGCAGCCGGACGTCCCGGACGACCGTTGAGGTGGCCGGCGGTGCCATTGCCTTTGATGACATCGCGCAGCATATCGGTCACGATATAGGCAATGCGTGCGTCTAAAACTTGTTCCCGTTTGGGTTTCTGCTCAGCCAGTACTTTGCCTTCGATAGTCTCAATGCGGGTCACGCAGAACGGCTGCACCTTTCCGCCCCCATTAGCCAGCGCCGCATAGGCCGCAGCAAGCTCCAGCGGGGTCAGCTCAGAGGTGCCTAGGGGCAGTGACAAGTTAGGTTCCAGCTCGGCAGTAATGCCCAGGCGGGCAGCAAAGGAAGCCACACTTTCCGGGCCCAGCCGGTAGCCCAATTCAACAGCGACCACATTGCTCGAGCAGGCCAAAGCTTCCCGGGCGGTCAGCATTTCGCTGTCAAATTCATGTGAATCCGTCGGGGTGTAGATGCCACTGCCGTTTTGATAACTTTTGGGCTCAATCGACATCAGGGTGGCAGCGGTCAACCCGTTTTCAAGCGCGGTTCCGTAAACAAACGGCTTAAAAGCCGAACCGGGTTGGCGCTTGGCGGAAGTAATCCGGTTAAATTGCGTTTCCTGGTAATTTAAGCCTCCGACCATGGCCTTGATTGCGCCGCTCTCTGGCGCAAGGGCCACAATAGCTCCCTGAGGCTGAGTGACACCGCTTTCTTTCCATTGCTTTGTCTTATAGCCAGTCTTCAACGCAAATTCCGCGGCTTGCTGCGCCTGAGGATCAAGGGTGGTATAGATTTTGAGTCCGCCTTGCTGCAGCCAGGTTTCGCCGTCTGGAAAACACGCCACGATCTCCTGATAAATGTAGTCCATAAAATAGGGTGCCGGGCGGTTCGGAACTTTCATGCCGGCCAGCTTGATCGACTCTTTCTTGGCCTGATCAGCCGCTTCGGGCGTGATCTGCTCCAGCTCCACCATCCGATTCAAGATGAGATTGCGCCGCCTGGTGGCATCTTCCATATTGCGGTAGGGCGAATAGATCTCCGGACCAGGCAGAATGCCAGCCAGCAGCGCCGACTCTGATAAAGTCAGCTGCGCAGGCTTTTTGCCAAAATAGAAATGGGCAGCGGCACCCACGCCGTAGGTCCCATGGCCAAAGAACACCCGGTTCAGATACATCTCCAGAATTTCATTCTTAGAATAAACCCGTTCCAGCTTCAGAGCGTAAAACATTTCAGTAAGCTTGCGAACGATCGTCTTATCGAAAGGCAGATAGAGGTTTTTTGCTACCTGCATCGTGATTGTGCTGCCACCCTGCCCGAGACTCCGGTTCCGGACGTCATACCATAACGCGCGGATCAAGGCGCGCAGATCGATACCGGCATGTTCGTAAAAGCGGTCGTCCTCCGCAGAGATCACTGCGCTGATGAATGACTGGGGAATTTCCGCAAGGTCGACAGGCTGAAAAATCTCTGTCCCAAGCTGGGCATAGAAGGCACCGCCCTGATCAAAAACCTGACTGCTGCCGGGATAATAGGGAGTTGGCAGTGAAAACAGCGCCAAAGCCACGAAGAAGATAAAAACAAATAAACCTGGAAGAACTATCGGCAAGTAGCGTCGATATTTGCGCAGAAAGGCTCTGGCTTGAGAAAGCCGATCACTACCATTGCGTCTACGATCAGCCCAACGCTCGCTGCTACCATGATCAGTTTGAGAATCCATGCCCTCGATCCTCCCAAAAGACAGCGCAATTTAAAACAACGCCATATTTAGACTTCACCAATTCTTATTACCATTTTACCCTGAACGTTCCTTTTCCTTGCTAAAAACACAATGTTGTGCAAAACTTTTGCCTGGACATCAATCTGTGATGAAAAACTTTGACCTTTCCGCCGATGAGTTTAATATATATCGAATAAGTGGTTCTTAATGGCGGAGCAGGGCATTGATTCCCAGCCTGACGCCATTTTCTTGCAGGATTCCCTCGGAATACGTCGAAAAAAATCTGAATGAAGCGCATCCGCATCATTTGCGGCATGCGCGGGCGACAGCGATAATCATCTGCAGGAGGCCAAAAGTTTGAATGCTATGCTGCGTATGAGAAGTGTGTCCAAAGTTTATCACAATGGTACAGTAGCTTTATCAAGCATTAATCTTACCGTTGATAAGGGCGAGTTGGTTTTCATAGTTGGTCCGAGCGGGGCCGGAAAATCGACGCTGTTTAAATTGGTTAACCGCAAAGAACTGCCGTCATCTGGCGAGGTCTGGGTCGGCCGCAAAAGTGTGCCTGATCTCAAAAAGGGCGAGGTGCCAATTTTCCGCCGCAATGTCGGCATGATATATCAGGATTTCAAACTGCTGTCCAACAAAACGACGTTTGAGAATATTGCCTTTGCGCTGGAAGTCGTCGAGGCCTCCCGCCGCGAAGTCCTGCGCCAGGTGCCGGCTGTGCTTGAATTGGTTGGTCTGCGTGATAAAGGCAAAGCCTACCCGCATGAACTATCAGGCGGTGAGCAACAGCGTGTATCCTTAGCCAGAGCCATTGTTAATCGTCCGATTATCCTGATGGCCGATGAGCCAACTGGGAACCTCGATCCGGATACTTCCTGGGGCATTATGGATCTGTTGGTTGAGATTAACCGTCGTGGTACTACAGTATTGATGGCCACTCACAATAAAGATATCGTCAATCGCATGCGCCGCCGCGTGATCGCTATGGAACACGGAAAAATCATCCGGGATGAACAGAGAGGGGCGTATGACATTGAAAGCTAAAACTCTGTTTCATTGCTTTAAGGAAGGTTGGGGCAATTTAGCCCGCAACAGTCTGATGAGTTTGGCATCAATAGGTACTGTACTCGTATCTCTTCTTGTTTTGGGAGGCGTTTCCCTGCTGGCATTAAATCTCAATCACATGGCGGACATGGCTTTGCAGAGCACCAAGATTCGGGTGCTGCTCAAAGAGGATGTGAATTTCGACGCTACCGAACAAGTTCGCTTCTGGCTGCAAAGACAATCAGGTGTGGAAAGCTATCAATTCATCTCCAAACAAGAAGGTTTAATGCGGCTGGAAGGCATTTTTGGCATTGAAGAAGGCGTTTTTCGAGACGGAGATGAAGAGTTTCTCCCGGAGGAATTCGAAGTTAGTCTGAACAGCGATGCCGATGCCGAAAAACTGGTTACGGGATTGCTGAGCCTCTCCAGTGTCGAAGAAGTCCTTTATGGGCAGGAGTTTTATTCTCAAGTGCGAACTGTATCCAAAATAGCTTTTATTGGCGGAATTATTGTACTCCTGCTAGTCGGCTTTGCCACGCTCTTAATTATCACCAATACCATCCGGCTGACTGTTTTTGCCCGCCGGCGTGAAATTGAAATTATGAGTCTGGTAGGGGCTACCGATTGGTACATCCGCTGGCCATACATTTTCGAAGGATTATTGATTGGCATTATCGGTTCGCTGCTGGCCGCGCTGTTGCTTTCGCGGGGCTATTACTTCCTGGAACGTAAACTGGTCAATGTGGCCTCTTTTCTACATTTGGTCACTTACGACAGTGTTCAACTCCATCTGACATGGATCCTAATCGGGGTGGGCGCTGCCTTTGGATTAATTGGAAGCCTGATTTCAGTGAAACGCTTCTTAAAGGCTTCTTAGGGGGTAGGATTGCGAATGCGAATACGAGTGCGCATGGAGACGCGAAAACCTATATGGACGCGGGTGATGCTAATCCTGCTGTTAGCGGCAGGACTGCTGATTGCCTGGTGGCCGGCGGAACGAGGCCTGGCGGCCGGGGAAGATTTGGGCACCATTAATCGCAAAATTGATGAAACAGAATCGAAATTATCGAATGTTAAGAAGCAGGAAAGCAGTACGCTCAAAAAGCTCACCAACACTCAGAAAGAGCTTCAAAAGACGCAGAACAATCTGGCCAGTCTCACCAGCCAGCTAAAATCGACGCAACTGAGCTATGATAAGGTTGCGACAATGATGAACCAGGCTGAAGCGGAGTTGACGGTTATCAGTGAAAACCTGGAGTCGATCCGGAAAACGCTGCAGAACCGGTTGCGGGCGGTCTACCTTTATGGACCCTCATCTTATTTGGAAATGCTCTTCTCGGCTACAGATTTCGGGGACTTTGTAGTGCGCTTTGAACTGATGAATTACTTGATCAGCCGCGATGTTGAGAACAAAGCGTTGTTTGAAAAAACACAGGCTGACATGGAAAAGAAGAAGGCAGAAATTGCCGAACATAAGAGCACGCTGCAAAGAGAAACAGAGCGGATCGCCACCCTCAAAAAGCGTACGCAGCAGGAACAGACTAAAGTTGCCAGCATGGTTAATCAGACTAAACGTGATTTGAATCGGATCCAGGAAGACCGGCGCGAATTGGAACGCGCGCTGGACGAACTGGAGGAAACCTCGAAACAGCTTGAGGCTGAACTGAAAAAACGCGGCAGCGGAGCCCAGATCGGCACAGGGAAGTTCATCATGCCGGTGAAGGCTAGAATATCATCGCCATTTGGCTGGCGTATGCACCCGATCCTGGGTAAGAAGAAATTCCATTCCGGCATTGACTTGGCGGCCGGCAGAGGCACCTCTGTCCTGGCAGCTGATGGCGGCGTCATAATTACTGCTGGTTGGCAAGGCGGATATGGCAATACTGTAATTATTGATCATGGTGCGGGCTTTACCTCGTTGTATGCCCACAACGATAAGCTCCTGGTCAAAGCGAAGGATAAAGTGGTTAAAGGGCAGGCGATCTCTAAAGTTGGCAGCACCGGTCTGAGTACCGGGCCGCATTTGCATTTTGAAATCCGCATCGACGGCGCGCCTGTTGATCCAACGGAGTATGCGAAATAAAGCCACGGAGTGCGAGGCACCTGAATGTTGGCTTGGGCACGACGGTAATTCCGGGGTATAACTCTGTGAAACAGGCATATAACTGTGAAGTAAGTAAACCGGAGGCGGGGGTTTTAGTTTGAAGCTCGGCACAAAAAGGAATGTGCTTATTGGCCTGCTGATTTTGGTCATTGTCGCAGCAGGTGCAGTATTTTTTGCATTGCGCACTTATGGCGCGCACCTCGAAAATGTCCCGACCGCTCTTGAAATAATGGCGCTTGTGAGGATGAAGTACGTCGATTCGATCAGCATTACCGATTTGGCCAGGGCATATGCCAAAGACGGCACGATCGCCGGAATGTTGGAGCTTCTTGATGATCCCTATACACGGTATATGAATAAGGCGGATTTCACCGCGTTTGAAGAAAGTACCGAAGGATCGTTCGCGGGAATCGGGGTTTCGGTTGATATCAAAGATGATTATGTCGTAGTAGTGCAGCCGTACAAAAATACGCCGGGATATCGTGCCGGGTTGAAGCCTGGCGATTTGATCATTGCCGTTGACGGCAAAAGCACCAAAAGCATGGCGCTTGACGCGGCCGTTTCTATGATTCGCGGACCGGCTGGTACTACGGTAGTGTTGACTATTGAACGAGAAGAGGATGGCCAGAAAAAGGTTTCAGAGGTCCGGATCACCCGGGCGATTATTCACATTCCCACCGTCGAGTATGAGGTGATCAAGGACTCAAGTTCGAACGGGCCAGGCGGATCAGGGCCAATTGGCTATTTGTATATCAGTCAGTTCACGCGGGGCACCAGCAAAGAAGCGGCGGAGGCACTGAGCGAAATGAAGGCGGAAGGCATTAAGGGCCTGTTGCTGGATTTGCGCTTTAACCCCGGCGGATTATTAGATGAAGTGGTGGCGCTCTGCGCCCAGTTTATGAACAGACAGCCGGTGCTGTATGTTGTGGAACGTGATCAAAAGAAGCAGCCTGTCTACGCCAGTAATTATCAGCCGCTGGGACTGCCGATGGTGGTGCTGGTCAACGAGTGGAGTGCCAGTGCTTCCGAAATTGCAGCCGGTGCGCTGAAGGATCTCAAAATAGCCACGATTATGGGGAAAAAGACTTTCGGAAAAGGCGTGGTCCAGACAATTTATCCGCTGACCAGCGGTGGCGGAATGACGCTGACCACTTCACGTTATTTGACAGCTGGTGGCAACTCGATTCATAAGATTGGGATCAAACCTGATATCGAAGTTGATTTGCCGGAAGGCAGCAAGGAGGACGTGCAGTATAACGCCGCCCTGAAGCTGTTGAGAGGAAAGATTAAGTAGCGCAAAGGCGACTAGATTGGATTAAAGCGGGGATGCCGGGGTAACTATGGCGATCCCCGTTTTGTTTTTGGTTTTGAAAGGGTTTTGCTACTTCCGCTTGATCAATAAAGAGGAATGTGAATATGGCGGAGGGATGTGTGTTGCCGGTAGGACCAACACTGCATATGATTCTCGCAGAATACGGCGAACTGTTTTTTGGCAGGGGGTTGCCGGCATTTTTGTTGGTTATCTTTCTGACGGCCTGGATTATCTCCCGCAACCGTATACTGGAGCGTCAGATGATCGGATTGAACCGAAAGAGCTTATTAGCCGAGGTGCTGGAAAGTTTGGCTGCCGGATCGTTGGGCGGTTTTCTGGGGACGTTAATCTTTATCTTTTTGGGAATCAGCGTTGACTTGACATCTTCAGCGATCGCGGCGCTCTGGGCAATTGTGGTCATCTTGATCATGATCGACTTGCGCTTTGCGTGCGTTTCATATGCTGGTGGGATTGTGGCGCTGCTCCATCTCTTGATCGGCTGGCCGGATGTTAATGTGGCGGGATTGATGGCCATGGTGGCGGTGTTGCACGGTGTGGAAGCGATGCTGATCATGTTTTCGGGTGGCAGAGGTGCCATTCCCGTTTACCTGAAGAATCCGGAAAATGAAAAACTGATTGGCGGATTCACACTGCACAAGATCTGGCCCATCGCCGCTGTGATCATCATGGGTCAGCGCAGCGCCGGTCCGGGATTGCTGGCGGCACCGGGATGGTGGCCGCTCATCAAGAGCGATAGCGTACCAGTGCCAGGCAATGCCCTGACATATATGATGTTGCCGCTGATGGTCGTCTTGGCCTATAGCGATTTAACCATTACTATGAGACCAGGCACAAAGGCGCGCCGTTCGGGAGGGTTGCTCGCCCTTTACAGCGCGCTATTGCTTGCCCTTTCCATTCTGGCAGGCAAGACGGCGTTCTTTGCTTATCTGGCTGCCATTTTCGGGACGCTCGGGCATGAGTGGGTCTTGGCGGTTTCCCGCCGCTTTGAAACGGAACGCCAGCCAATTTATACGAGTAACCCGGATGGGCTGGAGGTCATGGATGTCATTGATGGATCGCCGGCGGCGAAAATGGGTATTGTCAGCGGTGATCTAATTACCGGCATTAATGGATGCCAGGTGCGAACCAAACAGGACCTGGCAGATGTGCTGACGCAAAAGCCACTACTACTACGCGTTTCGTTCAGGTGTAAAGGTGGAGAGGAGCGTCATGGAGAATATAGCGGATCAATAACCTATTTTGGAATTGTCCCAGTACCGGGACCCTGTGATCAGGTGTTTGTGGAGATCCGCCGGGGTGGTCTGCTGCGCAAGCTGGTCGATTTGCTGCGGGACATGCGGGACACGCGGAACATGCGGGACATGCGGGACGCGAAAGACGCTGGACCAGGCAGACCAGGCGCAAAGGGGGAAGACAATTGCCCTTCTGGCGAAAAATAACAGGATTATGGCAGCAGCTGGATCATCAACTACGGCAAGCCGCGATCATTTATATCGTTTTTATGATCTGTGTTATTTTGTTTCAGGTATACATCAATATCGCGAGGCCGGGATCAGCGGAGGCGATGGCTGTCAGTACGGCGGAGATTGGCACGCGGGCTGGGGCCATGCACAAAGTGGATTTGACGGACTTATGTCTGGAGCTGGATCAGGAAATGGTTGCCAAGCTGGGCTTTGATCAACGCAGTCCGGGTGTAGCGGCGATCCCCGCCCATCATTCCTGGCAAATTGCTGTGAAGCAGACTCAGGACGCTGAATGGCGCTGGATGGAGTCCAGCCATCAATATGATCTTTATGATGTGTCGGATTCCACCGCCAGAAGTGCTGAAGATTTGCGGCAAGCGGTACTGGCTGTTAAGAACCACTGGACTGAAAGCAGCGGCCGCGAAGTGGCAGAGAGCCTTAGCAGAGAAAATGACATGATGGTCCTGAATCTGGAGCTCAAATTGAAAGCGGCCGAGGATGAGAGCGCGCCGTCCCTCACTATGAGTAGGCTGCAGATTAGGCTGAAGAATGCGGCGGATGTGGCGGATACTCTGGGGGGCATGATGGACGAGGGCGTGGTGCCGGAGGGTGTGGCGGCCGGGGTAGCGGGCGTGGCACCGCCCGGCTTTGGAATAGCGCCTGATGCTGGGAAAGCACCCGGTAATGTAACAACACCAGGCACTGGGACAACGCCGGATAAGACCCCCGCTCCGGGAGTCAGTATCGGTGATCAGCCAGCCAGGCCGATCCGGCCGAAAATCTGCATTATCCTGGATGACGGGGGAGAAGCCACGCCTGATGTAGCGGATGAGTTCTGGCAGCTAGGTTCCAAGTGGCCGCTGGCCATGGCGGTATTGCCCTTTTCTCCGTTCAGCCATGAGCAGGCTGTGATGGCTAATAATTATGGATATGAAGTCCTGTTGCATTTGCCAATGGAACCGCTGGGCTCGGAAAATCCCGGGCCGGGAGCCATCTTCACGGATCTTACGGATGCAGAAATACGCGAACGTGTGCAGGCCGCACTTGATGCGGTTCCGGGAGCGATTGGCGTCAATAATCATATGGGTTCGAAAGCTAGTTCCGACCCGCGCGTGATGCGGCTGGTTTTGGCAGAAGTCCGGCGCAACAATCTGTTTTTCGTAGATAGTGTTTCAATCGCTAGTACGGTTGGCTATCAGGAAGCGGTTCGCATGGGCATACCGGCCGCCAGAAGGCAGGTTTTCCTTGACAATGTGGCCACCGAAGAAGCTGTACTAAAACAACTGGAGGAGCTGGTCCGGGTGGCGCGCAGTAAGGGGACGGCAATCGGTATTGGACATTTTAACCGAGTCGCCACCGCGCAGGCGCTGGCACGTTTCCTGCCGCGGCTCGAGGAATTGGGAATTGAATTGGTGGCGCTGTCAGAAGTCATAAAATAAGGGTTGCCGAAATAAGGGTCGCCAAAGGGTTACTTCGCGAGGTTGCACAAGCCAAGCCGTCCCTGCCGTCGTTGCGGGAAGGCTTTTTTTGTGGACCCGCAGAGGATGATCGGGTAATAAGTAGTGGCCAAAATGGGGAATGTTTTTACATAGCAGACGTCAATCCTCAGACGCACCGCTAATGATCAGGAAAGATTGTTATTAAGTTGTGAATTCTGTGGATAAAGTGAGGAACAGTTGCGGAAAGGCCGGGTATTAGCGTGGGAATTGCTGTTGGCATTTGGAACGTTGTACACCAATGCCCGCGCAGCAAGGTCAAAGCCAGTTTTGCCCTTGCAGTTTCAGATGGTTTTCGATAGGATAGAGAAGTGATGTAAGAGATAGCAGATAGTCTCAAGCGTTTGAGATTGTGAATAACTACTGGAGGATGAGGAATGTGCTAACCTGTGAAAATGAAAAAGAACTGGCATTGCGGGCCCGAAATATGCGTTGCCATATTATACGGATGCTTGAAGCAGCCGGTTCGGGTCATACCGGAGGGTCGTTATCAATTGTCGAAATCATGGCCTTGCTTTATTTCAAACATATGAATATTAGGCCGCAAGAACCGCGCTGGCCGGATCGGGATCGGTTTGTATTGAGTAAGGGGCATGCCGCGCCGGGACTTTATGCGGCGCTATGTGAAGCGGGCTTTTTTCCGGAAGACGAGCTTAAGACGCTACGTAAATTAGGTACGCGTCTACAGGGGCATCCGGATTGCAAAAAGGTGCCGGGCATTGACATGTCTACCGGCTCATTGGGGCAGGGACTGTCAGCGGCCAACGGTATGGCGCTGGGGCTGCGCTTGAGCGGCAAGGCGGCCAGGGTTTATACGACTCTCGGGGACGGCGAAAGCGAGGAAGGCCAGATTTGGGAAGCCGCCATGACCGCCGTCCATTACAAGCTGGACAACCTTACGGCATTCTTGGATCATAACGGTCTTCAGATTGATGGGGATGTCACCAAGGTCAAATCGATGCTTAATCCGGGCGCGCGTTTCCAGGCGTTTGGCTGGAATGTGCTTTATGCGGATGGTCATAACCTGAGACAACTGGACGCTGCCATTGAGCTGGCAAAACAGACTAAAGGCGTCCCGACAATGATCATCGCCAAGACGATTAAGGGAAAAGGCGTGTCATTTGCAGAGGACAAGGCTGAATGGCATGGAGTTGCGCCGAAAGCGGACGAAGCGGTGCAGGCAATTGAAGAAATCATGGCCGGGGGGTGCAAGTAATGGCAGAGAAAATCGCTACCCGCGACGCCTATGGTAAAGCTCTGGTGGCGCTGGGTGCAAAGAATAAGGATGTCGTAGTGCTGGATGCTGATTTGTCGAAGTCGACCAAGACCGCCAAGTTTGGAGAAACATACCCTGAACGCTTTTTCCAGATGGGCATTGCGGAGCAGGATTTGATGTCAACTGCGGCGGGACTGGCCACGGTCGGGAAGATCCCCTTTGCCAGTACTTTCGCGATCTTTGCGACCGGGCGGGCCTTTGAACAGATTCGCAACAGTATTGCTTATCCGCATCTGAATGTCAAGGTGGCCGCCACACATGCTGGTATTACGGTTGGGGAAGACGGCGGATCGCACCAGTCAATTGAAGACATCGCCTTGATGCGGGTATTGCCGGGAATGACCGTAATCGTGCCGGCTGATGGTCCGGAAGCGGAGCAGGCGGTGTACGCGGCCGCGGAACATGATGGTCCGGTTTACTTGCGCTTTGGGCGCGGCGGGGTGCCGGTGATTCACGGCGCGGATTATCAGTTTAAGATTGGTAAGGCGGAAGTGCTGCGCGATGGTGGCGACGTGGCGATCATTGCTTGCGGCGTGATGGTGGAGGCTGCCTTGGCGGCTGCTGATATGCTGGCGGCCGAAGGGATTGCGGCGCGGGTTATTAATATGGCGACTGTAAAGCCGCTTGATGAAGGCGCGGTTAAGGCGGCGGCGACGCAAGTTGGTGCGATTGTTACCGCGGAGGAGCATTCCGTGATCGGTGGCTTGGGTGCGGCGGTGGCGGAGTACGTCGTTGGAAACTGCCCGGTGCCGGTCGAGATGGTTGGCGTGCAAGATGTCTTCGGACAATCGGGCAACCCGGCCGAGTTGCTGAAAGAATACGGACTGACGGCGGCTGATATCGTCGCGGCGGCGAAGCGTGCGGTGGAGCGGAAGAAGCAGTAAGGAAAATTGACACAAAGGGACGGTTCTTTTGTGCTGTTGTCGGTTTGGGTGGGAAGAGCACAAAAGAACCGTCCCTTTGTGTCTTTTCATGTGCCACGTTATGTGGTGGAGTAGAATGCACATCTCTGATTGACACGTGTAAATGATACGTGTTATACTATATTTGGGGTGTAACCGTTGGAGGTTTCCTTCAGTTAATTCACCCTCATAAATCAGGTAAAGTCACCGTACCATATCCACGTAAAGAACTTGACCCAAAGACGGTCAAAAGTATTTTTCACCAAGCAGGTCTAATATAGGGAGGCAGCACTAATGGACAAATATATCTTTCCTGCGTTCTTTGAACCTGGAGAAAAAAAGGGATATGTGGTCACTTTTCCGGATTTACCGGGCTGCGTTACCGAAGGCGATGATGCAGAGGAAGCGCTATTTATGGCAAAAGAGGCACTAGAATTGCACCTTTATGGGTTAGAAGAAGACTCTGACCCAATTCCGGAACCCACTGTGCCAGAAAGACTTAATACCCCGGTTAAGGGATTTATTAGCTTGGTAGAAGCATGGATGCCGATGGTCAGGGATGAGATGAGCAATAAAGCTGTTAAGAAGACCTTGACGATCCCTAAATGGCTCAATGACATGGCCGAAAAGCGCAATGTTAACTTTTCGCATGTGCTTCAAACTGCTCTAAAGGACTATTTGGGAGTACCCAAAGAAAAGAGATAATGTGAGAAAGAGTGTAGCCGGAGCGCAAAGAAGCGCTCCGGTTTTTTGACTCCAGCACCAGCTTTTCTTTCGCCGAAGTTCCGGTTCCGGCAAACATATAAGGCTGCCGCATCCCCATGCGATGCGGGACGATATTCGCTGCCAAAAGGTGTAAAACAAAATGGTAAAAAAGATCCTTTGCGGAAAAGGAGGAAAATGAAAAGCTAAATAGAAAAGTATTACGTATGACCATTAAATAAAAAATGAAATAAAAAATGGACTGATAGTGTACGGGGATTAGCGGAGCTATAGGTGTCAGGATAGGAGCAAGCCAAGCGCGCTAAATGCCCATATAAAACATCAATGGAGGGGTACTATGCAGCAAATAGAACCGGTGGGTGATGGGCGTTCTGTGCCTGAGCGTGCCTATGAAATGCTTCTTGCGTATGTAGTAGAAGGCAAGTTTCCCGAAGGAAAGCTGCCTCCTGAAATGGACCTGTCACAACAACTGGGTGTAAGCAGAACCGCTCTGCGAGAAGCTCTGTTGAAATTGGAATCGCAAGGCTATATTTCCCGCAGACGGCGGGTAGGCACCGTAGTAGTAGCCAACAGGCCAAAGATTGAAGGCGGACTTGAGCAACTAAACTCTGTCACTGGAATTATCGAGAATGCAGGAATGACACCGGGAACCACTTTCAAGTCCTGGAGAATGGAAGAAGCGAACCCCCTGGTCGCCCAACAATTGGGTGTAGAGAGTGGGACAAAAGTATCTGTTTTTGAGCGTGTCCGTACGGCAGACGACGTTCCATTTTGTTTTGACATCAGCTTCATTCTTGAAAGACATTTTGGCGAAGTGGATGTAACTAAAATGGGTGAGTCTCTTTTTACGTACTTCTCCGAGCGGGAAAAGCTTAGGATCCGGAGAGCGGTTTCCCGAATCTATCCCTATGTGGCTGATAGTTTGACAGGGGATAGGCTGGCGTTGCCAAAGGGACATCTGCTCACTCTGCTTGAGCAGACACATTATACAGCATCAGGAGAAGCATTATGGTATTCGCGTGCTTTCTATCGTAGCGATTTGATTGGCTTTCATATCGTCCGGGTTCCATAACATCAGCTGAAAGACAAGGAGGATATCTATGACGTTAAATCTCGCAATGGTGAAGAAAATTGAAGGATCTTTGGCAAGTATTGCAATTGGTGACGCATTGGGCTTTCCCGGTCACGATCTTACTCAGGAAGAGATCGCTAGACGTTTTAACGGCCCTTTGACCGCTTTCCATGACGCGCTTCCTGACAATCCTTATCATGAAGGCGTAACAGCCGGCAGCATTACGGATGACACAATGATGACACTACTGTTTGCCGAAGCAATGCTTGACGAAACAACACCCAAAGACGCTTATTTTTTCGGCCGTGTTCTTGCCAAATGGGCAAAAGAAAACAATATCTGGAAGATCAGTCCGATGTTCGGTCCAACTACGAAAGCTTCTCTACAACAATTAATTGATGGAGCAGATCCGATTAAAGTCGGAACCGCGGGAACGACAATGATTCATGGTTCCTCAAACGGTGCCGCGATGAGGGTCGCGCCAATTGGCCTGATGTGCCCGGGTGATGTATCGAGGGCTATCCAGCTTGCCGTAGCGGCTTCCCAGCCTACCCATGGAACACAGACCGCAATCGCCGGTGCATGTGCTATTGCCGCAGGAGTAGCTGAAGCACTTAACGAGAACGCCACGGTCTTCAGTGTTGCTTCTGCCTGTCTGCGGGGAGCTCAGGAAGGCGAAAAGATAGGGGAAAAAGTGGGTCGCGTCGTTCCGGCTCCTAATACCCGGGTCAGGATTGAAATGGCGATTGAGGCTGCTATCAAAGCCAAGGACATTTTTGAAGCCGGCCGTTTAATTACTGATTGTGTCGGCAATGGGCTGCCTTCTTATGAAGCCGCACCGGCTGCCGTGGGCATATTTGTTGCCGGAGGAGGCTGTCCGGAAAACACGGTCATTGGCGGAGCTAATATCGGGGGTGACTCCGATACAATCGCGAATATGGCTGGTGCAATGGCGGGTGCTTTGACAGGCATTGACACCGTGCCGCTGGATCTTTATAGGAGCGTTTCCGAAAAGAACAATCTGAAGCTGCATGACTTAGCAGTAAGGATGGCCCAAAGTCAGAGCAAAAGGAAGTGAATTCCCTTGAATAAGTCAAGTGGACTTGCTATTGGGCTCGGATCCGTTGCCATCGACATTATTGGTAAAGTTGACGCATTGCCAAAAGAAGACGGTTTCTGCATGGTTACAGAACAGCAAGCCCTCGATGGAGGCAGCTGTGCCAATGTCATGACGCAGATTGCCCGCCTAGGAGCTCCTTCCGCTTTAGTGGCACGGATTGGCGACGACGATAGCGGGCGAAAAATTAGAAAAGGGCTGGAGCATTATAACATTAACACAGCCTGGCTGATGACTAAGCAGGGCGGAACATCGCTGACGACCCATATATTTGTTGACCCGATCGGTGCCAAAACGATTGTGTTGTATATGGGCGACTCCTTAATGACAGTTAGTTTAGATGATTTAGATCTGAGCTTTCTGGATCACTGTAAGGTTTTATACACAGATCTGTTTCCTCCGCATACTGCAGTAGCGGTCGCTAAGGCGGCCAAAGCCA
>ENA-UOOR01002961-UOOR01002961.1-fermentation-metagenome-genome-assembly--contig:-NODE-2961-length-15978-cov-13.038309_pt1 | contig 15978 bp, 9 predicted proteins | sample MGYA00245780_ERZ724029 | MGnify/ENA primary metagenome ERZ724029 (study PRJEB28704, sample SAMN03018315) | fermentation metagenome | biome: anthropogenic terrestrial biome; feature: soil; material... | reverse complement strand
ATAGTGGCAGAGGGGGAGATGGCCCAGGCGATGCAGGAGTATTTCCTGGACCTGGATCTTCCCGTATTCACCTCCTCGGAGATTGCTGTGCAGAGGATCGACGGGCTGCCCTTCATCCGGCCGGAGGAGCTTGAAGCGGCGCGGGAGAAGTGGGATGTGCAGCAGAAGGCCAGGCAGGCGAGGCTGGAGGCGGAGAAGCTGGAGAGCCTCTTTCAGGATTACAAGGTGGAGAGGATGAAGGAGGAGAAGAGGAAGAAGAGGATGGGGCAGAAGGAGATGGTGGGGGAGGGGTATGATTGACTTTCAACATCGTACTCTTAAGAAAATAAGCTGGCTTAATAATGGAGGAGAGAGAACTTTCTGCACTTTAAAAGGAATGCTTGGATCGCAGGATTGCCAGTACGAAGAAGCTTGCGGATGAGGTTAGCATTTGGGAGCAAGAGCGGAATGCAATTTTTGCAGAGCTTCAAAGTGAAAATAGATCCTAGGACCGCTCATGGATTTCTTGTCGTCTCTTGACCTCTGGTGTAATAAAAATATCCATGAGTTGGTTAAATGCTGGTTGGTAATTTATAATTTCACCTTCATTTTTCTGCCATAAAAACAAGACAGTATCACGTATTTATTAATTCATCGATGATAAGTGGGAGAATCTCATCCCTTACGACCGGCATCGATTGGCTGCAAAAAAGCGCTCATGTCCTGGGGCTCACGAAATAAAGAATTGGACCGCTAAGGCACCTGCTTGAAGAGGATGGTGGTGGAATGAACTTTAAACCGGGCCGACCGCCAGATGAATGGATTTAATAAAAAACACTGAAGACGACCAATAGATTAATCAAATAATCTCATATATAGAATTAGGAACCGGAGGGAATAGACTGAAACTGCATATTATCAAAGGGCCAGCTCTATCAGGAAAGACTAATTATCTAGTAAGAGTAATGGAGCAAACTCACCGCGAAAATCCCTTGTATTACACCTTTCTGGGGCCAACTGGTGAATTCGTAAAGGAGTTCTCAGAATGGTTCTCAAGGGGTCTGCATTCATCTGTTCCAAGGGGGAGTTTTATGGTAATAGACCAGTTTGCTGATGAGGTCTATGGCCATACCCATCAGGAAATGATGTATGTAGATAAGCACCTTCTGAAAGTGTTCATAGCTAATATTCTCGGATCTGCAACCCAAAAAGAATTGGGACCCTTTTATCCGCTCAAAGATTCCCCTGGCTTGATAGGTTTCGTCGCCGAGGCGGTGATGCAGGCCAAGGACGAAGGAGAGGCTGCCCTTATGGCAAGATTAGCCAATGATATCGCCCGGTCTCTTGTCAAATTTGCACTTAGGGAGCTTGAAGCGGTTTACAGGGCTAAACTATATGATACCTTTGATGCCTACGTGAAAATAGACCCTGAGGAAATCAGATATTATTTAGCTTCTCGATGCAGCAAAACTCTTTTTCTTGATGGTTTCACCAACCTCTCATGGGCTCAGATGATATTTCTTTCTAAAATCATACCTCTTTTCCAGGAGACTTTCATGACACTGGACCCGGTCTATGTGGATAGCGAGAGCTGGGCCAAATTCCAGGAATTGCTCTCGATTCCGTCTGTGAAAGTCCTGGATGAGGAGCTCGCATCCTCTCCAAAGGCCGCTGGGCCCCTGGAACGGCTCTTGAAAGACCAGGGAGCGCCAGTGAGATTGGAGGGCGATTTCATCCAAATTGCCAGCTTTAAGGATCCTGAGGCGGAGTTGATACAGGTCTGCCGGGATATCAAACGGCGAATTGTGGATGACGGCATGAAGCCCGGAGAGATCGCTGTGGTCCTCAACAACTTCTCAGAAAGGGCCGCAGAGTTCTCCAGGAAGCTGGAGGAATATGGAGTTTCAGTAAAAGTGAGCGGTGAAGAACCATTATCGAGCAGCATTGCCATCCAGCTTCTAATTCTGCCTTTCCGGACAGCTTTAGCTGGCTATCCCTCTCATCTGCTCATATCAATGCTCGATCACGGCCTGGGACTGCCGGAGGCACCACAATTCGATCTTGACGGTCTGGAAGCTTTAGCCAGGGGAGCGGGGCTTCACATCGGGCCAAAGAGGAGTTCTCTGCAGGACCGGAAAAGAGAGTGGAAAGCAAAACTGGAAGATCATCTTGAAGCACAAAAGCAGAGGCTGGAGGTTCTCGCTCAAGATGATAGCGTTTATGATAGCGATCTTCAGGCTAAAGAGGCGGAGATCCAGCTTTGTCAGGAGATGTTGGACAGATCTGGCCAGCTATTAGAGGCTCTGCAGGAGATAGAGAAGTTCAGGAAAGGCGGGACCGATTTTGAGCTGTTTAAAAAGGAGCTATTCTTCTGGATGGAGCCTCTTAGGGTCCATCTTCTTGACAATGCGGATCTGGAAACAGAAGCTATGGCTATAGCGAGATTTGAGCAGTTGCTGGATAAGCTGGAGGTTCTGGTCAATATTATTGGTGGCAAGAGTCTGACTCTGCAAGGTCTCATGGCCGATTTAGAGATCTTGATAGGTAGCGAGGAGTACAGGTCATCTCCTCCCCTGGCCAATGAGGTGGAAATCCTGCCACTGCATTCGGCGAGATTTCGGCATCGTTCTATAAAGTACATCGTTGATTTTAATGACGGCATATTCCCCACTCGCCGTTCCAATCCCCTTTATTCTCTAGAGGACCTTCCTCAGAGCCCTGGTTATTCCAAGATCAAGGAACGCGAGCAGAGGCAAACACTCTATTCCTCTTTATGTTCATCTTCTAAGGCAGTAATAACTTACCTATCCGCCTCCCGAGAAGGAGAGCTGATGATGCCTTCTTTATGGCTGGATGGCTGGAGCTTTGAGAAAACCAATGCCCTGGTAAGAGGAACCGCTCCCATGAGTTCTGCTGAACTGATGATCCAGTTTGGACGTGGCATGTCTCAAGGAGGAGAACTGGTCGTACCTGAAAGCGCTCAACACCTGACGGCACCATTGAAGCTCTATGACGGTTCGGAATTTTCCTGGACCATAGAAGATCGGGCAGTTGTTGAATCCCTGGTAGGCAGGACCCTGAGCTATACCAGGATTTCTGAGCTGCAAAAGTGTCCTTTTAAATTCTTCCTGCATCGCATGCTCCGATTGGAGGAGCAGTCCAATGAGCTATATGAGCTGTCTCCAATTGAGAAGGGAATCACCTACCATGCCGCTCTCAAGAGCCTCTATGATTGGAAGCAGGAGGAGAATGCTACCTGGGATCAGGCCATTGAAGAAGGCAAGATCAGAGAGGTGGTAGAAGGCATAATACAGAGGTTCCTGGCTGCCAATATCGTCCGGTCATTGCCGTCCGTCAGAAAGGCCATGACAGAAGATGCGGCTGGCACGATTCAGGGATATCTGGAGTTTGAGCGGGATAAAAGAGAGTTGGCCTGTATCGGTGAGAGGACTCTGGTTGAGCTGCCCTTTGAATGCAGGCTGGGAGACATAGCCTGTCTGGCATCCGGCTGCGGCAAAAAGTATGGGGATATGATTCTTTGGGGCAGGATAGACAGAATTGACATAAATGTTGCTCTGAAAAAGAAGGTCTACGATCTGGTTCTCTCTGATTACAAGGCCAGCAGTTCCGGGGACTGGGAGCAGCTAAAGCTGTATACTCTTGTGCTGCTATCTCTGGAGCACAGGGATCTTCCCAGGAACCCACAGCTTATAAGGTCATTTTTCAGGGTAGTGAAAAAAGGAACGATTTCCAAGAATCTGGATGCATTTGCCAGCCAGGGCAGGATGGATCTTTCCACCAAGCCCAAGTCGTCCCTGAGCTTTTCGGATGTGGACCGGGAACTCCTCCAGATCCTCGATCAAATCTTCGAGCAAAGGGAGTTTCGGCCAGGAAAGATGATAGAGGAGAAGGGAGGCGACTGCTATTTCTGCGGCCTGCTGCAGAATTGCCAGTTGATCTTGAATTCCCGAGGAGGAATGAAATAATGGAGCAGGACCTCTTCATTTCGGCAAGCGCAGGCACCGGAAAGACCCATGCCATCTCCAAGGCTTACATTGACCTGTTCGATCGGGCTTTTCAGAATAATGATCCCCTTAATGTGGGAAATGTGGTAGCCATAACCTTCACCAGGAAGGCGGCAGCGCAGATGAAGTCCCGAATTCTGGATATGATAAGGCAGCGAGAGGCGGACGAAGAGAGGTGGCAGCAGCTTAAATCATCCATGGCCTTTGCCTGGATAAGCACCATTGACTCCTTTGCGGCACGCATCCTCTCTGAGGTTGGTGTCTACGCCCGGATAGCTCCGGATATCCAGATCGGCTCGGATTCCAGGTTTTCTTCCATTTTGGAGCGATGCATATTCGGTGCCTTCTTCGAACATGAGGACTTGATTGAGCCTTTGATCCGGCACCTCACTTTAGATGACCTCAGCCGTGCCCTGAAAAGAGCGGTAAAGGAGAGGAGATATGCCATGATGAGTTCGAGGCCTGCCGGAAAAGAGGAAGCGGGTCTGCCTATACATGGCGATCCCGCTATTGCTGGGGCTCTGGTTCTTGCCTCGGATGCTTTCAAGAAGCTCTTCGAGGAGGTTTATAGATCTTTCCAGGAGGAGATGCAGGACGAGAACTTAACCGATTTTGCCGGAGTTCTCGTCACTCTCAGGGAGCTGTTAGCCTCGCCCGAGAATGCCTGGATTAAAGAGAGATACCGCAGTCAGTTTCGTTACATCATAGTGGACGAGTTCCAGGATACCGACTCCCTGCAAAAGGAGGTCCTGGACCTCGTCCGGGGCGAACACAGCCGCATCATCTGCGTGGGCGATGCCAAGCAGTCCATCTACAGGTTCCGGGGGGCCGAGGTAGAGGTCTTCTCCGATGCCAGGGAAACGATCAGGTCGAAGGAGGGAGAAGTGCGGCACCTGGAAAAAAACTACCGGTCCCATCCTGACATTCTGAATCTATGCAATGCGTTCTATCCTTTGGTCTTCCACTCTTCTGTTAAGAGATATTCGCAGAGCTATGAGCCGGTAAGTCCTCTATCCGTGGTGGGAGAGACCGGCAATCGGCCCAGAGTGAAGATTCTCTTTGATCCTCAGGACGAAGCGGAGGCTGCGGCGAAATACATTCTCAGCATAGTAGGCCAGCAGTTTGATTTTGTGGAGAGGAGGCAATTTGGCGGTGAGACAAAACTTTTCGCCAGCAAGAGAGCCATAATGTTCAAGGATATTGCAATATTGCTTCGCAAAATGAGGCCGGAAAAGGGCAAGGAGTACACCAGCGCCCTGGCCAGGCATGGCATTCCCTGCTACACTGTGGGCGAGGCCGGATTTTTCGAGATTCCAGAGATCGCTGGCATCCTGGCCATGCTCAGAGTGCTGTCCAATCCAGGTGATGAAATGGCTTTGACCACTGCTCTCATGTCTCCGCTAGTGGGCCTGGATATTCAGGATATGGCCCGGCTGAAGTACAGGGCCAAAGCCGCCGGAAAAGGCATATTCCAGATTTTAGGCCTGATTGAAAAGTTCGATATAGATTCTGGCAGGATCGATCGTTTGAGGAGATTTCATCGGGCGATGGAGAGTTATCTGCCCATCAGAACCATGATCCAGCCCAGTGAGCTGGCGGAGAGGCTGGTGGAGGAGCTGGACTATCCGGCATTCCTGGCCGTCGAGGATCCCAGTGGCCGCAAGTCAGCCAACCTTCGGAAGTTCATCATCACAGCCCGCGGCCTGGACGAGGCAGGAGTATCTTTACGGGATCTGATTCGGATGCTCAATAACGTGGGACTGGACGACGAAGAGCAGGCCTCCATCGAGAGCGAGGATACAGATGCGGTCAAGGTCATGACTGTGCACAAGGCCAAGGGCCTCGAGTTTCCCATAGTAATAGTGGGCGATACCTCCTGGAGCCAAAAGGAGCAAAATGAATTATTGCTCTTTGATAAGAGCGAGGATGGCATTTGTTTCGCTCTGAATTGCCTGGACAAAGATCAGTGCGTTGGGTCCTTCCTGGGGAAAATGATGGCGGAAGAAAAGGAACGTGATTTTGAGGAAGAAAAGCGCTCTTTATACGTAGCTACTACCAGGGCGTCAGATATGCTGGTCATAACTCTATCCAGCAAGAAGGGCAGTAAATCACGACCCTGGCGGGAGATGATCCTGGGCAGCATGGTCCAAATTGAGGGCGAAATGATAGCTCTGGCTCCCGGATTTGAAGATATTGTGGAGATAGTCTCTGCAGCTGAGGCGACGGCCCCACCAGCTTCTGCATCTCCTGAAAAGCTGATTCTGGAGACGAGGTACATTGAGCCCGTAGCCTCCGAGACCTATAAAGAATACATTTCGCCTACGATCATCAGCAAGGCCTCATCATCGCCCGGATGGGGTGTGGAGATCGATGAAGATGAAATTGCCCTTGAAGAGGATCCTGGAAAAGGAGATCAAGGTCGAGCAATGGGCCTTTTTGCCCACAAGGTCATGGAGGCGGTGGGAAATGGGTGCCGGCTGGAAGAGCTTGTCAAAGTGGTAAGCAACGAGACACTCCGGGAATTGTATGATCTGCCTGCTACAGGGCTGGGCGAGGCTGACATTCAGGAGGTGCTGAGGCACCTGGGCCGGTTGAAAGATCATCCCCTGATAAAAGAGATGGAGTCGGCTTTGGAGTCCATGAACGAGTACCAGATCATCAGGCCCTTTGGCAGGTATATTCTATCCGGCCGGCCGGATAAGGTGATCAAGACTGCTGAAGGATGGAAGATTCTGGATTTCAAGTTCTCTTCGTCAGAGAGGCATAGCGAGGCTTATGAGTTTCAGACCAGGTTCTATCTCTATATCGCTCGGGAGATCTTCTCGCCGATGCTCGGAGCGGAGCTGTTCTATCTGAAGGATGGGGTCTCCGTGAGGGTGCAATTGGACGGAGAGGCAGTCCGGGACTTTGAAAACGATTTGATCAGGAGGATAGAAGGGTATCAAGCGGGTATGGTTATGGTGCTTCAGAATCAGAAATAAAAGGCATCCCTTTGATAGATTTTAAAGCTCCTGGCAGGTCGAGATAATTGCGTGCAAATGCTTCACATAGCAAGTCTTCTGTCAGGAAGCCATCATATTTCTCAACAATTTTCACAGGAAAATGCTCTGCCAATTTGACAAGATCGGGTTGTTCAGAGAGAAATTGGCTGTAGCACATCTGGATATCAGTATCTCTCATTTTTTCAAAGGAAAGAGCAATACCTTCGTCACTTACATCCAAATCCTTATACAAACCTAATCCAAGGAGGGTTCTATTTGCGCGTGTCCCACACCAGGTAAACCATAATGTATCGTTTCCATTCAGGAAGAAAGGATGGTGCAAGATATCCGACTCTCGTGCAAAAATTCTTGCCTCTTGCAGCATCTCTTTTGCCAATTGATCCAGGTAAACGGGCACTCGGGTGTCTGAAAGAATCTCGCGCATCTTCTCATGAATGCGTGGATGAAGATCAGGCCCAGATGAGCCAGAGAATAATGGCAAGCGCCCACCGCGTGATGGTTCCACCAAGATTTCTTCACGATCGAGGTTGATTTCGATGATTTTCCAGCGTCTGCCGGCCAGGATCAAGAAGCCTTCAGCCCCCGTTGTCGGCAATGCGGAAACGGTTCCGATAAGATGACCACGATGCAGCACACGTAATTCCTTTTCGGTTACAAATGCAGAGTAGAATTCAAAGCTTCTGACTATCCGCTCACCCTTGAGGCCCAGAATAATTGTGCCTTCTGGAGTTTGCTCTACCAGGTCATTGGCCCCAATGCTGCGAAGGACACGAACCAACGTTTTCTGGTCAATGTTCTTAAATGATCCTCGGGTGATGAGACGTTCAAATAGAGTTAATGCCGATGCGCCGCCAGCTTCGGCAATTACGCTCATGATTTGCTGAACCAAGGTGGAGAGATGCCAGCGTTCAATGTCAGGAGGCTCACACCAATCTTCCAGCATAAGTTCCGTCATGGCAATAGCACGGAGCAATTGTGGGTAGAGGCGGTCAATAGGTTTGGATTGTTCGGTTGCTGCATCTTCAACCATATACAACCACAGCTCAGAAGCCTGATCCTCTCCACGACCACTGCGTCCTAATCGCTGTTTCAGCGAAGAAACAGACCAGGGAGCGCCTATTTGGCCCACTCTGCTGATATTGCCGACATCAATGCCAAGCTCCAATGTGCTGGAACAAAAAGTTGCTGTTGGGCTTGATTTTGATCGCAAAGCCTCTTCAGTATCCTCACGCTCGGCCTTTGATAACGAGCCATGGTGAATGCGAAACAGATTTGGCCGCCCGGCTCGTAACAGAAGGCGTCCTGTAAGGTCTGCATACAGTTCCAGTTGTTGTTTACTGTTGGCAAATATCAATGCCGTCTTGCCTGCAAAAGCATTGATTAGGTCTTTGGCCAAGCGAAAATCGTCAGGTGTGGCGATAGATTCTGCATTCTCTTTATCAGAGGAGTCCTCTCCACATTCCTCTCCAGATTTTAGCCGCCGATAACCCTTGATGATGTATTTTACGGTTTTATTATCTCCACTTTTGATCATCGCGATGCTATCTGGATTCTTCTGGTCAACCCATTTTTGTGCTGAAGTCATGTCTCCGAGCGTAGCAGACAATCCAATGATGCGCACTTGATGATTTGCGCGTTGTGTCAATCTTGCCAACAGGCTACGTAGTTGCGCTCCACGTTCTGTTCCGAGAAACGCATGCATTTCGTCGATGACTATAAAGCTGAGATGAGAAAACAGTATGTCCAGCTTATCAGGGTGATTGATGAAGAGTGACTCTATGGATTCCGGCGTTATCAGCAGTACACCACCCGGTGATTTCAGCACCTGATGCTTTTTGGATTGACCGACATCGCCATGCCATTTATGTACCGGAATTTCGGCGCGTTCACAAAGCTCTTCAAGACGACGAAATTGATCGTTGATGAGTGCCTTGAGAGGTCCTACGTACAAGGCCCGCACGCTGCTTGTATGATCTTCGACTATCTCGGAGAGGATAGGAAGAAATGCAGCTTCGGTCTTTCCTCCGGCTGTATTCGCCGAAATGATGAGATGCTTATTGCCTCCAAGTATCGCGTGGATGGCATCGACCTGGATGGAACGCAGGTCAGTCCATTTCATGCGGTATAGCTCTTCCTGAATGATCGGATTTAATCGCTGGAAGGCGGTCGGTTCATTCATTTACATCGCTCGCTAAAGCCGAAATGTTGCCAACTCATCTTTTTCGCCATTGGGTGGCACTTGAGTGTCATCTTCTGTCACCGGAATGATTTCCGGATTTATTGATGGCTGAAGATTTATGCCGCCAAGCAGCTTCTGCCAATCTGTACCTGGATTTTGTTCCAAGACAGAAAGAAAGCCTACAAATCCTTTTACAGCGTCACGAGGCGTCTGATAGAATTCCACACCTAGCGTCTGAGCGCAATGCTGGATAAATGCCTTGAGCGCCTCATCAGGCACGAGGTAACGTGAAACGTCACCTGATGCATAAACCTGGCGAATATTATGCAGCAAAACGTAGAGGTCTTCGACAGTTAAGTTTGGAAGCCGGATGACCGGGCCTGAGTAATCTCGTAGACCATCGATGGCAAAAGTGTTATTTGCCAATCGTGTAGCTAAGGCTTCATAACTCGCCAATCCTCGCCTCCGATCATCCATAAATGTATCCGTGCCTGCAAAAACCACACCCAGTCCATTCACACTGCCTTGCAAGCAATCGTTGAAGATGCGAAGGATCATCTCATAATTTGCATCACGCGCTGATTTGCTGTTGAGCCGCTGTGCCAACACGCCCATTTCATCCAAGTTAACCAATAGGCCAGAATAGCCGGCAAGACGGACAAAGGCGGCCATGAGTTTCAAATGATCATAGACGTCCTGATCACCAATGATCGAACGTACCCCCAAATCTTGGCGTGCCTCCGTCTTTGTGGCATATTCCGCGCGTAACCAGCGGAGTGATGCGTTCGTCATAGCATCATTTCCCTGCTGAGATCCTTCCACATATTTATTGACGATAGTAGCAAAATCATAACCACTGACATTCTCTTGCAGTGGTTTCAGACGTCTGTAAATCTCTTTTTGCGGATCGCCGCCTGTCTCTTTGGCTTCAAACTCTACTTCAGAGACCCATCGCTCGACTAAACCTGGCAATGCGCCGCCGTCTCGTTTAGCGCCAGCAGACATGTTATGCATCAACTCGGAATAGAGTGAACGTGCTTGTCCGCTTGAAGCATGCAGACGGCGGTCGGGAGAGATATCGGCTTGGACAACCACGAACTTCTTTTCCAGTGCCACCATGCGAGCTAGATTAAGGAAAAAGCTTTTGCCGGAGCCATAGCGACCGATAATGAAACGAACTGTCGCCCCGTCCTGTGCAATGCGGTCGAGATCGCTTAGGATCGCTGCCACCTCATCTTTGCGACCTACCTGAATATGCTGAAGACCGATGCGCGGTACAACCCCCGCACGCAGAGACTGAAGAATTGCATTTCGTTCACGAGGTTTTATGGTGATCGCCATGCTTATGCCCCCACCAGGGATTGATTGACTTTATACATGTTATCCTCTTCAAACAGGATCTCGTCACCAAGACTATCATAAGCCCAGGAGTTAATGGTATCCAACATGCCTGTACGCATTAATTGATGTCGTTTTGCCAGTTTGGCGAGGTCATCCGAAGACCAGACTTGCTCTTTCATTATTTCTGCCAGCGGTGCATAATATCGTTTATCCAGTGCCGCGAGCTGTTCCGTTGAAAATGGCAAGCTGGAATTTATCGTATATGTGACTGCCTCCGGCGCAGCAGAAGGCTTAACTCTATCAACAGCATCAGACTCATCTATTTTGCTTTCAGTTTCGCATAGCGCCTGTCCAAGAATGCGTGAGACTTCCGCAGTCTCCGCCATAATGCGCGCCAATGCCTCGTTATTAAGAGTGATATCTACTGGCTTGTCAACAGGCATCTGCTCGCGCTGAGGGATCGCTTCGCTAACACGCTGTTCACGTCGAATTGTTTGAACTTCCACGGGCTGACTGCTGGATAGGCGCAGCTCAGCTAATAATGAATCTAGAGGAGCCTCGATTTCAAGTGCCTTATAAATGCTCTTCAGCGATGAAATTTCCTTGTGATCAATTATGCCATTAGCGGCAGCCACTCCAATCAGATATTTGCCAATCATGGCACGCTGATCCAAAGTCAATGCTTCTCGCAACGACTTGCCAAGCGAAGAGATGGATGGCGGCTTCTTGCCCAATAATATTCCATAGGCTTTCAAACGTCGAGATTCATCGGACGAAAGACGGAATTGATCTTCCAGAAACTGCTCAATACGGGCGTTTTCCTCTGGATCGATTTTCCCGTCTGCCCCAGCGATAACCATGCCCAATTCCAGCATACATGATGCAGCACGATAGCCGCTCTCCTGCTGCAGGGCGGCACTGCCCTCTTGTTGAAAGAGGACTACCTCATCCGACCAGGCATAGGCTCGTCCTGTAATCCGTGCATCAGGGACGATGGCAAGTCCGATATCTTCTGCGGTTCGTGCCAATGACTTGCTTTGGGTGGCCGTCAGTTTTTCTCGTGACTGAAATTTCTGAATTTCCGCAAGCTTTGATATTGAAGCAAATGAGAATCCATCCTCACGTGCTTGCGTCGTTGCTATGGCTTTCCAATGTGGAGCATCTGGATGGTCCACGTCTTTGCGCAATGCAGGAGGTAGCGCTTCCCACGCTTCGCGTGTTGTAGTATCCAAGCCTTTGCCTACCGCGCGACTGAAATCCCTAAGTTCTTCTACGCAAGTATTCCAGATCTGGGAGAGATGCACGAATTGACTCTGCAAACCCAATACATCGGGAATTCTGACTGCTGCAAATGCAGTGGAAGACTGGCCCAACTCCATTAAACTTGGACTTGCAGGATGATACTCAATCAGCCGCTCTCTTTCTGCTGCTTTAAGCACCATGCCTTCAGCAAATTGAGCATGGTACTTTTGCATGAAAAGAGACTTAAATTGCTCTGGCGCGCGGTTGATAACTACACTGCGCATGGTTCTGACATCCTGCCTGGCCACCTCGAAAGCCCAGCGGCCTGGGAGTGGAAGATTGTGCTGGTAGAACCAGGCGAGAATGACGGCAAGCAGATCTTCGGAATAGCTATTGAGCGGTGCCTGATCGAAGCAAAGCGCAAAGCCATCATTCGTTATGGATCTTAGCCCCATCCGGGCTGTGGAAAAGGCGATGAAGCGACTCAAATATCCATTGAAAGATCCTGATTCTGGATATCGGCAAAGCAAACGAACGACTTCGGTAATGATCAGATCGACATCTTTGCCGTCAATGAAAAACCGCCGTTCAAGTCCGTAGAAATAAACGAAGGCATAACCGATATCATCTAATTGCCCCTGCTTTCCGCTTGCCAGCCAAGAAAGATAGTTTCCTCTTTGGCCTGGGGTCATGTTCTCATATCGCGGCCAGTAGCCGAGCGCGCCAATCGGCTCAGATATAGGCTTTCCAATCGGCAAATTTTTCTCAATGCAGGAGGCTTCAGCAATGCGCGTCTTCCCGGCTGCCCAATAAGTCATTGGATGCTCGATGCGGTAGCTGGCGACTTCAAGCATATCATTGTAAGATGCCCACTGAACTTCATTTGTCCCAGGCATTGTCGAGCGACTGATCGAGCGGTTTAAGTTGTATTCAAAGGTGATAACAGGACCTGGAATAGATGCAGTAACCGGTGGCATCGATGAGGATAGCTGTGCCGCAGGCGTTGTATTTCCAGCAAGTGGATCTGAAGCAGGAGTTATTTCAGGCAACTCCTTATGCAATGATTTTCTCGATCGCCAGATAATGCCACCGATAACTGCTATCGCAAGGGCAGTGGGCCAATGGTTGGCCAAGAGTCCCAACCAGATGAGTATGGCCATACAAGCGATTAGATATTTAATAGTTTTTTTCATTACGTTTGATGGCTTAACATCCTTACCATTTATCAGTGGAATACCTCCTGCACAACTGTAGATCTGCAACTAAAAGGGAAAAAGATTTTGCCTCTGATTGTACTCCAAATTTCGCATTAACTGTCCACTTCTAAATATAATTCTAAAATTACAGAAGTCTTTTTATATGTGCTTAAGCTACTCTAAAATTGTTTTTAACCAGTAAAAGAAGATTGGTCAACCCTGCACAGATTCGGGAAATCAACTGAAAAGAAATGACTTTCATCAATCACTAATATAACAATCCAAAAGTCATCCGGGTCCGTCTGGAGAATACGATCTCTGTTATATCGAAAATCATCAACCACCTGAGCAATTGTATCCAAGCCACCCCGGCGTTGAGGGGGCCAGAGCACTATCGCGGGAGGCCCGGAGGGCCGACTCGCGGCGTGCACAAAAAAAAACAGTCTGTGTAGATCAATCCTGGCCTTGATAACAGCCCTGGATTAAAGAAATCAACCATGCTGATATTCGAGATCTTTCAAGCCTTATAAAAGCAGTTCATGACTTTGGCCAGCCCCTCCTGGAGAATTTTCGCTTTAATATATCACAATCCAAAACCATCGACGGCTTTTTCTGACCTCCCTGGTTTTAGGGGGCCCTCTTTGCCTGCCGCCCGGAGGGCCGACTCGCGGCACCCACTGAAAAGAATCCAAAATGATGAATATCTGCAGCGACCTGATGCATACTTGGAGGCACAAATGAGGATCAGAGATGCCATAAAACTGATCGAGGCCGATGGCTGGCGATTGGTGAACACCAAAGGCAGTCATAGAGGATATCTTAGATGGCCAAATACACGATAATCATTGAGAAGGGTGAGGGTAATTACTCCGCATACTGCCCGGACCTCCCTGGCGTGGTTTCAGCTGGCGTTACCGAGGAGGAGGCGGCGGAACTGATGAAAGAGGCAATAGAGTTGCATCTGGAAGGGCTGAAGGAGGATAGGATACCGATTCCGAAGCCAACGATCTCTGCAAGATATGTAGAGGTCGTGGTATGAAGGGCAGCGTTGCGCCCTGCGCTTGCCAAACAGCTCTTTCATAACCATTCCGGTCTCCGGGGACCTCAATATAGGTCTCCTCAAATCGGCAATAATAGACTTTAGGACGCGCTCTATGCGTCTACAGCTTAACCGCCGTCGCCTGGCCGGCCGCGACCATAAGCTGCGCTCCCAAACATAGCGCAGGAGGTCAGCAGGACAACTCGCGGCGTGCACTTAAAAAAAAGCCTGCATGGATTATGTTAGCCTAATCCAGATTCATAAAATAGACTCAGAAATGTATAATCTTAATTAATTTATAAATCAGTTATTGATCAAAACAACAATGTCTTTCCATTGATCTCATTCTTTCATAAGTCTTATATGTCTCCTGAGCAATCTATTATTATAATGAGCGCAAGAGCAGTTGATGATGCACAACTCATCATTAAGAGATCCCTGGAAAGAGAAATAAGCCTCCTTGATATGAAGATGAGGCTAGCCGAGAATGAAATTCGAGAGTTCGAAGAGCGATATGGGATGGACTCTCATAAATTCTTGTCTAAATTCGAAAGCGGAGAGCTGGGCGATTCTCAAGACTTCTTTGAGTGGTGGGGTCTATTGAGGGGCAGGGATGCAATTGCACATGAGATACAAAAGGCAAAAGCGGTGCTCTCCCTTTGATCTCTGACTATTTTAGAATAGTTGAGTTCAGATTAATAGATGCAGAAATAATTGCTGATAAAAAGGTCAGTTACAGCGAATTCAGTCCTGATCAAGGCATGCTGCGTGGAAGGTTGCTCTTTATCGACGGATCAACTCTGGAGTTCATGGAGTATCTTCACAGAGACCAGCGGCTAAAATATAGATTTCACTTAATAGATAAGAATGGGCAGATGGTATTTCGATATGATAATGCCCCACATCACGAGAACTCCACCTTTCCCCATCACAAGCATATTGCCAATGATATTTTGGAATCCGAAGAAAGGAATTTTGGATATACTCAGGGAAATAGAACATCTGATATGTAAGAGTGTTTGAGTGTATGCTCCCTGCCTAAGCACCTAATCATGGATTATAGGGGACATAAGGCCGTATGGATGCCAGAATGAGAATATCGACTGGGATTAATTACACCCTAAACGGCTTGCCTTCAATTGTATCCAAGCCACCCCGGCGTTGAGGGGCCCAGGGCATTAGCGCGGGAGGCCCGCAGGCCGACTCGCGGCGTGCACAAAAAAAAACAATCTGTGCAGATCAATCCTAGCCTTGATAACATTCCTGGATTCAAGAAATCAACTATGTTGATATTCGAGATCTTTCGGACCTCATAAAGCAGTTCAAGACTTTGTCCCGGCCCGCCCGGCGAATTTTTCCTTTAATATATCATAATCCAAAACCACCGGCGGCTTATTCTGACTTCCCCGGCGTTGAGGGGCCCTCTTTGCCTGCGTCCCGGAAGGCCTCTCGGCGCCCCGTAAAAATGTGCAGCCAGGCGCGCCCGCGAGTCCGTTCAAACAACCTCTCCGGCCCCTCCAGCCCCGCCATCAGCTCCGTTCCCTCAAGAAGTGAATCCACCCCACCCGCGGGACATTCGTCCCTCCCCGCGGGCACCATTCGCTGGGCATCCTCCGGGCTGTGCACCCCGCTCTCCTCTACCAGAAATACAACCGCCTCTCTTGCCCACAGAAGCCGCTGGAAGCGGTGCAGATCTCGCAAGTTACACATATCAGATAATCCTGAGTTGGATTAACCTGGAATCCCTTTTCAAAGCTTTATGGGCAAGAGCTGCATATGCTTCATTAGCGCAACCGGCAGCTTGGTGGCAATCCGACGTCATTTGCCATCAAGCGCAAGGATTATTATGTTCAACATAATAGCTTACTTTTATGGTAAAAGTAATCACATATGCTAACATGTGGTGGAAAGTGATCTGACATCGATGAGGATGATATTGGCGATCAGGGCAGTGATGACTTCATGTTCTAAGAGG
>ENA-UOOR01002956-UOOR01002956.1-fermentation-metagenome-genome-assembly--contig:-NODE-2956-length-15987-cov-2.682275_pt1 | contig 15987 bp, 15 predicted proteins | sample MGYA00245780_ERZ724029 | MGnify/ENA primary metagenome ERZ724029 (study PRJEB28704, sample SAMN03018315) | fermentation metagenome | biome: anthropogenic terrestrial biome; feature: soil; material... | reverse complement strand
CACCTGCTGTCGCCAAGATATTAAGATGTGCCGGTAAAATTTTGGTGTTGGCTTTAACTACTATTTCACCTTCTTTTAACCATTCACCCACAGGCTGGGTGTTTTGACCTTTTTGGATATTTTTTTCCAGTAAAACCAGCCTGTTATCCTTATCTATTTTGGTATTTTCCACTTTTACACCTGTATCATGATCACCCTTTATGGCTACACCTGTATTAGCGTAGATGTAGTCTTTGCCAAGCTGCCAAAGCGAGGTATCGCCTTTATCCTCCAGCCAGCGGTCATAATAAAAAAACACACAGTCCCAGCGGCTGTTCATGGTATTAGGCAAGGTATTAAAGCTTTTTATATCTTTAGCCGCTACTCTGTTTAAGGCATTGCTTAAAGTAACTATTTCCTGGGTTTGTAAATAATGCAGGTTTGAACAAATAAGTTCTACAGCTTTGCTTCTTGCTACCGAAATATATTTTCTTTTCATCTTTACCACCTTAACATGAGTTTTTTTAGAGTATTTTAACAATATATTATCCCGTTCCAAGAATAATATATACCATGCGTTGTTTGAAATCAAGTATAACGTTAAGGATGACCCATAAAAAGATGCCATAAACATATAAATAAAGCTGTAACTGCAAAAAGCTCAGTATATTCAAGGTTATATTGCTAAGCTGGGCTTAAATAAATTTGAAGGCAAATAAAATACCAAATAAATATCCAGCATTTATTTATTTTTTCAAATAAATATTTTATTGAAAAAATAATTTATTGACAAGCAAAAAAAGATGATGTACTATCTAAGTGTCTTAACCATGTTTGGTTCTTTTTTGTAATGTTTTAACCTGTTTTGCTATAAAACTGTATTTCTATGTTGTTTTTTGTTTTAGATATGCTTATTTTTATAATTATATAATTAAAGATAATAAATAAGGTGTAAGGAGAATGAAAATGAAAAAAATTTTAGTGTATGGTTGTATTTTAATGGCAATGCTGTTTATGTTTGCGGGTTGCGGTAACCAAACTGAACAAATGAAAGACACGAATACCGTGCCTGCGGCGGAAGAACAATCCTTATTTGTTTATTGCGGTGCCGGTATGAAAACCGCGGCACAGCAGGTTATTGATACCTTTGAGGCCAAAACGGGTATAACAGTGGAAGTTACATATGCCAATGCGGCCAATATCATCAGCCAAATCACTGCCGCTAAGGAGGGCGATGTTTTTATAGCAGGTGATATGGGTGAACTTGCTAAGCTGGAAGAACAGGGTTTTATTGCCGATACTGTTAAGCTGGTAAAACATATTCCCGTTTTAGCTGTACAAACAGGAAATCCCAAAAAAATAACAGGCCTTAGGGATTTAGCAAATCAGGATATTAAAGTAGTTTTGGGAGATAACCAAGCTACTCCTATAGGCAAACTTTCCGATAAAGCTTTAAGAGAGATGGGTGTTTTGGATTCCTTGAATATTGCAGCCAGGACCACTACAGCCAGTGAAATAACTACGGCTTTAACTTTGGGTCAATGCGACGCGGCGATCAACTGGAAAGAAAGCACGGCAGGTATTGAAGGTGTGGAAATAGTTGAAACAACCGATTTGGATAAATATGTGAAAAAGGTTCCGGCTGCTTCTCTTACCTGTAGTGTGAACGAGGAAGCTAGGCTTGCTTTTATTGAGTTTCTGAAAACTGATGAAGCAAAAACGATTTGGCAGAATAACGGTTATGAAATCATAGAGGAATAAAATGGTGGTTTGTTCATGAAAAGTCCCCAAAAGCACGTTTATTTATTTGATATTTTAGCAAATTTAACAGCAGTTTTGGTAATGTTGTTTATTTTGGTTGCCCTGAGTTCAATAGTTGTAAAAGGCTTTCCTTATATTGGGGAAGCCTTTTTATCGGAAGAAGTTAGGTTTGCGGTAAAATTAAGCCTATATACCTCCAGCGTTTCAACACTGGTTTGTTTACTGTTGGCAATACCTACGGCTTATGCTGTTACCAAAACCTCGCTGCCCTTCAAGCGTTTTTTTGAAATAATCATAGAACTGCCTTTATCATTACCGCATATAGTTTTAGGGCTTTGTCTTTTATTGATCTTTTCTTCGGATTTCGGAACTTTTTTGAAAGCACATGATTTTAAGGTTATTTTTGAAGTAAACGGCATAATTTCTGCTCATATTTTTATTAATCTGCCTTTTGTGATAAGAATCATCAAAACTGCTTTTATGGGTGTGGACAGTAGGCTTGAATTTGCGGCCAGAACTTTGGGCGCTTCAAAATTTAAAATGTTTTGGCGGGTAACTTTGCCGCTTTCCAAAAATGCTGTTATCGGAGCCATGATTTTAGCCTGGTCCAGAGCCTTGGGTGAATTTGGCGGCGCTCTTATGGTAGCGGGGATTACGCGTATGAAAACCGAAACCCTTACTGCCAACGTATATTTAAATATGGCAACGGGAGATGTAGGCCAGGCTTTGGCTTCCGCTACTATTTTGCTTATAATATCGCTTATTTCGTTGCTTTTGTTTAACGCCTTTAATAAACAAACAGGGTTAAAAATCCTATGTTGTATTAACACATAAAATAAGAGTGGTGAATAATATGATAGCTTTAGAAAATTTTTCAGTAAATTTGGGGCAATTCTATTTGAAAAATATCAATATAAGAGTTGCCAAAGGGGAAATTTTTGCCATATTGGGTGCTACAGGGGCCGGTAAAACGGTTATATTGGAGGCCTTGGCCGGTTTATATACAGCGGAAAATGGAGCTATTTACATAGATCAACAAAATGTAAGCAATACCCTTCCCGAAGAACGCAATTTAGGTTATGTGCATCAGGATTATTCACTTTTTCCGCACTTATCGGTTTATCAGAATATAGAATTTGGCCTTAAAATCAAAAAAATACCTAAAACAGAGCGACTAAATAAAGTTAAGGATATTTCACATGTGCTTGGTATCGAACATCTTTTAAGCAGGTATCCCAGAACCTTAAGCGGTGGTGAACAGCAAAGAACGGCTTTGGCAAGAGCATTGGTAATGAACCCTAAAATATTGCTGATGGATGAGCCATTTTCAGCGTTGGATTGTAATACAAAAGAAAGAATGTATGATATGATAAATATGATACATGAAAGGTACGGTTGTACCATTATTTTTGTTACGCACGATTTACATGAAGCCAAAAGGCTTGCCGATAGAGTTGCTGTTATTCAAAATGGCGAGCTGAAAATGATTTGCAGTTCGTGCGAGATCCAAAACAAAGATTTGCTCTAAAGCTTTAAATTAAAAATTTAAGATTAAATGATAAATCAAGTTATTTGAAACAGGGTGGTGAAAATGCTATACTTATTTAAAGTATAGAATAATATGGAATAAATTTGGGGGTGTCAAAATGCAGAGCACCTTGTTAACGGCTCAGGAAGTTGCAGATATGCTCAAAATCACCAAAAATACAGTTTATGAACTGGTAAAACGCGGTGAAATTGGTTCTTGCAAAGTAGGCAAGAAAATTCGTATTGATTTAGCGGATGTACAGGCGTTTACAGGACAAACCAGAACCGTTGCTCAAAAAACTCACAGCAATCCTGTTGATTTTGGGCAAATAGAAAGCAAAAACCTGGCAGATGATTCTTGCATAAGCGGTATGATCGTATCGGGCCAGGATATTGCTCTTGATATGATAGTAGATCGTTTAAATCAACGTTTTGAGGGCTTGAATGCCTGCCGTTCAGCTATGGGAAGCTATAATAGTATTTACGCTCTTTATCAGGGCAAGGTTAATATAGCAACTTCCCATTTATGGGATAGCGAATTGGACGAGTATAATGTTTCATATGTAACAAAAATGATGCCGGGCATACCGGTTTTGATAATAAGGATGGTGCGCCGCAACCAGGGTTTTTATATCAAAGAGGGAAATCCCCAAAATATTACAGGCTGGCAGGATTTACTAAGGGAAGATATTATATTGGCAAATCGTGAAAAAGGCAGCGGTACCAGGGTACTTTTGGATGAAAAACTACGGCAAATGGGGGTTTACGGAAGTTCTATTAAAGGCTATAATAAGGAATTTTATTCTCATTTGGCTGTGGCCAGTGCGGTTGTAAAGAATGAAGCGAATGTTGGTTTGGGTAGTGAAAAAGGTGTTCAGCAAGTTAGTGGTTTGGAATTCATTAAACTGCAAACAGAATCTTATGATTTGATCATGCGCATGGAGGATGCCCAAAATCCTCAATATAAAGCGGTTTTGGAAATCATGGCTTCAGGGGGATATAAGCGGGATTTGCAAAGCATAGGCTGCTATGATACTTCTGAAACAGGGAAATTGATATATAAATCTAAATTCAATATTTTTTAGGAAGTTGTTTATATGTTTTACTAAAACAGATCCTGCCAAAGTATTGTGTTTATAAAAAAGAAAAGAAAAACATAAAGACCATTAAGGCCTTTATGTTTTTCTTTTTGTTTTTAGCGGTGAAACTCAAATTTTTGTAAAAGGGATTTTGAAATGTTTTTGACATATTTTCGCAGATAAAAGGTGTCATATTTTATTGACTAAATTAAATAAGTATTATACATTAATATAAAGGAGTCTATTAAAATGGATTTGCTGAAAATAATTGAATTAAATATCTTTGCCTTTTTAATTTTACTGCTTATTTACATAAGGGAAAATAAATTTAAAGGCCAAGCTACTGTCAATAAAATTTTTATGTACATAGTATATGCAACGCTCATTCTTTTGGTTGTAGACTCCTTGACATGGGTATTCAATAAAGGTCCGAATGATTTTAGCAGGGTAATGAATTGGTTTTTTAATTTTTTGTTATATGCGCTGGCGCCATTGCCTGCCTTATTGTGGCTTTGCTACACGGATTATCAAATGTTTTCCGATTATTATAGAATCAAAAAACTTAAATATTTTCTTTGGCCGTTATTTTTGCTTAATTTACTTATTTCATTTATGAGCCTTAATTTAGGTTGGTTTTTTTATGTGGATGCTGCAAATGTTTATCATAGGGGGCCATACTTTTTTATTCATCCGGCCTTATCTTACAGTGTACTTATTTATACCACATTTTTGATCGTAAGTAAACGTAAGCAAATCAGAAAGAAACATTATATATCATTATTACTTTTCCCTTTGCCTATAATAATAGGCAGTATTTTACAAATGTTTTTTTACGGTTTAGCTCTAAATTGGGCAAGTGCAGCTTTAGCTATTTTAATAATCTATTTCAATATTCAGGATTTTAGTTTGAATACAGATTATCTTACAGGCGCTTCAAACCGCAGGTTGTTAGATATATATCTAAAGGAAAAAATTGAAAGAAGCAGGGGAAATAAATCTTTTTCTGCTATTTTTATAGATCTGGATAAGTTAAAGCAAATTAATGATAGCCTGGGGCATCACGTTGGCGATGAAGCCCTTCAAGATATGGTTAAAATTTTGCATTTCTGTTTAAGGAGCGATGATCTGGTAGCGCGTTTGGGTGGGGATGAATTTTGTATTATTATGGATATTGATGATAAGGATAAATTGCTTGAAGTGGTTGAAAGGATCAAGCAATCCGCGTCAGATTTTAATAGTAGAAATAAAAAGCCTTATGAAGTGAACTTCAGTATGGGTTATGATATTTATGATTACAGCTCGGGCATGAATGCGGAGGATTTTATGAAACATTTAGATAAGCTCATGTATTATCAAAAAAACCAAAGATGTGCATAATGATGCGGCAGATATATAGCCTAAATAAGTATTACACTTCAAAAATGTTTATTTATGCCATATGCGAAACGGCAAGAAAAGGGAAGCAAGTTAGGCAGCAATAGTGCGTATAAACAATTTTTTACATTATTTGAAGCGGGTTAAAGCAAAAAGCTTTAACCCGCTTTTTGTGATTATCTAAAAAAAATCTTTATAATTATAATGTTTTATAAAGCAAAATCAACACAAATACAAAAGGCTTGTTTTCATTTGTATTTTGTTATTTTAAAACAAATTTCGCTAAAAGTAGATGATATATAATAAAAAACGATTTTTTTCTTGTGCTGATTATCTTTATGTGATAAAATAAAGTAACCAATATTACAAATAAGGGGTGAGAGTATGGCTGGTATAAAATGGCTTGTTATAAACTATAATTTACCTACCAAGCCTTCTAAATACAGGGTAGCAATTTGGCGGAGTTTGAAAAAGCTTGGTGCAGTAAATATTCAGCAGTCTATGTGGGTTTTGCCGAAAAATGAGTTTAATTATAAAGCGCTGCAAAAAATTTTAACTACTATTGAAAACAACAATGGCCAGGTGCTTTTAACGGAAAGTTCCTTTTTTCATGATAAACATGAAGAAAGAGTAGTTTCGTTGTTTAATAAAATAAGGGATGAAGAGTACAAAGAATATATAAACGAATCTAAAAAATATCTTAAGGAAATATTGCCCAAATTATCTGCAGAGAGCCTCGATTCCATAAGGTTTGCGCGTAAAGCGGAGCTGGAAAAATTTATTTCTCGTCATACAAAGCTTGTGGAAAAAGATATTTTTCATTCCTCCCTTGCAGGTAAAGCACAGGAAATGCTTAAACAAATCAAGGCAGTTTTAAGGGAAATGGGTGAACCGGTTTATGATAACAGTAATCAAATCTAAACCTGTTTAATATTTTTAATAATATTATAAATAATTTTAAGCAAGACATTGGAAATGGAGGTTTCTATTATGAATAACGGCAAAAGCATAAAAGAAAATCTGCAATCTTATGGTCTTAGAAAAGTTATCACCTATTTTGATTCTGATCCGGATAAAAATATACCAAAGGTCATGGATTGGGTGGAGATGTTCGATAAAGAAGGAATGGTTGAAAAACAGCGTAAAGTCATCAAGGAAGCAATTGCAAATAAAGAAGGCAATTGGTACAAGTTTACCAAAAGTTTCTGGCAGGATATTGATAGTGATCAAAGAAAAACCTTTTTTGAGAATTTTATTATCAATGCAACTGTAATAGGTGGTTTCCGTCAGTCTAAAGCCAGAGCAGAGAATAACTGCAGTATTCCCTGGGCTATTCTTATGGACCCTACTTCCGCTTGTAATCTTCATTGTATGGGTTGTTGGGCGGCGGATTACGGCAATACGCTTTCTATGGATCGCGAAACTCTGGATAGTATCATCAGGCAGGGCAAAGAGCTGGGTTCTTATATGTACATTTATTCGGGCGGCGAGCCTTTGATGCGCAAGCAGGATATTATATACCTTTGCGAAAAGCATAGTGATTGTATGTTCTTGGCTTTTACAAACGGCACTTTAATAGATGAAGCCTTTGCCGATAAAATGCTTAGGGTAAAAAATTTTGTGCCTGCCATAAGTGTAGAAGGTTTTGAAGAAGCAACCGATTCCAGGCGCGGAGTCGGTACATATAAAGCTGTGATCAGGGCCATGGATATTTTAAAAAAACGCAAATTGATTTTTGGTTTTTCAGCTTGCTATACCAGTAAAAATACCGAGGTTATAGGCAGTGAGGAATTTTTTGATGAAATGATCAATAAAGGGGCCAAATTCGGTTGGTTCTTTACCTATATGCCTGTGGGTAAAAATGCTGTACCCGAGCTTATGGTAACACCTGAACAGAGGGAATTTATGTACCATCAGGTGCGTAAGTTCAGGAGTACTAAGCCTTTGTTCACATTGGATTTTTGGAATGACGGTGAATACATAAACGGTTGTATAGCAGGCGGGCGTTGTTATTTGCATATCAGTGCCAATGGGGATATAGAACCTTGCGCTTTTATTCATTATTCCGATTCCAACATCAAGGAAAAAACTTTGCTGGAAGCTTATAAATCATCCCTGTTTATGCAGTATCATAATAATCAGCCCTTTAACTGCAATCACTTGCGCCCTTGCCCGTTGTTGGATAATCCTGAAAAGCTTGCGCAAATGGTAGATGCTTCAGGTGCTGTGTCTACGGAAGTGAAGATTCCTGAGGATGTGCATGATTTAACGGCAAAATGTGTAAATGCAGCTGCAAATTGGGCAGTAACTGCGGATAAGTTATGGTCGCAATCTCATGGTTCCTGATACTATAAAACACAAAATAATTAAGGAGTGGCCAATTCTATGACAAGTGAGCATATAAAAGATTATGTTATTTTTACGGATTCTACCTCAGATTTGCCTGTAAATATTATTCAAGAAAATAATATTCAAGTAATACCTATGTGTTTTGAAATAGGTGAAAAAAAATATATGCACTATCCTGATGAAAGGGAAATGAATAGCCACGAATTTTATGATAAACTACGGGTGGGCTCCAAATCCGTTACTACATTAATAAGTATTGCAACCTATATGGCAGAGTTTGAACCATTTATTAAGGCAGGCAAGGACATAATCTATATAGCTTTTTCATCCGCATTGAGCGGAACCTATAATTCTTCTTTGATTGCGGCAGAAGAGCTTATGCATAAGTACCCGGAAAACAGGATAATTTGTGTGGATTCGCGCTGCGCTTCTGTGGGGGAGGGACTTTTGGTATATACTGCGGCCCTGGAAAAAGCCGAAGGCTTGAAGATTGATGAACTGTATGAATGGCTTTTAGAGCAGCGTTTTCATTTATGCCACTGGTTCACGGTTGATGATTTAGAGCATCTGCGCCGAGGGGGCAGGATGACACTGATGACGGCAGCTATAGGTACAGCCCTTAATATAAAGCCCGTTTTGCACGTTGACGATGAAGGGCGTTTGATCCCTGTTTCCAAGGTAAGGGGGCGTTTAAAGTCATTACATGCTTTGGTAACTCATATGGAGGAAACCTGCATAAAGCCCGAAGAACAAATAATATTTATAGGTCATGGTGATAGCCTTAAGGATGCCGAAATTGTGGCTGATATGGTGCGGGAAAAATTTGCGGTTAAGGATGTAATAATAAACAGTATCAGCCCCATTATCGGTACTCATTCAGGCCCCGGTACCATTGCTTTATTTTTCTTCGGTACCAAGAAATAAAAATAATGAAACAATAAAAATAAATGTTGAGTATGTTTTATGCTATTAATAATAGATATATTTAAGAAATATAGAATACCCTCTATTTTAGTTGAGATGACTAAAATCGGGGGTAATTTTATATAAACAATAACCATATTGACAAACGTCTATATGGGGGCTAAAATAGAATCATATCTAATAGTATCAATGTTATCTAAACTTATCAATATGAAGGAGTAGGAAAATGCAAAACGCTCATGCTGATTATGTTGTATTTGTTAAAGCCCTGGCAGATGAAACCAGGTTAAAAATAGTTGATATGCTTTCCTGTGGTGAAATGTGTGCTTGCCACATTTTGGAAAATCTCAGTATCTCACAATCTACATTGAGTTATCACATGAAAATACTTTCGGAAAGTGGTTTAGTCAAGGCTGTACGGGATGGTGCATGGATGCGCTACAGTCTAAATCAGGAAAATCTAGAGTCTCTTTTGGCATTTTTAAAGCACATAACCCAAAGCAAAGAGAATTGTGCTTGCCACAAATCCTTTAAGGATTGCTGTAAGTAGTTTTTAAAGTAAAATAATTATAAATTTGAAAGTAAGAGGTTTTATTTATGAAAAATAACAATTTGAAAACCAAATGTTGTAATGCTGCTACTCAATGCCGCGGTAAGGTGAAAGCCTTAAAAATATTGGATATAGAATTTTTATATTTGGATCTCAGTGTTTGTACAAGGTGTCAAGCTTCGGAAAATAATCTTGAGGAAGCCTTAGCAGAAGTTGCTGCTGTGTTAAAGGCAGCAGGTTATAAGGTACGCTTGCGTAAAGTAAATGTCAATTCCCGTGAACTTGCCGAAAAATATAAATTTATCAGTTCCCCAACTATAAGGATAAATGGCAGGGATGTTGCTTTAACCTTAAAAGAAACAGCTTGCAAGGAATGTGGCGACCTTTGTGGTGATGATGTAAATTGCCGAGTTTGGTTTTATGAAGGTAAAGAATATACCGAGCCACCCAAGGCCATGCTTGTAAATGCCATACTTACGGAAGTGTATGCTCCTTCCTTATCTGCTTCTGTATATGAACAAAAATATATAGTACCAAAAAATTTGGAAGATTTTTTTAGTGGTATGCAAAGTGAAAAATAGAAAAAAGTGAATTTTAAAAAAGATTAAGCCCAATATCGTTTTTATATGTGTTGATAAAGATCCTGAAAACTTATGTTTTCAGGATCTTTACGGTATAATAGCTAATAAGGTTAAATAATATAAAAAGTGGGTTTATTGCTATTAATTTTTATATGATTTTGTAGTTTCTTGTAATATTAATAACTTATAAAGTGCAAAAACTAAAGGAGGTAGTATTAAAATGAAAAACTTTGTTTCCAAAATGTTATGGCCATTATTTATATTACTGTTGTTTGTATTTTGTGGTTGTGCAAATGATAATGATGATAATAACGGTAGTCAAACCACAACTGCAAAAATAGGCGATTACTTTCCAATCACGGAAAATACCAAATATGTTTATGAAGGCATGGGTAATGAGTATGCCTCATATACAGTGTATAACGATTATACTGAAGCAGATAAGCTGCAGCAAAGGTTGAATAATGGTGGTACAGAAACAGTAAATATTATACAAATTTTTGAAGGTAAGCTTATCAAGGTTTTTGCGGAATCGGAAATATATTATAGGGAAAACTTTTTGGTAAAGCAGGATAATGATACTGAAATTCTTTTAATGGAACCTTTGCAAAAAGGTAACAGTTGGACACTTACAGATGGGCGGGTAAGAAGCATAACTGATACCGAAGCTTCTGTAAGTACCCCTTTAGGTGATTATAAGGCTGTAGAGGTTACTACAGAGAGTGGAAACGGCAAAAATATCGATTATTATGCAAAGGATGTTGGTTTGGTTAAATCCATTTTCAAGGAAGGGGAAACGGAAATAAGCTCTTCACTTGCTCAAATTGAAAAAGATGTGCCATTAATACAAAATATCAATTTTTATTATCCAAATATAAACGATGAAAAAATTTATTATAAAAATGTTGCAGTAAACTTTTATACCAATGACGTAACACGTGAAAAGCTTGCCCAGGCTTATAAAGGAGAGCCTGTAGCAAATACAGGTAAAGTATTTTCAGAAAATACTCAAATAAACAGCCTTTATTTGAACGATGATGGTATGGTTTATTTGGACTTGAATAAAGCTTTTTTGCAGGAAATGAATGCAGGAGCAGGTTATGAAGCTATGATACTGCAAAGTATTGCCAATACCTTTGGCCAGTATTATAATGCTGAAAAAGTGATTTTGACCATAGAAGGCAAACCATATGAATCAGGCCATATAGCTTTGCAGGAAGGTGAATATTTGCAAGTGAATTATGATAATGTAATTGAAGGCAGTTAAAAAACATTTAAAACCTTGTCATAAAATTATTCTAAAAGACATTAATCAGTTTTTAATTTTTGCAAAATATGTTAAAATTATTATAAAATAAATTTTAACCAAGTTTTTTAGGGGGTAAGTTTATGACAAACCAAAAACCTAAAATTAAAATAGTAAAAAACGGACCTTGTTTGATATGTGGTAAGGTACCGCTTACGGAAAAACTTATAACTTCCTACGGCAAACAATATGAATATACAGAAGGGCAAAAGCTGCCTCAGGCTGAAACCTATGCACTATGCCGCTGCGGACATTCCAAAACCCCACCGTTTTGTGATGGTTCGCATCAACAATGTTGTTTTGATGGTACGGAAACTGCCTCAAGAGAAGCGTTTGTGTTAAGAGCTAAAAAGTATGAAGGCCCTAAAATCGATCTTTTGGATGATGAAAGGTGTGCCTTTGCCCGCTTTTGCCACAGAAATGAAGGTAATGTGTGGGAATTGGTACAGAAATCGGATAAACCGGGTTATAAGGAAGCCGCAATCAAGGCTGCTTCCGATTGCCCTACAGGCAGGCTGGTTGCGGTGGATAAGTCAGGTGTTTTTATAGAACCTGAATATGAACCTGCAATTGAAATTTTACAGGATCCCGAAACAGGCACAAGCGGCCCCATTTTTGTAAAAGGTGGAATTCCTATTGAATCTGCCGATGGCCATATTTATGAAATACAAAACAGGGCTGCGCTTTGCCGCTGCGGTGAATCACTGAACAAGCCTTTTTGTGATGCTATGCATGTAAGAAAAGAATTCAAGGATAAAAAAGAATAGCAAATTTTTATAAATATCATTAAATCCTCTTTTGTATAAAGAGAGGATTTTTGATTGGAATTTTAAGCGAAAAAATAATTTTGGCAGTTATTTTAAGTTTCAATAGTTTTTACTATAGTTGTATAAAAAGGAATTTAGGTTTATAATTGAGTTGAAAGAATTGTTTGAAAATATCAAAATATAAGGGGGTTGGCTAATATGATAAAACATGGCATTCAAGAAGGTCTTTCCACTATTTACAAAAAAGAAACAACTGTGGCAGATGCTCATACTTCATCAAATTCAGGTATGCTTGATTTTCTTTTATCCACACCCGCAGTAATTAAAATGGTAATCGATGCTTCCAGTAATATGCTTGATAAACTGCTTCCCCAGGATTATATAACTGTTGGCAGGCATTTACAGCTTACCCATGAAAAGCCCACAATTATAGGTGAAAATATTACAATTAAAATAACTGTAACCAAATTAGAACATAATACGGTTTTTTTAGCCATACAGGGTGAGGATGCACATGGTGTTTTCTGTACAGGAGAGTATGAAAGAACAATTGTTGATCGTAACCGTTTATTAAATAATGCTTATAAAAGATCGCAGGAAAAAGCTTGATTATTAATTTGAACATATTAATCTAAAATAAAAAATAACCACCTTTATTGTGGTTATTTTTTATAACAGCTTGGTTGCAAGAAATAAAGAAAAATAATTAAAAACTGTTTTATTAAAGTATGTGTTGCATTGAGCTTTGCAATTGTTCTATTAGATGTTTTTTGTCTTTTTCTTGTTTTTTCATGTTTTCGGCTATTTTTTCCATATAATTGTAAAAGCTTGTACAAATATTTATTTGATTAACAGCAAAAAAGCTGCAGGGAGCATTAGTTTTGCCGAAAATCATACCTATATTTTCTTTGGCTATTACTTGTATATTTGGGATGGCATTATACTTTAATATAGTAATAGAATAATTGCGGTATTTTTTTAGCAAATCCACTATATTTTTTAAATGCTCTTTGTATTCAGCATTATTATAATATAATTCACCAAGGTTCATAAAAGGGTATGTATTGATACGGTAATTGCCATACAAAAACAGTTCGGTTGCCAAAGGCGGTACGATTTCGGTATAGGCATAATGTTTAAGATTATCTAAAAAGGCCTGTTTTTGTTTTTGAAACTGCTTCAGGATAAGATTTTTGCTTGAAACATCAATATCTGCGCGGTTTAAAATCTGTTCGAACAAGGCTTCCGACATACTGAAAACAGAAAAGGAAGGTAAAAGTAAAAAAGCATTACTTTTCTGTTCTTCAAGCTCAAGCCCAACAGGAGGCAGTTTTTGAATATTTTTGCCTGTGTAAATTTTCAAAAGCGGATGACATTGTTCCAAATAGGCATTATAAAATTGGGTAAGGTTGTTGATTCGGGATTTATCTAGCGTAAAAAGATATTCCGCCTTTTGCTCCTGCCCAGCTACAATGTGTGATTGAACCGCGCATAGATCGGGAGCAATAAAAACAGTGTGCTTAAAAAGGCTTTCATGGTATTTGGGGCAATAGTATGGTTCAATGTGGCCTGTCATATAAACGGGCAGCCATTTTTCTATTGCTTCAAACATTTCCGATAAATCACGTGATGGGTTATGAATTATTCTAATGCTGTTGCCCTTGCTAAGGCAGGTTATCATTAAATTGGCCCACTTGGCCGCAAAAGCTTTATCTTTTGTAAGCCAGTTTATATTTTGGTCGCTGAACAATAAAAGGGTGCGTGGTGTATCTTGCATAGCTGTCATGGTAAGCAATTTTAGAACAGCTTTTTGTATACCTTCAATACCGTAGAAAGCTTCAATGTTTTGAGGTATGCCTGTTGGAAGTTCTGTGTCAAGTTCAGGTAGTTTAGAAATGGAATTTTTACCGAACATTTGCATTTTGCCTAAAAAATTGTTAATCCCTACAGCATTTTCAGCGGTGTCTTGCTCATTTAACCAATTTTTTAGCAATTTCGCAAATAAATCAGCAGATTCATTTTTTAAATCATAAGATGCATTCATGATTTCAAGCAAAGCAATTTTTTGGTAATCCATATTGGCGGAATGAGCAAAGTAATTGCTTATGTTGGTGAAATGATTACTGTTTTGCGGGGGTATGCGTATGCCGCTTCGCCATCTGCTTACCAAGGAAGCATCAACCTTTATTTCTTTAGATAAACGGCTGGCAGAAATGCCTTGTATATCCATAAGAAGCCGTAATTTTTCTGCAAAATTCATTAGTATCACCTCTTGAATACAGTATAATGTAGCTTAGGTATCTTTTCAATATTTTTGTCATAAATATATGACTTTATTTGTCATTAATAAATGACTATATCATATTGTAGTAATTATTTTTTGAAAACAGATTATGTTTTTTAAATTTATTTAAACGATGTTATTTTGTTTTTTGATGAAAAATAGTACTGGTACAGCCTTTTTTATGCTATAATAATTCTAATTAGTTTAAATAGGGGGATGTACCATGAGCTTTGCCGATAAGCTTTTTATTCAAAACTGCAAGGATATTTTAAGTGAAGGCTTTTGGGATAAGGATTTGCCTGTGCGCCCAAGGTGGGAAGACGGTACGCCCGCTCATACCATTAAAAAATTCTGCATAGTGAACCGCTATAACTTGGTAGAGGAATTTCCTGTAATAACCATTCGTAAAACCAATTTTAAAGCAGTGGTTGATGAATTATTGTGGATATGGCAAAAAAAGTCCCACAATGTTAATGATTTGACCAGCCATATTTGGGATGCTTGGGCGGATGAATCGGGTAGTATAGGCAAAGCCTACGGCTACCAGCTTGCTGTTAAACATACATACAAAGAGGGTGAATTCGACCAGGTGGATAGGATGCTTTATGATCTTAAACATACTCCGCAAAGCCGTCGTATTATTACCAATATGTATAACCATGCTGATCTGCATGCTATGAACCTATACCCATGTGCCTATAGTATGACCTTCAATGTTACGGGCAACAAGCTGAACGCTATTTTGAACCAACGTTCTCAGGATATGCTGGTTGCCAACAACTGGAATGTTTGTCAGTATGCTGTTTTACTGCATATGCTGGCCCAAGTAAGCAATTTGGAAGCAGGTGAGTTGGTACATATTATTGCCGATGCCCACATTTACGATAGGCATATCCCCATCGTGGAGGAAATAATAGCAAGAGAGCCCTTTGCGGCACCGCAAATATATATAGATAAAACCATAAAAGATTTTTATGCTTTCACTTGTGATAGCGTTTCCTTAAAGGATTATCAGTTTCATCCCTTCAAAATAAAAATACCTGTTGCCGTATAGGGGGTAAAAATATGAATTTGATAGTAGCAGTGGATAATAATTGGGGCATAGGCTGCCAGGGGGATTTATTGTTCCATATCCCCGCTGATATGAAGTTTTTTAAAAGCACGACTACAGGTAAAATAGTGGTAATGGGCGATTTAACTTTGAAATCGCTGCCCCATTCCAAACCTTTGCCTAACCGAACCAATATAGTGCTTTCGTCGGAGCCTGATTTTCAGGTGGAAGGTGCTATAATCTGCCATTCCTTGGCGGAATTTTTTGAGCTTTTATCTAAATATAAAATTGAAGATGTTTTTATTATAGGCGGCGCCGCCGTATACAACCAGCTTTTGCCTTATTGCGAGTATGCTTATATAACTAAAGTTAACAGTACCGCCAAAGCGGATAAATATTTGGATAATGTGGATGATATGCCAAACTGGCAGTTGCTGGAAACCTCTTCTGTACAA
>ENA-UOOR01002954-UOOR01002954.1-fermentation-metagenome-genome-assembly--contig:-NODE-2954-length-15987-cov-4.381308_pt1 | contig 15987 bp, 16 predicted proteins | sample MGYA00245780_ERZ724029 | MGnify/ENA primary metagenome ERZ724029 (study PRJEB28704, sample SAMN03018315) | fermentation metagenome | biome: anthropogenic terrestrial biome; feature: soil; material... | reverse complement strand
TGGCAAGATGTTACAGGCCATGGTATAATAAGCGCTGCGAACTTTCTGCGAACTTATTATACCAAAATTGCGAAGCAATTGTGGTATAATATGTCATCACTTTCGGTTGCCCCGACAGGGGCGAGAAAATGGGCTTCGCAATCATGGTATAATGCGTCATACGCAGTCAATGCCCGCATGCGAGCATGAGCACACGAAGGGATACATCGTGCTCCTTTAAATTTTGCGCAGTATTGAAGATGGAGGGAGATATATGAAATGTCCGTTCTGCGGATTTTCAGACAGTAAGGTCATTGATTCCCGACCGGCGGAAGAGGGGGCCACCATACGCCGCAGGCGTGAGTGCCTGGCCTGCCAAAAGCGGTTTACAACCTATGAGATTATAGAGCGTATGCCGTTGGTGGTGATCAAGAGGGATGGCAGCCGGCAGACATTCGATAAGGTCAAACTGATCAACGGTATGGTCAGGGCGTGTGAAAAACGGCCTGTCCCGCTTTCCGCGCTGGAGTCGATTGCCGACGATATCGAGCAGGAACTTCAGAGCTCGCTGGAGCGTGAGATCAGCACGGCCGAAATCGGCGAAATGGTCATGGCCCGCCTAAAGGATGTGGACGAGGTAGCTTATGTCAGGTTCGCTTCCGTTTACCGCTCCTTCAAGGACATCAATACTTTTATGGAAGAACTGACCAAGCTTCTCCGCAGCAAAAACTAAAAAATGCTGCCCAGTGTCGGGCGCTCCATGCCCACAAGCCCTTGCAGATGCGCCATCACCTTTTCCGTGGAGCCGACGGCGCTTTCGGTGTCGCGGGCCTTTACATCGCTGAGCAGATCGTAAAAGGCGTCGGTGGCGCTGTCGATTTCCGAATGCCGGATAAAAATATGGGTGTAGCCGTCGGCGGCGATCCATCTGTCAATGGCCCGGCGCAGGCTGGCTTCAGCATCTGTGAACTGTCCGGCTTCCATGCAGGCGCGGGATAGAATGACTTCATCTTCAAGCTCGCCCACGAACCTGTCCAGCCAGTAAACATTGTAGTACGAGGCTGCCAGCAAAAGAATCAGCAGCGTCCCGGCGATTAGTTCCTTTTTCATTTTTTCTGCTCCTTCGCCGCGTAATAGATATTGCCGGCTTTGTCCAGCATCAGGAGGTAGACTTCTTCCGGGCTGCCGGCTCCCTTCTTTTTAAGTTCCTTCTTCAGCCAGTTTTCATCGCGCCCAAGCAGTTTGAGATTGTGGCTCATCACGATTCCATTATTGATTATGATAGACGGATAGCCGTTCTTGGGCGGGGAAATGTTCATATCCTTTGCCGATACCGGTTTGGACTCGGGATAAAGCATGGCGTTGACCTGACCGCTGGTTTCCAGGATGGCATACTCCACCAGCGCGATATCCATGATGCTGTTATTGCGCAGCTCCTCGGTGAGCTCATCCAGCGTAAAGCGGTTTTTTTTCATCTCGGCCTGATTGATTACGCCGTTTTCGATGAGGAAGCAGGGTCGGCCGAAAAGCAGGCTGCGCAGCTTGACGCTTTTCATGGCGGCGCCGGACAGCAGCACTTCGCAGCAAAACAAGACGATGATGGGCAAAAGGCCGTTTAGCAGCGGTATTCCGATATCCTGCAAAGGGTGCGAGGCCAGGTCCGCTATTAGGACGGCCACCACCAGCTCTGGCAGCTCAAGCTCTCCAAGCTGGCGTTTTCCCATGAGACGCATCGACGCCACCAATGCAAAATATACTATGAGTGTGCGAAAAAACACGATTGCCAATATACCACCTCCATTCTTAGTTATGATTTCCTGTTTGACCTGTTTTATTAGCGGCGCCGGAGGCGTAAATACAGGCCAGCGCAGACCTGGGATGTTTGTGCAAATATGATACCAACTGGAGTGATAGTATGAAATTTACGAAAATGCACGGGTGCGGAAACGATTACATCTATGTGAACTGCTTGAAGGAAAAGGTGCCGGAAAAGAGCCGGCCAGATCTTTCCCGCAGAGTTTCCCACCGGAATTTTGGTATAGGGTCGGACGGCCTGATTTGCATATGCCCGTCGGATAAAGCCGACTTCAAAATGGATATGTACAATGCCGACGGCTCCAGCGCCCAGATGTGCGGCAACGGCATCCGGTGCCTGGCCAAATATGTGTTCGAGCGCGGGATGACGGATAAGACCAGGCTTGACATTGAAACGGGCGCGGGGATAAGAACCGTCTGGCTCAATATCAAGGATGGGGTCGTGGTTTCTGTGCGGGTCTGTATGGGCGGGCCGGAATTTTCCCCGGAGAAAATCCCGGTGTTAGCCGACGGCAAAGACTTTATCAACAAGCCCGTCGAAGTGGCCGGGATTGTATGGAATGTGACGGCGCTTTCCGTGGGTAATCCCCATGCAGTTGTATTTGTGGATAATGTCGATTGGCTGGATCTTCAGACGATCGGCCCGCTTTTTGAAAACAACCCGCTGTTCCCGGAGCGCATCAACACGGAGTTTGTTCAGGTTATCGACCGGGGCACACTTAAGCTGCGCGTATGGGAGCGGGGCAGCGGCGAAACGCTGGCCTGCGGGACGGGGTCCACGGCGGCACTGGCCGCGGCCGTCGTCTGCGGGAAAAGCGACAACAGCGCAAAGCTTATTTTGCGGGGCGGCGAACTGCTGATAGAATGGGATCGGCAGGACGGCCAGATCTATATGACCGGCCCCGCCGACTATGTATGCGAAGGCCGCCTTCTACCGTGAATAAGAGGTGCGTATGATTAAAATAAACGAAAATTACAGCAGGCTTCCGGGCGATTACCTCTTTGCGGAAATCGCGCGCCGCACGGCGGCGTTTGCCGCGCAAAACCCGGACAAATCCCTCATCAAGCTGGGAATAGGCGACGTGACGCGGCCTCTTGCACCCGCCGTTGTCGAGGCAATGAAAAAGGCGGCCGACGATATGGCCCGACCGGAGACGTTTTATGGCTACGGGCCGTATGAGGGCTATGATTTCCTGCGCGGTGCCATCGTGGAGAACGAGTATGCGCCGCTGGGCGCGTCCGTATCCGCCGACGAGGTGTTTGTTTCGGAAGGCGCCAAGAGCGATTGCGGGAATATCGGCGACATTTTTTCATCGGACAATATCGTGGCCGTCTGCGACCCGGTGTACCCAGTATATGTGGACGTCAACGCCATGGCCGGAAGGGCGGGGGAGTGGGACGGCGGCAGATGGACAAAAATTGTCTATATGCCCTGCGTGGCCGCAAACGGCTTTATTCCCGAGCTGCCTGAAACCGTGCCGGACCTCATCTATCTTTGCTTTCCGAATAACCCCACGGGTGCGGCGGCCACCAAAGCGCAGCTGAAAACATGGGTGGACTATGCCAACAGGCATGGCTCGGTGATCCTATACGACGCGGCCTACAGGGCCTTTATCTCCGATCCGGAGCTTCCGAGATCAATCTATGAGATTGACGGCGCCCGGGAGTGCGCCATCGAGATTTGCAGCTATTCCAAAACCGCCGGGTTCACCGGCACGCGCTGCGGATGGACGGTGGTTCCCAAATCCCTGGTGCGGGGCGGCGAATGTCTGAACGGCATGTGGCTGCGCCGCCAATCCACGAAATATAACGGCACTTCGTATATCATTCAGCGCGCGGCGCAGGCCGTGTATTCGGAAGAGGGGAAAAGGCAGGTCGCGGATACCGTGGCCTATTACATGGAAAACGCCGGGATTATCCGAAAGGAGCTGATGGCGGCCGGGCTGTCCGTCTGCGGCGGAGAGAATTCTCCCTACATCTGGTTCGGAACGCCGGAGGGCGTCGGCTCGTGGGCCTTCTTTGACCGGCTCCTCCATGAGGCAAATGTAGTTACCACGCCCGGGGCGGGCTTCGGGCCTTCCGGTGAGGGCTATATCCGGCTCACCGCGTTCGGCAACGCCGAGAACACAAAAGAGGCCTTGAGGCGCATCAAGAATATCCTGTGATCATGCCTGCCGGCAGGCATTTGCCCGCCCGGAAAACGGGCGGGCAAAGAATGATTGACGACATCCCCGGCCGCTCACCGTGAATAGCGATTTCCGGGATATTTGGAGGAATAACATGTCAAAATATTTTGGAACAGACGGTTTTCGCGGCGAGGCCAACAAGACGCTCACTGTTGACCATGCCATCAGGATCGGACGTTTCATAGGTTGGTACTATGGAAAAGAACACAGGGCAAAAGTGGTTATCGGCAAAGATACGCGGCGCTCCAGCTACATGTATGAATGTGCGCTTGCGGCGGGGCTTACCGCTTCCGGCGCGGACGTTTACCTGCTTCACGTCACGACCACCCCAAGCGTATCCTATATCGCGCGCACGGAGGATTTCGACTGCGGGATTATGATCAGCGCCAGCCATAATCCATACTACGACAACGGGATCAAGCTTATCAATTCCCTTGGGGAAAAGATGGAGGAAAGCGTCCTGTTAATGATCGAGGCCTATCTGGACGGCGAACTGGGCGAGCTTCCGTATACCGCCGGGGCGGACATCGGCCGGACTGAGGATTATTCGGCGGGGCGGAACCGGTACATCGGATATCTGATCAGCTTGTCCCGATACGCCTATAAGGGCATGAAAATCGGTCTCGACTGCGCGAACGGAAGTACGTGGATGATCGCAAAGAACGTATTCGACGCGCTGGGGGCCGATACCTATGTGATCGGCAACCGGCCCAACGGCGTCAACATCAATGTGGATTGCGGATCGACCAATATGAGAGCCCTTCAGGCGCTTGTCATGGAAAACGGGCTGGATGCGGGATTCGCCTTCGACGGGGACGCGGACAGGTGCCTGGCGGTGGATGAAAAAGGCCGCTGCGTCAGCGGTGATGAGATTATGTATATGTGCGCAAGGTATATGAAGGAGCAGGGGGAGCTTGAGACCAATACTGTCGTCACGACGGTGATGTCGAACTTCGGGCTCTATCAGGCTCTGGATAAAGCGGGCATCAGGTATGAAAAAACCGCTGTTGGCGACAAATATGTCTGGGAGAACATGCGTGCCAACGGGCATGTGATCGGCGGCGAGCAGTCCGGGCACATCATTTTCTCAAAATTCGCCAATACCGGAGACGGTCTCATCACGGCCATTAAACTCATGGAGGTGATGATTGAGGCCAAATCCCCGCTGTCTAAGCTTACGGAGCCGGTGACGATCTACCCTCAGGTGCTCAAAAACGTCGCCGTTATCGATAAAGACGCGGCATTGACGGACGGCGCCGTCAGGCGTGCGGTTCAGGCCGCGGAGCGTTCCCTGGGAGAACGGGGACGAGTTCTGCTTCGCAAGAGCGGAACGGAGCCGCTGCTGCGGGTCATGGTTGAGGCCCCGACCCATAAAGAATGCGAGCAAAACGTGGACGCCATCATTGAAGCGATGGGCGTTTCGGGACATTTGGCGGAGGTGATATGATGCTTGGAACAGAAGCTCTGCTGGATCTGACACGGACGATAGCGGCGGCGCTATTTGCCGGCAAGAAATACCCGTGGGAGATTCTGGGCGACATCGGCGAATTTATCCGCGCCCTGGGGCCGACGCTGCCCGCCGGGGAATTTGATCATCCAAAAGAGGATGTATGGATTGCCAGGGACGCCAAGGTCTATCCCTCCGCGTGGATAGACGGCCCCTGTATCATCGATCATGAGGCGCAGGTGAGGCATTGCGCCTTTATACGTGGCGATGCCATTGCGGGGCGCGGCAGCGTTGTGGGCAATTCCACCGAGCTTAAGAACTCCGTGCTTTTCGACGGCGTCCAGGTACCGCATTATAATTACATAGGAGATTCGATCCTGGGGTATAAGGCGCACATGGGCGCCGGCTCGATTACCTCCAACATCAAGAGCGACAAGAGCCTGATTGCCGTCATGTATGGCGCGGAGCGGATCGACACCGGCAGAAAAAAGTTCGGCGCGGTACTGGGAGACGGCGTGGAAGTCGGGTGTAACAGTGTTCTGAACCCGGGAACTGTGATCGGGCGCAACACGATCGTCTACCCCGTATCCGGCGTGCGCGGCGTTATACCGGAAAACTGCATCTATAAAAGCGCCGGGGACATTGCGCCCAGAGTATAGCTACGTAAAAATTCAGACCCCTTCGGCCTGCGCCGAGGGGGTCTTCTTTTGGCAATTACACGAGGCTTTTGTAATCTTCAGGCTCGCCGCAGCTGTTGGGCGGGAAAAACTCTTCCACAGGGAAGCGGATGCGCGCAAAGGGGTCATCTTCGGTCGAACCCTGGCATTCCTTTTCGGGGACACAGTAATCGTAAGCGGGAATGAGGAGTTGAGTGCTGCGCTGGAGCCTCACGATGGAAAACTGACCGAGCGTAACATAGAGCCGCCTGCGGGTTTCCGTCGTTATGGGCGCCTCTTCGAAGCACCTGGTAATGCTTTCGGGAATAACCCTGGCCTCGGCTTCGTCGCAGACGCAGCAATCGGAATCGGTGATTTTCATGTGCAGGGCGATGGGATCAACCGCCTCCACCTCGGCGATCGGCATGGACTGGCCGGCGGGGCACGCGCAGGAGTCCGAAGAGAAAGTTTTGACTCCTCCGGTTCCGCCGCAGAGCATGACGCGTTTGTCGAAAATGCACAGGCCGACGACCGTGTGTCCGCCGGGGAAGGTCTCACCCGTTACCTTGTAAAAGTATGTGATATCAATCGTATAGTAGCCCCTGTTGAAAGTGATGGCCTCGACCTTCACGTCAGCATACAGCAACTCCGCCGAGCGGGGGCGGACGCTGAAGGCGGTATCTATGTAATATTGTGAGCCTGGGGTTGGGTAAACTCTGAGATCCTCAATGCAGTCTTTGTCTAAGGACTGACATTGATATAGGGAAAAGGATATTATAAAAGATAAACGGAAATGGAAAAACCCATGGGCTTACTATTTTTAGGCTTTGAATAATCGATGCGCTCAATAACCGTTTTCAGCAGCCTGTTCTTTTCGCCGGGGACCAGCGCAGGGTACAGGGACAGGACGTCTTCAAGCTGTTCGGCGGTTCTGCGCGTAATACGCGCCTTGGCGCGTTCTATGTCCTTCTCCAGCTCGTACCGCCGTTCCAGAAGCGCGGATTTTTCGTTTTCCACAGCTTCCAGCCGCTGGCGGAAGGTATCACGGTCATAGGTTCCGTCCTCCAGAAACTCGTACAGCCGGGGCAGGCGCGCATCCAGTTTGGAAAGCTCCCTGACAGTAAAATCCAGAGCGGTCAGGAGCGGGGAGATGTCAGGCGGAGCAGCGCAAAGGGCCTGCAGCCGGAGCGTGGACAGCTTGCTTTCTATGACCTGTATCAGCCGACCCTCAATATACTCCATTTTAGCGGAAGCGCAGCATTGATTTTTAATACAGTAGAGATATGGAATATCATCTTTTCCGGCGCGGATCTGCTGCATTTTTTGGCCGCAGACGGCGCAATAGACGAGGCCTGAGAGCGGGTTGGAAAGACGCTTTGGGTTGGTGGGGGGGATTGCCCGGTCTTTTCGTATGCGCTGGACGGACTCCCACTGCTCCCTGGAGATAATGGCCTGATGCCTGCCCTCCGCAAGCTTCCATTGGTCCTGGGGCATATAGACCACATGGTGCTTGTCGTTTCCATGTGTACCGGGCTTGAAATGCCGGACGCGATTCCAGGCCACGAGACCGATGTAGGTAGGGTTTTTTAAAATTTCCCGGACGGTGCTGGCAGACCACTGGGCATTGCGGCGGGGAACGCTGCCGGCGGAGTTGAGTTCCCGCGCGATCAAATAAGACCCTATCCCCGCCTGGTAGCGGTCGTACATCATTCGGATGAAAACGGCTTCTTCTTCAACGATTTCCAGTGTGGGAAGCTTATCAACGACGATTTTCCGGTAGCCATATGGAGGGTTGGCGATATATCCGCCGGACTCGATGGTCTGCATCAGGCCGCGCCGCATGCGCTTGCGAATCATTTTATATTCGCGCCGCGCCATAAAGGCCTTGAATTCCGTCAGTTCCTCGTCCATTTCGTCGGAAAGATTATATGTCTTGTCCGGAGTTACAATCAGCGTTTCCGAGTATCGGAAAGCGTCGAGAATTATGCCCTGATCAGCCATGCCGCCGCGGCCGAGGCGGTCAATGTCCATGCACAGCACGGCGGCGTAGCGTCCGGCGTTGACGCCTTCCAGCAGTTGCAGCATCTGAGGGCGCGCGTACAGACTTTCACCGGATACGACCTCCTCGAACACGTCGGTAACAATGATTTCTTTTTTTGCAGCAAGCTCAACCAGTGTTGCTCGATGCTTGGCCAGCACTTCCTCGGTGCTGGCCTGCTCCTCGGCCCGGCTCTTGCGGAGATACATGGCGTTCGGCATAGGCGGCTCCTTTCCTTTGGTCTAATACATCATAAGAATTTGCGCTGTGCAATAGAAGTGGGATCAAACATAAAAATAATTACGCTGCGCTATTGGCAGCATCCGATACATAGTATATGAGTTAGCCATAAATTGCGTGGTGCAAAACAACGGGGGTGAGAAATATAGTAATCAGTGCGCCAAAAAATTGACAATATAAGGCCTTCCACGTTGAATGAAGCGGGGAATCTCAGAAGTACTTGGGATTACCCTTTGTGAGTTCGGCGTGTTTTTTTTGCTCCCGAATTGCGCCAAGTTGAAAAGCGTCACCCGGCCCGGGCATATCAAAGGTCCGTGCTGCCCGGTTTGCCGCGAGGTAGAGAAAACACATACAAGCCGAATGAGGCCAGGCCGTCGGCGCATAAGGTTGAGCGGGAGGGGAGCGGCATGAAAGAGCAAATTACATATCCGGTCATCACCCGCGAAGATACGGAGGACGGGTGGATCATGACCTTTGACCATGGCCCGAAATTGGGCAAGGGGACGGCGCTCGTGCATCGTGGGACTCGGGACGACGACGCGCGGGCCGAGCTGAAGCGGTTCTTGGCTTCTTTGGGGTATGCGCTGGCGGAGGGGTAATGCATGACAGACATTATATGCTGTTGCCATTGCGGGGCGGAGATCATTTTCATCAGCACGCCGGCCGGGGCAGTGCGCCGCCAAACCGTGCCCCTATAGCCGGTCTTTCGAATCCGGACGCTTTAAACAGACTTTTTCTGTCCATAAATAGGAGCGAAATTTGAAACCTGAGCTCAAAAAACGGGGGGGAAAAACCGCCGGAAGCGCCGATAAATAAAGAAAATCCCGCAGCCCTTAGGGCTGCGGGATTTTTTTTGCTTGGAGCGGGTGAAGGGAATCGAACCCTCGTATTCAGCTTGGGAAGCTGATGTTCTGCCATTGAACTACACCCGCAAATCCACTGATATTTCAAGACTTTTTCAGCTTTCCAGCTCTTGCCGTCGTCTGAAAGTGCAGCGTCGGTGCAACGTGAGAGGTAAAACAAAGCATATAGGAGCCGAAGGTATTATTAATTCATTCTTGTCGCTTGGTCATAATAGCACACACGCCGGAAGGGTGTCAAGCCCCCCGGCGTGAATTTCTATGCAGCGCAACGCGGGATATCGTTTGCCTTCCCACCTGGGGCCAATAGGTAAAGTAAGAGCCGCTACACAGATATAAAAGTGCAGCGGCTCAATTCCGAGATAAGGTAGATTTTGTTGGGTATAGGAAAAGTTAATGCCAAAGGCATTGCTCACAACCCTACCAGACATATAATCCGTACATTAAAGTAAACCCATTAGAGTAAACACGATAATTCCAAAACTAACACAAGCTAAAATAGTATATCTTGATGTTATATCATCATTTTGTGCTTTAATTGCTTTTATTAAAAATGCAGGAAATGCCGCACCCATTATCATGCTAATCAATTTCATGTAAAATATCATCGTCACGTTACTCCTGTTATATGAATTCGCTCTTCGAACGTAAAAATCAACTGCTGCCGTTTCAAAAGTATTTTGCCCGGCAGTCTATCCGACGGTCGTCAGGATAACACCCTTGGCCGCAGCGGAAATCCGCGCCGTTCTCCCAGACCATGATTTTAATGGTTCCGCTTCCGGATGTTAATTCGTCCAGCGAAAAACATTCCAGGAAATCACCGGGCCGGGGTGCCGCCCGTGTTTATGCGGCCACAAACGCTGAGAACTCCCATGGCTGCAACGCTCAAAGCGCTTGCTGACTCGCCCTTAAGGAAGCTGCGGTGGGAGATAGGCTTGTCACTCAAGTATATCTCCTTCTGCATTCCGTCACGCGAACCCGGCAGCGCCGGCCTGCCGCAAAGGTCTTTAAAGGAGCATGATTCCGGCGGACTGGTACGCCGCCACGGTTTCCGCGTCCCACACCGAGGCCTGAACCTCGCCGATGTGGGCCTTGCCCAGCATCAGCATGGACAGCCGTGACTGACCGATGCCGCCGCCGATGGTAAGAGGAAGCTCGCCGTTAAGCAGCATTTTGTGGAACATCAACTCCCGGCGGTCGTCGCAGCCTGCCATTGTGAGCTGCTTGTCCAGCGTTTGGGGATCAACCCTTATGCCCATGGAGCTGATTTCGACCGCCCGGCCGAGAAGGGCGTTCCAGAACAAGATGTCTCCGTTCAGGCTCCAGTCGTCGTAATCCGGGGCGCGCCCGTCGTGGGGGCGGCCGGATTTCAGCGGAGCGCCGATGCCTATAATAAACACCGTATGGTGCTCTTTGGTATACTCATTTTCTCTTTCCTTGGGGGTCAGCGCGGGATACATATCCTCCAGCTGCTGGGCTGTGATAAAGCTGACCTCCCTGGAAAGTTCGCCGACGCTTGAAAGCTGCGGGTAGATGGCCAGCAGGGTATTCTGGGTGTCGCAGACCGCGCCGACGATATCCATAACCGTACCCTTCAGATAGTCCAGATTCCGGTTTTCGGGAAGGATAATTTTTTCCCAGTCCCATTGATCCACATAGACGGAATGCAGATTGTCAAGCTCGTCCTCATCCCGCCTGATGGCGTCCATATCCGCATAGATCCCCTTGCCGGGGTAAAAATCGTAGCGTTTCAGCGCCAGTCTCTTCCACTTTGCAAGAGACTGCACGACCTGGGCGTGTGTGCCTGTCTTCAGAATATCGAAATCCACCGGACGCTCCACACCGCTGAGGTTATCGTTAAGGCCGCTGCTGCCCTCCACAAACAAAGGGGCCGATACCCGGTGCAGGTTCAGAACCGCGGCCAGCCTGTCCTCAAACAGGCGCTTCATCAGGCCGATGGCCTTTTGCGTGTCATAGACGGACAGTAAACTTTTGTAGCCCTCCGGAATATAAGTGCTCATGGGTCTCCTCACTGTTCAGATAATATTTCGATAACTTTGCCGTAAATGCTCTCCGCATTACGGCGAAAGACCTTTTCAATGGTTTCCGCCTGGGCCGAGTCTACTGCCAGAATGTGCATGGAAAGGATTTCGCCCTTCCCGTCCGAGAGGGAGAGGCTTACCGTGCATCCGTCCGGCAGAGGCTCATGGGACGTAAGGATCATGCTGTTGCGGCGCATCGCCTCCGCCACCGGCGCCGTCAGTCCCTCGGCCTTGGCGCGCACGGAATACGGCAGGCTGGATTCCGCGGTCTCACCGTTTCGGACGCCCTTGTCCGTGATGAGGTATTTTCCCTCGGCGGTCTCATCCACATGGCCGGTCTCAACAAGATGCGCCAGGCATTCGGAATAGTCAAAATAGCCGATGCCCGTATCGCATGCGCAAAGTTCCAGGAGCGTCTGAGGTTCCACGGGAGCCGGAAGACGCCGCAGAATGAAAAGGATGAGTATTTTAATGTCCAGTTCGCCATGAATAAACCCGAAATTGTCCACGGATATCCTCCCTTTTCATGTTCTCCGTTCTTGATGGGATGGATTTCAGCGCAATTCATCCCGCCGCAGGGTATATCCCGCACCGCGGCTAAAGCAGATGCAAGCGTCCGCCATGATCTATGCGGATGCGCGGTATAATAACGGCTTTTTATGTATTATATCATGATAAAATCGCCAAGTACAGGAAATCTTCTCACATTGAAATCTCAAGCGCATAGACTGTATTGAAGTTTGCTTCAAAAACCAGTCAAGGAGGAAAAACAATGGCAGACAGGGTTTTGCCCGGCCCGGTGGCAAGCTCGGCATGCATCCGCGAAGCCGTCTGTATCAATACGCAGAAAATTTATGACAGCTGCCGTGAATACCATGGTCATTGTTATAGGTCTTCTTTCCATATATGCACACGAAAGCAGGAGGCTTGTATTTCCGGCATTTCTTACCCTCGGGGCAGCCCATATTTTGCCGAAGCGTTGTCGTGCTGTTCCCAGGCCGCAGCCTCCGCCGCGGCCGGCAAATACCCCGGCCACTGCCGCCCGCGCCCAAATGGCGCAGGCCCTGTATAGCCTGCTGGGCAAATAACGATAAGCACTCAGAACAAGCAGCGGAAGCCGTTAACGGCTTCCGCTGCTTGTTTTTCGTATTCAATTCGCCTTATAGGGTGGGTTCACAACTTGTCTTTATACTATAACCACGATTAAGGAAAACGTGCCCGTATAAGCCGTTAGTGAAAGGCGGCGAATCTCATGCCTTCGTAATCTTCTCCAGGATCAGCTTTGCGCAGTCAATTTGGTTGGGGACATTCCCGTTCCTGTCGCGTACGCGCCAAATGTCAGGTGTGATTTCGTCCGCCATATACATCCTGCCGTCTTCGTCATAGCCTATCTCTATTTTAAAATCAATCAGGGTAAGGCCCATTTGTGCCAGCTCTTTTTTCAGAACCTCGCCAGCCTTGACCAAGATGTCCAGGGCTTCTGTATACTGGCCTTCCGCCAGAAGGCCCTTCATGATGCAAAGCCGCTCGCTTATGAGGGGGTCGCCCTGCGCGTCGTCCTTCAGTGTTACCTCAATATAGGGCGGGTCAAAGGGGATACCCTCTTCAAGAGTGAACCTGCGGCACATGCTCCCGGCGGTAAAGTAGCGAAGAACGAATTCCAATTTCGGCACGGTGAGCTTTCGCACCTGCATCAGGCATCTGTCAATATCCGCGCCCAGACAGTGGGTAGGGATTCCGTTTTCCGCCATCAGGTTAAAAAAGTATCGGGAAATGATCAGCCCGATTTTCCCCTTGCCGTCAACGCTTCCGCCAACAGTATTGGAGCCGGGGTCAAATACTCCGTTTTCGCCGGTGGCATCGTCTTTAAAAAGCAGCCAGACCCCGCCGCTTTCCTCATCTGCAAGAACCGTCTTTGTCTTTCCATCATAAAGTGTTTTCATTAAATTCGCTCCCCTCAGGTTTTGAATCTCGCGTTTTTTAGTTTACCACAATGATAAAAGAGCTGCCAACCTTTTTCTCTGTTCAATCAATAAAATGTCTCTTTACTTGCCCTGAACCGCCCGGGAGAGCGGCATTCGGACAAAGGGCTCGCCGGACTGGCATTCAGTTCTCCCGCCGCCCCAATTGCTGGATTTCGCAATGATCCGTCGAAGCGGTTAACGCTATGGTCGGGGCGGCTGCGTACCAGCTCAACAGCACACGAGCCAGAACATTGAATAAGCAACTCCGGGCCGCCGCCGCGGCCTTTTTGCATTTTAGAGTGTGGGCAAAAGCGTGTGCCCCAAAATGCAATCACAATAAGTTATCTGAATTCATATTATATTATTGGGCAACCTGCCCGATTAATAACAGCTCAAAAAGGAGTTATATGTTATGCCAGACTTTACAAACCAGGCACTCCTGACTTATAGCAGTAATAGGAGTGCTCTGTCAAATATTGCCACAGGAACTATAATGGCCCCTTTTACAATGAGTAAAACAGCCGTTAACAACGATTACGTTAGCAACGATGATGTGACTTATGTTGTAACAATCACAAACTCAAGTGCATCGGCTCTGACAAACATCACTGTGACGGATAATTTTGGCGCTTATTCCTATGGGGCGCTGACGTTGTATCCTCTGTCTTTTGTCGGGCCAGTTCTATATTATATCAATGGCGTTCCTCAAGCAAATTTAGTTCCGACGCAGACAACTCCGACACTTATATTGACAGTGCCCACTGTACCTGCAGGCGGAAACGTAACTTTGGTCTATGAAGTAAACGTCAACCAGTATGCCCCGCTGGATGTCAATGATTCTATTATAAACCTGGCTGCAGTTACCGAGCTTACGGGTATCAGTGCTACAGCGACTATAGTCGCAGAGAGTATTCCTCAGCTTGCTATAACCAAGAGCATTTCCCCGAACCCGGTTATCGATGATCAGGTCGCAACCTACACGTTTATCATCGATAACTACGGCAATACGGAATCAACGGATGCTGTTCTCACAGATACGTTTGATCCTATTATTAGCAATATTTCAGTATCTAACGACGGTACGGAGCTGGTGCTCAATACCGATTACACCTATAATGCCGCCACAGGCCTGCTGACAATTCTCTCAGGCACTTTGACAGTACCTGCGGCTACTTTCTCTCAGGATGCTAACGGTGTGGTCACGACTACTCCGGGCTTCACAACGGTTGTTGTTACAGGAACCCTGTAATCCATTGTAAAAATATACCATAAAATATACCTGAACCATTTAAACTTGGGCACGGTTCAGGTAGCCGAAGAACCCAGTTTTGGAGTAAGTCCAAAACCGGGTTTACATATTTGAGCAGCTCTAAGTGATATTTAGTATATTTGAGCTAAAATTTTGGACTAGCAGTGGTATGTATATTTGATATTACAGGGCTTTTATATATTTTCAGTTTCGAAGATGACGCCGACAGGCGGCCGCAAAGCCGGATAACGCAGACAGGAGCAACCTTTCGGTTGCTCCTGTTTTCGGAATGCTCAGTTCCTTATGAAGATTCGACATACAGGCGACTCTCATTATTACCGGGGCTTGAAAGTGAAGATCGATAAAAAATATTGTCATCCGCCAGAGAAATTCGGTAAAAATTCTTGACAAAACGCGGAACGCAGTTCTATAATGCATAACAAGCAGCTTTCAGAGGAGCGGCCTATCCAGGTTCACCGGGGTAGGCGCATTCTCGATTTGCACAGATCAATGCGTACAGTATCATGAGTATTTGGCCGCTATGGGGCTAATATGTTTTGGGGCGAGGGGTCAGGTATGCGCCACCCGGAACCCCAGGTGCTTAAACTCAGCCGATCGACAGGGGGATAGACATAAAGTTTAAACTATTAGGGCGGAGCACAGCATTTAGAGCGGCCAGCCACCACAAGAGAGAGGAAGCCTGATGCCGTCGCCTGCGGCGGAGTGGGTTATCTCGACGTTGCATTTTCCAAGCAGGCTTACCGGATATAGCATGAAGATTTTGAACAAGAAAGTGGGGAAACCTGTGAAAAACTCGAAAAAGACTGTAGGAATACTCGCGTGCGCTTTTCTGTACTCCTCTATGTACCTGTTGCCTTACATCAAATATATCTTCTATGACGCAGTTGTGGCGGCAAGCGGATTTACCAATACGCAGATCGGCTTTTGCCTGACGGTGTACATTATCGCCTGCATCATCGGCACCTTGCCCAGCGGATACATTTCAGATAAACTCTCGCCCAAAAAGTTACTCGTCATTTCCGGCGTAGGCCACGCAATATTAAGCTTCCTATACCTGATGTTCATACAAAACTATGTGATTACCCTCGTAATCTATTTTGGAATGGGCATTACAAGCGTCCTGCTGTTCTGGTCGCCGGTGTTCAAAGCCGTCAGTCAGTCGGGCAGTCAGGAGGAGCAGGGCAAGCTGTACGGCTGGTTTGAGTCCTTTAACGGCGTCGGAAGCATGGTCTTCAATTTCGGAGCCCTGTGGGTGTTCGCCCGTATAACCGGCGGCGCCGTCGCCGCGCTCAAGGGCGTCGTAATCTTCTATGCGGCCATGTCGGCCGTGGCAACGCTTATGGTTTTATTCCTGTACAGGCCTGAGCTTGCGGCCGCCGCTGATGAGCATAAATCGGAAGAAAAAGAGAAGCCCAGTTCCAAAGAGATCCTGGCCGTTCTCAAGATGCCGCGCGTGTGGCTTTTCAGCCTTTTGGCGTTGGGCGTTTACG
>ENA-UOOR01002953-UOOR01002953.1-fermentation-metagenome-genome-assembly--contig:-NODE-2953-length-15988-cov-2.720957_pt1 | contig 15988 bp, 16 predicted proteins | sample MGYA00245780_ERZ724029 | MGnify/ENA primary metagenome ERZ724029 (study PRJEB28704, sample SAMN03018315) | fermentation metagenome | biome: anthropogenic terrestrial biome; feature: soil; material... | reverse complement strand
CCAAATCAAAGATTTGGGATATCTGCTTTTCCCACTAAGTAAGATTCATTGATAAATTTGACCTCTATTCCCAATCTCAACTATAATAATCATAAGCTCTTTATCATTTTTCTCAAATAAAACTCTAAAATCTCCAACTCTTAATCTATATATTTCATCCATACCTTTTAATTTTTTTACATCACCTTCAGGAAGCTCAATGATTGCTTTAATAATTCTTTTTTGAGTATCTCTATTTTGTTTTTTAATAAATTTTTCTGCTTTCTTAGTTAAACTTATATTATACCTGTTATTCATCTAAATTTAACTCCTTCATTATATTTTCTAAAGGAATAAATTCTTCTTTTGTTTGTTTATATTGCTGATATGATTTAATCTCTTCTTTAGTTGGTTCATCCTCATCTATATATTGCCACTTTTTTTTCAACCCTTTATTTCCCTTTTGCTTTAAATATTCATAAAAGTCCAATACTTCCGCTAATACTTGTGCATCTTCTTCTTTATTTAATTTTTCTATTATCTCTTTAGCTAATGGACTCATTTAATCACTCCTAAATATATCTCGTGCAGCTATGCTACACGGATTGATTTTATTAATACTATTATATCATATACACTTTTTTAATAAAATGCTTCTTTAAATGGTCTCACTTTTTTCTTTTCCATCGCATCTACACCCTCATCAATCAATTTATACAATTGAAATTTGCCCACAAGTTTTTCATAAGTTTCAATACTCATGACAGCTAAATCTCCCTTACCATTCTTAGTTATATAAACCGGTTCATTATATTTGTGGCAAAATTATGATATTTCTCCATAATTGTTTCTTAAATCTGAACTTGGTCTTATTGATGGCATGACATACACCTCCTAGTTATAATGTCAATATTATATCATAACTAGATTTTTTAGCAGCAAAAACTACTATAATCAAACTTATTTTCTTCCATAATCATCTTCAAATCTTACAATATCATCTTCCTCTAAATAATTACCCATCTGAACCTCAATGATCTCAAGAGGTATCTTTCCTGGATTCTCAAGCCTATGCTTTTGTCCAGGTTTTATAAAAATACTTTCTCCTGCAGGCACCAGTTTTTCTACATCATCTATTGTCATTTTAGCCATGCCTTTAACAACAATCCAATGCTCACTTCTATGATAATGCATCTGGCAGCTTAACTTCTTGCCCTGGCTTACCTTGATTCTCTTGATCTTAAAGGAATTTTTCTCTTCTTCTAGGACTTTATAACTTCCCCAGGGTCTGTAATCTTGAACATGATATTCTACTCTGCTGTCATTTCTTTCTTTTAAAGTTTGTACAACTTTCTTTACCTTTTGTGACTGGTCTTTTTTACAAATGAGCAAGGCATCTCTATTATCAACTACAATTAAATCATCGACACCTACTGCTGCTACCAACTTGCCTTTTTCTGAATATATATAGTTGTCCTTTGAATCAATGAGTATATTATCACCATGGGATATGTTATTATTTTCATCCTTATCAAAGACTTCACAAAAGGAATCAAAGCTGCCAAGATCATTCCAGCCTATATCTACAGGTGCAACAGCTACATTCTTACTTTTTTCCATAATGCCATAATCTATTGAAATTTTTTCATCTATTTTGCTAAAAGCTTCTTTTATGGTACTGCTGCTTTCAAAAGCATTGTATATATTTGGGGCATAGTGTTTTACTTCGCTTATAAAAATATCAGTATTGAACATAAATATTCCTGCATTCCAATAGTAGCCTTCATCCACATAGGTTGCAGCAATTTCAGCTTCTGGTTTTTCTTTAAATTCTTTTACTTCATAGCCATTTAATTTTTTATCTCCAGGTTCAATATATCCATATCCAGTGTTTGGATTATCCGGTTTAATGCCAAAAGTTATAATTGAATCTTTTGTTAATGGTTCTGAGCTTTTAATAATATTTGCAAACTCCTGACCTTTTGCAATCATGTGGTCAGAAGGAAAAACAACTACCGTATCACTGCCCTTTTTAGCTATTTCATGAACACCTGCATAAATTGCAGGAAGGGTATTTTTAGCTTCAGGTTCAACAATTATATTAGATTCATTACATCCATAACCTAATTCTTCAACAGCGCCCATAACTAAAAATTTATATTTTTCATTTGTTACTACATATATATCATTTACATCTGCTAATAATAAACTCCTTTTAAATGTTTCCTGGAACAAAGATGGCTTGCTGCTCTGCAATTTAATAAATTGCTTTGGATATCTATCACGACTTAGTGGCCATAGTCTTGTCCCACTTCCGCCTGCTAAAATTATTATTTTCATTTTTATACCCATTCCTTTCCCTTCGCTCAAAGCACAAAACATAATGAAAAGATTTCGCTTCGATCAAGTTTATCAGGATTTACTGCTTTTATGTATCTTATTTATAAGTTTCTTTAAGATACCATATTGGGCTTCATTTTTTAAGGCAATTTCAATTATTGTATAGCATATAACAGATATTACTATAAGTGCTATGGTGTAAATCAGCATACCCATATTGAAAAGGCTCAAAACTCGTGCCACTACAACTATTCCAATGCAACCACAGATTATTTTCAGGCTAATTCTCAGCATAGAATCAATACTGGTATATTTTCTTCCTTCTATCATGCACCAAAAATATGCTAGCCCTTCTGCTAAAATTGTTGTAAATGCAGCCGCATTTTCTGCCCATATAGGTATTAATACGAAATTTAATACGATATTAAGCACTGCACTTGCTATAGTGGCCTTAAAAACTATTCTTTCTTTTTTTAATGGTACTAATATACACTGCCCCCAAAACCAAGCTCCCATGGAAAAAAACATTGCAATGCTTAATAGTAACAGTGAAGTTGTTGCTTCAATATATGTACTATCAGAGATTATTAGTACTATTTCTTTTCTAAGTAAGATTATTCCTACAATTGCTGGCAATAACACTGATAGTAATGTTTTATAAATATCTGCTGCAACGCTATTGAATTCTGCTTTTTTGCCTTTTCCTAGCAACATCGAAAGTCTTGGTATGGACACAACTAACACAGAAGATAAGATAGTCTTAACGATAGTATAAACTTTTACAGAGACTGAATACAAGCCCACATTATAGTCATTTTTTATGAAGCCAAGAAGCGTAATATCTGAGCTAACATATATCATAATTGTGACAGACATTGCAAATAAAATTAGAATTGGTTTTATGTGATTTTTCCAATTCATATTCTTTGTAATATGTACTTTACAATAATGCTTTGCATGAAAATAGTTTAAAACATTTGATCCTACGCTTGAAATAACTGTAATAAGAGCATACATATTCACATCAGATGGTGTACGAATAAGTAAAAACATCAGTGCGAGTGAAATAATTTGAAATGCAATACTTCTTATGGTTATATAAGCATAATCCTCGTAGATTGAATAGATCCATTCGATGCCAATAGTCTTAAAAATAACTTGTAACGATAGAATGATCAATAAACTTTTATACACGTAGAATTTGGGTACAAGTATAATACAAACAATTAAGAGTATATATGATGCAATAGTAGAAACAACATTAATAGAAAATATTTCATTTGCAAAAGTTTGAAACTCATGTTTATTGTGCCTGATTCTTGCGCCTTCTCGTATTGCATATGTTGAGATTCCCAAACCCGCAAGCAGCACAAAATAACTTATTATAGAATTCGCAAAATTATATCTTCCTACATTATCTACTTGCAGTATCTTAGAAATATACGGAAACGAAATCAAAGGGAACAAAACACTCATTAAGCCTTTGATACCATTTAGCACCATATTAATTTTTAGTGACTTGCCTTTTGCTTGAGCCATTATTTTCTTCTTTCTCTAATTATTGACCAATTAGTGATTCATAGAGCTTTATAGCCAAATCAACTGTCACGTCAGAGTTATAGTGCTGATGTTCTCCCCAACGTCCAAGGCCAATTACACCTTGTTCTTTACTCCATCCCAGCAGTTTCTTCATTATTTCTGGTTTTTTCATTGTGTTTAATGGATAAGCATATTGATTCATATACTTAAAGTTGTCATTCAGCTTCTCCATTCCCACACGCTCACTGTTTGCCTCTGTCCAATATCCCTTACTATTAGGGCAGAAATTATGGCGAACCAGAATTCTATGATAAGAGAGCTTTGGGTCTGGATAATATATCCATTGTGCTTCTGTATCAAGATGTTCAGGAAAATACTCTGTTTGGATAGAACTAAATTTCAAATCTTTTATACTTTCACGGATTTCTTCCGGCATACCTACAATTTTAGTAAATTCCATCCATGGAATTGTCGTAATAATAGTATCAGCCTGGTATTTACCGCCATCAGCAGTTGTTACTGTCTTTGTGGTGAAATCAATACCCTTTACAGATTTTTCATATTCAATATGATCTTTTATAGCATCTGCCATACGAAGCCACAGTTCTCCGTATCCATACTTCTTAGGATAATAGAACTGAGCATGACCCGGTTGCTTGCCATATGCTTTTTTTGTTAAGCAAGAAAGCAGCGTTTCCTCAAAACTAACACTTGGAAGTTTTTCAAGCCAGTATGTACCAAGCTGATTCAGTTTCTTACCGAACATCTTTTGATTATAAGGAATCATATAATCAAAAGCTACTTTACTTCCTAGTTTCCAATAAATCCAATCTACAAAATCTGTTGGCATCGGAGTCCCAACATTGCAGCCAGCAATAGCTATAGATTTCAGATACTCAACCTGGTCCTCAATCTTCATCTGCCAGATGTTTGCTTCGATTGGATGACTAACAACATTGCCATTTACCACAATACGACTGTCACGATCATACTTATCCCACTCTTCTTCTGGCATAAAGTCAAACAAGAACTCATTCACATGAAGGCGGTGCACATCAAGGAAATGACCACCTCCTATGTCAAACGGAGAACCATCCACATCCATTGAACGGCAAAGACCACCTGCTTCTGATTCACGCTCCAGCACTAAAAAGTTCGTTTCTCCTGCTTGTTTTAATCTATTTGCAAATGTAAGACCCGCAGGGCCTGCCCCTAAAATCAAAATTTTCATAGTATATTCACTCCATTATTCAACAATTTTATTTAAGTCCTCAGTGATCTGAATTGCTCGTCTCGATGTAAGATTACTAAAAATAAAGCTTGAATTTGCGCTATATAAAGTATCCACTGGAATTGCCAATGCTTTATCTACTTCTGAAGAAAACATTTCATATGAAGTGACATTTGGACAAACAGAATTCAATTTCAAACGGTTAGACTCTTCATTTTCAGTGTATCTGCCAATTAAAGCACATCCTAATGCTGCGCTTTCATAAAACCTCGGCGTTGGATAATCAATACCAAACATATTTCTTTTTGGGTTATCAATCGCTGGTGAAGATACAAGACTAATGCGAGAAGATGATAGTGTATGAATAAATTCTTCTCTTCCCTTCAAAGAACCAATATTGCCTCGTTTTGTAGATATATACTCCATCTGAGCATCATTACTTGTTTTTTCAGTATAAACATATTCAACGTCCGGATGGCTTGCTACATATTTTAGCACCCATTTGTGTAAAAGCGGATTTTTTCTTCCCATTTGGATTACATCGATGCTTTTTTCGTGATATCTTGCAAAGTCTTTAGAAAAATACTTATCTGGTACAGACAATGGCATATAATGTACATGACTTGTTACATCTAATTCTTTGATTTTATTATAAACATCTATTGAGGTAACATAAAAGAGTGAAAATCCTCGTGTTTTTTCAACAATATACTCTATTTCTTGATTTCCCCAAACATCAATAAAAATTGGGATACCATTAACATTTGAATAGAATCGCAGTTCTTTAACAAACATAGCGAAATAAAGCATTGTATCTTTTCTTAAATCTTGTCTTATATGATAAGATTTCGGGGATAATTTTCGCACAGCTCTAGTTATGTTGAATTCTGTTTTGTTAATATTACTAATGGGTACGCTCATTTTTTTCGAGAGCTCATCTTCCCATTCATAGCACACAGCAAAAAAAGCTCGATTATCGCATAAACGTTTTGACCGAATACTCCTTATCATCTAATCTTTCCTCCTACATTAACTTACCTAACACTGTTCTTTAACATCTTTATTCTTTCTATTGATAAAACGAAGAGAGTGTTTTGAGGCATAACAAAATACAAACAGATAAAATAATTCAAAGAAAGTTCTAGCCCATATCAGTATATATTCATAAGAACTAGCGAATATAATATATGTCATATACACCGCACAGGAAATCCAAAAAGCCTGTTGCTTGCCGCTATGTCTTGCCTTTTTATAGACAAACACAAAAATTCCTGCAAAAATTGCTGTTCCAATTAATGGTCCAAGATACCCGTAATCGTAAAGCATTGGATATAACATATTTGAAGTATGATTCAACTTTACAGAAGACGATACATTATAGTATTGGCCTGAATACGCCGATAAAACAGTGTCAATTGATTCTATATTAAGATTCAGCGTATTCTTAAGAATAAACACTATTGCTGAAAAAATCCAACCAAAAGTTGCTATGCCAAATCCGTAATTTTCGAATAAGCCAAATTGGCTAGGATTATTAACAATACGATCGAAAAAAGCAAATGGTCCTATAAAATAGGCTACAATATTTTGAAAAACAGATGTATCTCCAATTCTTCGGTTCATAGTAATATATACTAAGCAAGCAATTCCAATCAAAAGTAAACATTTATCACGAAACTTAAGTTTATAAATTTTTCTGTTTTTATTCACAAAATAAGCTCCAATAATTAAGATTAAAAAAATAAACAGCATAAATCTACCACCTGAAGTTAACATATTCAGTACAATGTCTACAACAGCAATGATAGCCAATCCAGGTCGCATTTTCCTAGATACAATCTTAATTGCAGTAATTATTAATGTTGCTGTGAATATTGGATATATAAACATTGTGCAAAAAATGGTTTCACTTTTTGTAAATACAATCAAATTGTTTAAGATACAATACCTTAATTGTGTCCATCCACTTGATAATATTATTTCAACAGCTTTAATCGTGTGAGGAACCAAATATGTATATGCAATAAAATTAAACAAAATAATCAATTTACTGTTACACTCAAAATTGCTATAATCAAGCATCTTTGTTTTATTTTTGACCTTCGTTTCGCCGATTATTGCAACAATATTAAATGTAATTACCGCAGTGATGATTATAATAACAGTATTAATCTGCGGTATATAAAAATCATATGGTCCTTGCATAGCTATACAGCCAAATAGCAGCCATACTACATTAAAAAGAGTTATCGGATTGAAAATTGTCTTATAAATCTTATTCGAAAGCATTGTAAACAATCCAAACAATATTAAAAAGACAAGTGATATGCTTATTTTATATATCATTATGATTTTCTCCTTTTAATTATAAGCTTATACAGTTGAAAGATATATGAAGCAATAATCACTTGACCCTTTTTAATGATACTTTGATTGGATTTAATAATATATTTCATATTACTTCTCAATTCTTTTTGAAGCAGAGATATCGTCTGTTTATCATTTACACCACTTTTTATCATAATATTAAGAACAGACAAATGGCAATTAACAGCGCGAAATCCCATGACGGTAATTAACAATTCTGGCTGATTATTTTTTATATATTCCACCATTTCATTATTCATTCTTATTCTGTCATATTCTTTTGAACTATATTTTTGATTTGTTAATGAGCCAATTCGTTGTTTCAAATAATAATACATTGGTTTAGAAATGTATGAAATTTTGTCGGTTTTAAAAATCACTTTATATACCGTACCAACATCTTCTGCAATTGCAGCATTTGGAAATTTCACTCCTTTAAATAGTTCTCTTTTATACAATTTATTCCAAACACCACTTCTTACATAATCTTGTACATCGAGCATTTTACTATAAAAATCGGAACTTGATAAAACGTAAACATTTTCACTACTATGTTCACAAAACTTTTCATCATCTCCATCATACACATATGCCAAATCACATCCAGAAATCATAGTGTAGTTTTCTACGCATAATGAATATAATACTTCAAACATAGTAGGTGAAACATAATCATCGCTGTCAACAAAGCCAATGTAATCGCCAGTTACAATTTCTAATCCCGCATTTCTTGCATCAGAAATTCCGCCATTTTTTTTGTGAATTACCTTTATTCTTGGATCTTTTTCTCTGTATTCATTACAAATTTTCCCACATTGATCGGGAGAGCCATCATCTACTAGAATAATTTCTATGTCGGTCAGTGTTTGATTGCGAATACTATCAACGCACTTTCGTATATAGTTTTCAACTTTATAGACCGGTACAATAACACTAACCTTAGGCATACTGTATTTCTCCTTCTATCTCTTTATTTTCTTTGCAAATTCTAATACTCCTAACTTAAATAAAAAAGGTTTTATTCTACACATAAGCTGCTTCTTTTTACCAAGAGGGGTATATTTGCTAAATAGCTGGCTCATGGACATTGTATCAATATCAGAAAATATAGTTTCACGGCCTTTTGGCAATACTGAAGAACTAATCAACATTGATGGTTGATGGCTGCCATTAATAACTAATGCCTTTTCAAGTTCCACTTTTTCTGAAACAATTATATCTGTTAATCTTTTTAAGATTGCTTTTCCCTTTTCTGTATGCACAAGCAAAAGTGAACAACCGTTAGCATTTTCAAACTCTGGGCCTAATTCTTTATTGTCCCAATAATCCCCTATTGAAAAATCAGATTTATGCAATATTCTTTTAAATGGACAAGAATAACAAGATGGTCTAAAGATTAAACATTTAGAGAACACTGACCAATAATAATCATCGTCATGTCCCTTATGACTACTTTTACCATTATTGAAATACACTGCTAAACATGCACTATTATAGCCATACGTTTTTTCTCTAAATACAACTTTTTCTATTTTTGAACTATATTCTTTTTCCATATATTGGGTATACTTTTGCCAATATTTTGGTGACCCAACCCCATGACAAAAAACATCTACCGTGATAAGTGCTGCATAATTCTTTTGAAGAAATGCTAACAACCCCGCAACCTGGCATGGCGTTCCTGAATATAATACCCATCGTCCACTTTCAAGATCTGATTTAATTCTCTTAAAAATTCCGTTTTGATCTGACTGCACATATTTTGAATGGCGATATTTTCCTAAGTACTTCATATTTTCAACGCATGAATGAACAACTCTATTATCTTTTGCAATTTCCACACCATACACTTTGCCATGCTGTTGTAATACATACTCAGCAAGAGCAGTAAACACGCCTCCGCTTGTACTATCATTTCGTGCATTATTATCTTTTAAGAAAGCTGCATAGCAATCAGGAAGTATCTTTTCTTTTTCTATAGCATTTTCAGTAATTTCTTTAATATCTATTGTCGCTGCAGTGACACAGTTCAACTTATCATTATTCGCAATTGGGCAAACCTTCTCGCAAATATGGCAATTAACGCACTTGCCCTGATTTACAGAAGGATACATAAATCCTTCTTCATCTACTTTCATGCTGATACACTCTTGTGGACAAATAGAAGCACATGCTGTACAGCCGCAGCACTCTTCCTTTTTTGTAACTGTAATCATTATTCTTTCACTCCTGTTATTCTAATGCTTCTTTTAAATACACAAATGAAGCAGTCCTTTGTTCTTGTAATCTTTGTACCGCCACGCTAAAATCCGGATTTTCTAAATCTTTTTCAGTAACTTCCTGGTTTGCTTGAAACATTCGTGATTCCAAACCGGTCATGGATAAGAAAGAATACAAACGTGAATTCGTCGAATATTTTCCTTCTTTACTATACCTGCTAAATGTAAAGAATGTTTTTTGGTACAAAGTTGAAAATACAGAACCATGAAATGAGTCCGTACAAACAAAAGATGCATTACTTACTAAATTTACAAACTCCAATGGGCCAATACCAATCTCTCCAAATTCAGCATAATTTTCATCAGCTTTTACGAATTCATCTACATGAGGAATACAAATAATTTTCAGACCTGTTTTAGCTGCTAGCCTTTTTGCAAATTCTCTATATGAAAGATTTCCACTAATGAAATAGCAAAAAATGTAATTTTCGGCAATGATTCTTTTACTTTTTTTCTGGTCCCATATTTTCCTATCAATTAAAATTGTTGGGTCAACAACAATTTGTGCATTTCTTCCAGTGAATTCTGAAACAATTCTTTTGCCATCCTGTTCACGCACAGAAATCTTATCTATTCTTTTCAAATATGCCGCGGTTTTTTCTCTTTGTCCTTCCGGAATATTAGAAATTCCAAAGCTTGGGGCATATGTTATCTTTTTCTGAAAATCAGGTATAAATGTCATGGTATAAAAATCTCCGCCAAGATTCATTGGATTCCACACCTGGTCACTGCCAAGCACAAAGCAATCATAATTTTTGCAGCTTTGAATTAAGGCAGATCGTCCAGAATAAACTTGTGAAAAATGCATATTCTCAGAAATAAATTTAGAAAATGCTATTTCTCTTCTTTGCAACACTGAATTATAAGTATTTTTTTGAAATAAGCGACAATACACATTTTTCCACTTCATTTTCAGTGCTGCCTTTAGTAAAGGAACATATAACAAACGCATTGCCTGCTTAACATAATTTGTTTTCTTATAGACTATAATTTCTGTAGTATTTCCCATCTCTTCAAGCACATTTTGAAGTGCATATGCTTGCAGAATGCTGCCATAATTATGGTTATAAACAGATAATATTCCTATTTTTTTACTCATTTAAGGTTTCCTTTCGCCACATCTAATATCAATTTGCCAAACATTTTCCAATTCATTTCATCAAAAAAGCTAGCCTTCTCATACCCATTCAAAATTTCCCGACTAAACGGACAATCACTAGCAATAACAGGAGCTCCTGTTAATTTAGCTTCTAACAATGGCAATCCAAAAGATTCAACGTATGATGGAAACACTAGTACCGACTTAGTGTATTGTTCAAACACGCTTTCACGTGGAATTTTCCCACCAAATTCAACATTAATATTATGCTCCCTGACGAAACGATAGAGCATTTGTGTATATGCATTTTCATTTGGCGTTATTGTTAAAATCAACTGATATTGTGAAAGGCCATGATTTTGAGCATAATTAAGTGCTTTAAGTAGTGTTAAGTGATTTTTATAAGTAAATCCTGTAGAAGGGTAAAAAAATGTCTTTCTAGCTACCTCTGCATCACGATATTTTCCAATCTGATTAGTAGTAATATCTGGCTGGAGGATTTTAATAGCTTTCTCTGAAACATTAGCTTTTTTCACCAGTGCATTTTTCATCCACTGGGTTTGTACAATCGTTATGTCGACTTTTCGCAATGAACGAAAAATACTTTTACTTACTACATTTTGATAAAACCACAGTTTTTTTCCATCTTCCTTTATTCTAAATCTATGATCAGTAAGAATAAAAGGCAAATGTAGATATACTAACTGTTCCTTTTTGAAAAATGATATCCCTTTATTTTGTAAGGAGAAAACTACATCTGGATTATACTTTTTCAGTAATTTTCGTGTTGTAATTGTATCAAAATAATATCGATGCCCCCAGCTCTTTTTAACCCACGGGAAACGTTCAACCGTTATATTTCTTAACTCCTGGTACTTGGGCGTACTTACAATAAAGACCCAATTAACACTCTTATCCTGATACTCACATATCTGTTTATATAAATCATCCAAAATTGCCAAAGCCCCGGATTCGCTTGCATGAACATCATATATCATCACGGTGCTATTAGGCTTGGGATCTACAATTCCAATCAGCGAATCCACAGTAATATTCATTATTTCTTCCCCTCATACTTTCTAATCCAATCAATGGTAGCTTTTGTCCCTTCAAGCCTTGTATATGGCATATCAGGAGCTATCTGATATGTGTTTGCCATGTCATTAGTACTATCATTAGTCATGTTTCCAAAGCGGAAGGATTGCATTGGGAACTGGATGTCAAACAAGCCCAAGAAATCACCGAACTTTGCAAGGCATTTTACAAACCACACCGGCATTGTGGGCACTTTAAATCCTATTTCATTTCCAATTTCATCCGCCCACTCGTTGATTTCATATACTGGTTCATCGCCAATATAAAATACCTTATTGTCTTGATCAGATGTTTCATTAAAAAGAAGTTGTTCAATTTGATAAATTGCATTTCCTACATATCCATATGTCTTGTGGCATTTAATATGCCCGATATGAAAATACATATGACGCATTACCATGTCGAAAAAGTTACGATATGGCACTCCAAACCATGGCCCCCATATTGACGTAGGTCGAATGATGCACCAATCACACTGTGGCTCATCTCCCCATACGCGAATTTCTGTTTCAACTTTACTTTCCCCATATTTAGTATGGGGGCAATAATCATGTTGGCTTTTAATTTTATAGCCATTCCGCGTAACAAATTTAGAAGATGTAATAATAATCTTTTTCAAGTTAAGCAACTTATGAACAATCTTCAATATATTTTCTACACCTGTAATATTAGCATCATAATCTTCAAGTGTTTTTCCATCTAAGTCTGTTCTTGCTGCAAGATGAATTATATAATCAGGATTAAATTCTAATACAGCTTTTTCAAATGGAGCATACTGTGTAATATCAACATTATCCCATAACGGTTTTCTTTCAGGAATTTTCGGGGTATTAAAATCTATATTACGAACCTTGTATCCCTTGTTCAATAAATCTTCTAACAGATTAGTTCCAATAAAGCCAGAGGCTCCTGTAAGTAGTATTTTTTTCTGCATAATTTCTCCTCAACAACTCAATATTTCTTCTGTGTATTTCTTTACGCTCACATCTCTGGTTAGTTTCTCCATTAAATACTTGTGACCATTCTCACCCATCTCGGCAACCTTGCTAGTTCCTGCATTTTCGATGAGCCAGCAGATATGCCGCTCCACATGCTCATAATCACCCGGCTCAGAACAGAAGCCTCCATGTATTTGCTCAATCAGGCAGCGGATTTCCGAGCCTTCCTCCAGCACCCCAAGTACAGGCTTCGCTGCTGCAGCGATACCGTAATACTTGCTGGGACAAGACACACCTTTGATTCCTTTAGCATTCACACACCAGTGAACATCACCGGCATTCAAGCTATAGACGAGATCGTCCTTATCCTGATATGGAATAAACACCACATTATCCATGTGATGCTTCTCTTTATAGATCACTAATTTATCCAACACACTGCCAGCACCTACGAAAGCGAACACAACTTCCCGGTGGTCTTGTGTTTTCGTACCAGACTTGAACTTTTCAATGACCTTCAGAATATTTTCAAGGTCGTAATAAAGTCCAATGTTACCGGAGTACATAATGACAAACTTACCGTTTAAGCCATATTGCTTTCTAAAAGCAATGACCTTCTCATTGTCAGCAGGTACCGGATAAACTTTATTCTCGTCAATCCAGTTATTGATAAGTGCAGCCTTTGGCACTCTCTTTCCCTTGAATCGGTTATTCAATGTGTCAATCAAGTCGCGGCCGACGGTGATAACCAAATTGCTTCTCTTGCAGCTGAATTTATCGAAGAACATCATGGCATTAATAATCATCTTGTTTTTGCTGTAATTCACAGCCATGACCTGTTCCGGATTGAAGTCCTGAATGTTGTAGATTAACTTAGCGTGTTTCACCCACTTGCCCCAGACACCAATCAACCCACCCAGGATCGGAGGTTGAGAAATAGAAAACACATATTCCATCTTGCCCACCTTGAATGTGGCAGACATAGCACCAAAGAAGTATGCAAGAATGTTCTTCACACGGCTTTTCTTGTTGGTCTTACTGAATTCCGGCACACGGATACGTAGAACCTTTACGCCGTTGATGTTTTCTTCGTAATACTTCTGCGTCTTATATTTATCTTCAACTGTACCAAGATAGCTTGGGACAACGCAGATCACAGTAATGTCGAATATGCCTAGCATCCCTTCAGCCAGTTCACTCAAAATTTGCCCGGTTGAGGCTGTATCAGGCACATAGTAATGGGCATATATAAGCAATTTCTTCTTCTCTTTTTTCTCCGAGCTCATCTACTATAATCCTTTCCTTTCTATTCTTCAATATAATAAATGTATAAAATACAGAATGTAAACTAAAAACATTGATAGTTTTCCTTATACCATTCATAACTTTCTTTTAACCCATCTCTGAGTTCAATCTTGTATTTCCAACCCAAACCTGTAAGCTTAGACACATCAAGTAATTTTCTTGGGGTTCCATCAGGTTTCTCTGAATTAAATTTTAACTCACCTTTGAAACCTACAACTTCTTTTATCATCTCTGCAAGTTCCCCTATAGTCAATTCCTTACCTGTCCCAATGTTCACATGCTCTTCACCATCATATGTTTCCATTAAATATACACAGGCATCTGCCATATCATCAACGTGTAAAAACTCTCTTAGCGGCTTTCCAGTACCCCATATTTCAACATATGATCTGTTATTTATTTTTGCTTCATGAAATTTTCTGATTAGTGCAGGTACAACATGTGAGGTCTGCAGGTTATAATTATCATACGGTCCATACAAATTTGTCGGCATCACGCTTATAAAATTATCGCCACACTGTCTCTTAAAGAACTGGCACATTTTTAAGCCTGATATTTTTGCAAGGGCATACCCTTCATTGGTAGGTTCAAGATAACCTGATAAAAGGTATTCCTCTTTAATTGGCTGAGGGCACATTTTAGGATATATACATGAACTTCCTAAAAACATAAGCTTTTTAACTTTAAAATCATGACATGCTTTTATTACATTACATTCTATCTGCAAATTTTCATAAATGAAATCTGCGGGGCATGTATTGTTTGCGTTTATTCCACCTACATGTGCAGCAGCTAAAAAAACGTATTCCGGTTTTTCTTCATTAAAAAATTTTCTTACAGCTTCTTGATTTGTCAAGTCAAGCTCGCTGTGAGTTCTTCCTATTATATTTGTATAACCTTTTGATTTTAAATTTCTTACTATGGCTGAACCAACCAGTCCATTATGTCCAGCTGCATAGATTTTATTGTCCTTTTCCATTATTACATCTCCCAAAATTATAGTTAAAAAATTTAATACCACTTTCAACCATAAAATTATAATTATTCCTCTTTACCTATATCTTCCTTACAATTTCTACACCAACACTAACATCCATAACTCTTCCAAAAAACTCTATTTCTATTACTGCTTTTCTTTTATGCCTATCAATCCTTTTTACAGTTCCTTCATAATCCTTCATTGGACCATCTGTTATTACTATTTTGTCATTTTCTATATATCCATAGGACATTTTAATAAGATGATCTTCTTTCCCAAATCTCATCAAAAATTCTATTTCTCTATCATACAGAGGTATTATCTCATTTCCATCCCCAAGAATGTTAATTAATTTAGGAATCTTTTTTACATTAAGTACCAAATCATTTATGTGATCACTAACCATAAAGATATACCCAGAAAATAATATTTCATTTGTTATATGCCATTTTCCCATATACTTAATCTTTCTCTCATAATAAGGGATAAAACATTCTTCTAGAACATCATTAGATATCATTCTTTCACAAATAAGCTTTGTCTTTTCTTCCTCTCCTGTTCTAACTTGAACTGCATACCACATAATTATCCTCCTTTTGGGCAGGCTTCGCCATTTCACAAGTAAAATACAATTTTTTAACTGTGAACCCTATATCTTTATGGCATTTAGATAGTCAAAACGCGGCAATGCGACGATTTTAATTCTCTAAAATTTGTATTGATTTATCTAATGGCTACCTACTGTAACATGTAAAGCCCCCTCATAATTAATAATAATGTAGTATTTGAGTATAAACAAGTTTAAAATATAAGCAGTTTTGTCAAGTTTAATGAAAA
>ENA-UOOR01002950-UOOR01002950.1-fermentation-metagenome-genome-assembly--contig:-NODE-2950-length-15995-cov-5.577227_pt1 | contig 15995 bp, 9 predicted proteins | sample MGYA00245780_ERZ724029 | MGnify/ENA primary metagenome ERZ724029 (study PRJEB28704, sample SAMN03018315) | fermentation metagenome | biome: anthropogenic terrestrial biome; feature: soil; material... | reverse complement strand
GGTATTAACTCTAGTGAAATGATTGCTCAGAAGTCTGCCTTACAGACACTCACTGTTATGCATCGTTTCCGTGTACCTTATAACAATGAAGTTGCTGCTGGTAAATACACTGGCAAAATACATTTTAAGGTCTACACCCTCTAATTTGTATCGGAGGTATAGCTAATGAAGAAATGGCTCTTCGTTTGTATTTGTTTAATTTTAAGCCTAAGGGTTTCTTCTTCTCTCCTTGTCGAACCAAGCAGATTTGAATTTATCCTTAACCCAGCAGATAAAACCACAGGAGCCATCAAAGTATCTAATATAACTGATACGCCACTGCTTATTAGTGTTAAAGCCTACGATTGGATTTTAGACACTGATGGTAATTTAGAAAACTTGGCCTTTGGCAGCCATCCTACAACTTTATCTGGGAGTATGAAATTTAATCCTAAACAGTTTAACTTGTCTCCTGGACAAACCCAGATTGTTCGCTTCACATTGACCATGCCCGCAGAGGAGCCAAAAGAAAGGCGAACCATGGTTTTCTTCGAGACAGAACAGATTGCCTCAACAGGTGGTATACAGACTATTTTACAAACCCAAATTGGCACAGTAATCTATGCTGGACTTGCTAAAGCAGTTGCTTCTTTCCAGGTATTAGACATAAAAAAAATCAGCGATGACATTAATCTCGCTTTTGATTTACTCTGTTTAAATATGGGTGAAGTTCATATTCGCTTGAATTTAACTTATGCTGTTATGGATCTTAATGGTCAAGAACTATTTAGCGAGCAAACTGTTGGAAATGTTATTCTACCGGGCCAAAACCAAGTTTTACATCTACCAATAACTAAACAACTTAGTCCAGGGTTTTACAAATTAATAGGCAAGTTTAGTTTTGATGGTACACAAAACATCTTGCCTTTTGTCATTCCTTTCACTATAGATATTGCTAACAAAGGAGGTCTACAATGAAAAAAGGGCTATTACCGGTAATGCTGGCCTTCTGTGTAACTATAGTTATTGCTCTTTCTGCTCGAGCAGAAGCAACAGAGAGTAGCGTTGTCAGCCTTTTTATCACTTATTCAGATGATCTCCTAATAGTTGATCAGTTCTTCGAAATTATAGATCAGGGTGAGCATATTTTGCTTCCTCTGATCTCTTTTGCTGATTACCTCGGAATTGATCTGGAATCTGACAACCTAGATCATATTATTTCGGTTCTTTATCAGGAGAGAAGCGTACAAATATCAACAAGAGACAATTTGTATATTGATCATCCTGAATGGAGTTTGAACCCTCCTTTGTTTTTAGATGGCATTTTATATGTATCACCACAACTTTTTGAGTATTTAACTCAAGCTCAAATCGAATGGAGACCTAACTATCAAGAAATAGCTGTACAAATAATGCATAGGCCTCGCTGGCTAGAACAAAAAGATCAAAATTCTAGTACTAAAGATAGCAACAATTCGGGTGAAAAAGTTGATAAACTATCTTTTAACAATAATGGTTTGAACTTTATTGGTTATCGGTTAAAATCTAGCTTACTTTTACCACAGAAAAGTTCTTCTAACGAAACAAATTGGCAGCTTTACGGAAGAGTCGGTAATTTTAGTCTATCAGCGTTCTTAGATACCAACTTATCTAATCTTAATCAGTTTGATGCCGATGTTAAAATGTTAAGAGCAAAATATGAGAAGAGTGGTACGCTACTTGTTATTGGCGACCACGAGTCTACTTGGGAAGACTCCTTGGATAAAAAGTACATTAGAGGAGCTACCTTTACTTATTCGCAGGGCCTCTTTTCTAACTCATTTGCTTATAAAAACTTCGCTGGTGAAGTTCAACCATATTCTACTGTTTCAATATATGTTAACGACAAGCTTATCCAAACACTTAATGAAGAAGCTACAAAAGATGGCGCTTTCTCTTTTTCAGCCATTCCCTTAAGCAAAATGAAATTAAATATAATTAAGATCGTAATTAGAGAACCCTCTGGGAAATATAAGGAATTAAATTACCAAATAACTGGTGAACCAAGAATCTTTCTACCAAAAACATATTCCTTTCAAGCAGCTCACGGCCTCTATCGCTCTCCTAGTCGCCCCGAGTTTGAGGGAGTAATGTCAGCTTACACCCTAAAATTAGGTGGTAATGGGTATAGTATTTGGACGGATGGAATTAGTTATAAAAAAGCGGGTTCCTCTAAAGCCAATAATGGCTTTAGATTATCCTTTTACGGTCAACCTTTTGGTAATGTGATATTAGATGCAAATGCTTTTCTTTCGCCAGATACCGAAGTCTATTCTCTAGGTCAATCAGTAGGGTTAAAACTATTTTCCCCCTCTTTTATAACCACAGCTAAATTCTATAATATTCCCACCGCTATTGTTAATGTTTTCCCTCAAAAAGCAGGTCTAGGCAATGAATTTACACTCACAATAAGTCCAGCTCCTAAGTGGCAGTTAGAGATAGCTAAAGGTAGTCGATATATAGAAATTAATAATTTGAATCATAAAAGGTTCAATATATCTCTTGGCAAAACACTAGAAACACCATCGCATTCTCAAGTAAACTTTTCTTACTTTAACGAAAATCTAACTTATAATAATCTATCTGCTTTAACTACTAATGGGCTACAGTGGCATTATAGGGAAAGAACTCCAAACACTCACCTTGACCGTTCTTTTATCTTTAAACAAAATAACTCAGCTGAAAATAATACCCCCCAAAGACAATACCAAGAATTAGAAGTTAACGCATCTGGTTCGGAGTTAGTTAGTAAAAATGGTTTACTATCTCATTCATTTAACTATCAAAGTAGCTTAGAACATAGCCAGCTAACCAAACAAAGTCTAAATGTCACAACTACAGCAAAAGGTACTCTAGAAAACATCACTGGATTTATTAGTCTCTCTTCTCTTAGTGGCTCATCTAAAGAAAGAACTCTGTTTGAGCAGGAAGAATTTCAGCTTCGGTTCCTTTTCGACCAAGTTATAAATAAAAAGCTCCGCATTTCTAGTAATACTATTCGTACCTGGAAAAAGAACCTACACGATACCTTTGAAACTCAAGTATCTATTAATTACATCTGCAAGCCTTTAAACGTAATTAAAAGCGAACTAGAAACTCTTATAAGCCTTTCCGGAGTTAAAAGCACCATATATACAGGTAGCATAGAATACAAAAAGACCTTTGCTAATTCTCTTTCTTTAAGTTCTAAGTTCAAAGTTAGTCTATCCAACCCTTCTCATCTAGTCTCTTATTTTCTTAACATTGATATCAGCCAAGCCTTAGGTCTTTCAGCAAACCGAGTTACCTATTTTTCATATTCTGAAGAACCGCCTAAAGCTTTTCTCACAGGACGTGCTTATATAGATTGGAACGAAAATGGCCAGCTCGATAAAGGCGAACCTGTGGTGAGCGACGTGCCTATAAGACTTGATAACAATATTGTTAGCACCGAGGAAAATGGGATTTATCGCTTCGAAGATATAGAACCTGGAGAGTACTTACTAGGTTTTGATGAATACTCTTTGCCAGCTGATTACACTCAAGTTTTTCAACCAAAGCTAGTTATCATCAAAGAATACGAATCAGTGCACATTGACCTACCCTTAGTTATCAAAGGCAGTATAAGTGGAACCATCTTTATCGACATTAATGAAAATGGCCGTCTAGATGCAACCGATACACCTATTTCTTTGGCCACTGTCATTCTCAATAACCAGGAAAAAACATTAACCAATACTTTAGGTAACTTTACTTTCGATCGGGTAAAATTAGGTACTATAACCTTAGCAATAGACCCAAAAAGTCTTCCCCCGCAAACTGTTTTACCACCAATACTCACTATCACAATCGATAATAGTGAAACAGAGTTAGCAAACATCCTGATACCAGTGCATCTTATAAATAAACCTGTCCTTGATTAAAAACTACTTAAATAAAAAAGTAGGCAGTCGCTTCAAACGCTCTGCCTACTTTTTATTTACTTAGGTCGCCTAACCGTTTTTATTTATTTTTTTCCAAACCATACTTTTACATAGTCATAGGATACAGCTGTACAGTTAGAACGTAGTGAAATAAATAAACCCTCTTCTATTGGTTCATTGTCCGTCCACTCAGCAGCTTTTTTACCGTTCACATAAACAACAATTAAACCTGTTGTATTATCATATTCAATCCGAATAACAGTTTCTTTACCAAGAGCACAACCAAACCCAGGTTTTTGAACTATTGCAGAACCCAAAATACCATTTCGTGATCTGTAGATCTGTGTTTCATTAGCATCCTGAAATATCAAATAGGAATCTCCTCTAGAAGCATTTTCGCCATCACTAGCCATAAAATGGAGCCCTGCTGCAGGAGCATACTCTTTGCTTCTATTCTCAGGAATAAACTTGTACTCGTAGATATACACACCTGTACCAAATTGCTCTAGTTCCTGATAGATATTAGTATTGTTGTGATTCGAATCGAAATTTACCATCTTACTGTTAATAATATCCCATTCACCTGAAACCGGCATCCAATCAACCTTTTTAGAATCTGTCTTGTCGAAGTTTGCTTCGTAAATTAACACATCTGCCGCTAAAGAAAAAACTGCTAAGGCGAACATCAAGAGTAAAATTCCCATAGTTTTTTTCATAAATATTCCCCCTCGATGATTTACCAAAGTTAGCAAACCTTCTCCTTAGTAAGGCCTATTTTCTTCAATGGAACAAGTAATCCTCGAATAAATTTATTCTTTTTAGCAATATCTTTATTGGTACAAACTAGGTAAAAGGATATTTTACAGTCGAAGATACCAAAATACCCTAAGTAAAGCGGGGTAGGTTTAGCCCACCCCGCAGTATTATATTACTCCAAGGTTACTTTTAACAGTCCTTCCTCTTCGAGATATTGCCAATTCTCTATAGGCTTATTATCTCTAGTAACTTCTTTGGGAGCCACACTAAGCTTAAGCGAAAGTGTCAGTCCTTCTTCTAGCACATCTCTAGAAACTGATACCGTACCTTTATCAATAGTTATTGATACGCTACCCTTTCTCGATAGTTCTAGAAGGGGCATATCGTCCGTAGATAAATTTGTTCCATTGGCAATATGCAAACTAGCAATACTTTCATTTTCTTTAGTAATAGAAGCCGAGCATCCATCGGTTTTGTAGCCAAAGGCCCTCTCTGCAAACAGTGCTATCGTCTCTGTGTTTTTATAAATTATCAAAGCTGCTTTATCTTCCCACAACGCTTTGTAGGTCTCAGAATCTGTACCTTTCTGAGGGACAAGGATGGCAAAGAAACTGGCTTCTTTAGCTTTTTCTGTGGTGGTAGCCTTGAAATGCCATTGCTTAGGTCTGTTGGCATGCCTTTCTTCTGGATCAACTGTAAATTTATCAGTAACCGAAACCTGAAGTGGAAGACTACTGTGTATCTCACCTGTTAACTTAACCAAACCATCTTCTACTTTGATTTTATTACCTTCAATTTGAAATTCTTTTCTGGCATGTAATAGCCAATCATAGCTTCTTTCTTTAGCGGAAGCTACCTCATCATATATCAAAACAAAGTGAGGTTTAATAAATAATATCTGTCGATCATATTGCTTAATTCTTCCTGCATAAGCTTTTTGAGCGTCACCTAGTGTATAATCAAGACCTTCTGTGGAAATAAAGTCCTTAATTTCACCTTTAGCTGTCAAAGTATTTATTGGTTGACCTTCTCCATCTACCAAGATTGTTGATTTGGATATAGTTTGATTAGTCCATAGCGTATGATGTGGACTACCGTAATACGGGTAGTATCCTGAAGAGATAATCAAAGGTACACCAAAGGCTTCAATGGTAAAAGCATTCTGATCTGCATGGCTATGAGAATAAGAGCCATAGGGACTGGACTTAAAAAGCACATGAATATCTTCGTATTCATCAGCGAGGTTGGTATGCATCGAAACCCAGCCTACATCTCTAAAGAAACGGCTCTGAGGAATATCCGTAGGTTCTTCAGCCACAATATCATCGCCATACCATAGATAGCCTATGATTCCGTCTGGTATCATGCCTTTTAATTGTTTTGCATACCACTTGAAATAAGGGTTATCTGAGTATTTAGCCAAATAGCTCATTACCATATAATCTTCTTTGTTAGGAACTTCATCAAGGTTATCTCCAAAAGGCGAATGCTTCGCATATGGCGGGTGCACATACAACTTAAAGAATCCTGTCTTTTGGAAGAAAGGTTTATCAACAAGGTTTACCCCAGTTGCTTGGTAGTAAGCGTCAGCAAACCACAGAATCCTTTCCATGTACCAACGCCAATAGATTGGGCCTTCTGCCCAACCACCATCTTCTTTTCCCCAAGCAGGATAGATGGAAAAGAAGACGTTTGTTACATAGTCAAACCATTTATCTGCTTCTTCGATTTCACCTAATAAAGCGATTGCTGCTTCACCTAAAAAAGCAATTTGCCTACCAAGATGAGAGTTATAAGGACTAATATGATACTCTTTACCTTTAGCTGTTAAAAGTCTATATACTTCTTCTCCTCTTTGTCTTAGTGAATTCTGTATAGTTAATTTATCTTCTACTGTTAAGAGGTCATAAAGCCAAGTATAAGCACGACTCATCGTAAAGAGTATATTCATCGAACATTCATCATTAACAGTTGCACTTGTAGGTCCATTAGGATCCCAGCTAGCAACCTCTAAAAGCCATTCTTTGGCAGCATTACCGATCTCTTTTTCGCCTGTAATCAGATAAACAAAAGCGCCTTTTTCCATCGGACCTACAGCTTTTAAAGTAATATCTAGCATCAGGGTCCAGTGTTTGACCTCCCAAACTCCACCAGGGAAGCCCTCTGGTTCTTTGGGTGATCTAGTAGCAACTACTGCTTTGCCATCCCAATAAATACTCTGCCAAAGAATATCACCTACAAGGTCGTCTCTTTTATCGCGTGCTTCTTGTAGATTATTTGGTGTAACAAAAAGTCTGGGATGAGCACCTATCTTAGCTTTAATCTCTTTAATCGGTGGTATATAGAACTCGTCTGCAGTTTTAGAAACCCTAAATTCACGAATCTCACTATGCAAAGAAGGGATACCTTCATCATCTATATAACGATAACGCCAGTAATAATTGGTATCTTTCTTAAGTGGCTTGTGGTAGAGCATGACTGAATATGGAATATCAATAAATACTTCTTTGCTAGTAAAGTCTCTGCTCTCACTAAGTTCTAGCTCATACTTAACCGCTCGGCGCTCTGGCATCCACAGAAAGTATGGGGGATTTACTCTAACTATTTCTTGGTCTTCTGGGTAATAACCAAGCATATCCACACTAGGCCGTTTGGTCCTCAATGTTTCTGCCTCTGCATACGTAACCGGTGAAAAAACCAATAGTAATATTAGAAGCAAAGGAAATAATGATAACAGATTTAGGCTCAAAGCAACCCCTCCTAAATATAACCCTTTGAAAAATAATTTCTTCCATAAATATTTTCTTCTTACTGGAATAATAACCTTTTATTATGCATTGTTTTCGTTATCATGCATCTTTGTTCCTTTTCTTTATTGCAACCCAATCCATAAATCTTGACAATTTCTTAAGATTAGCTTGAAACCTCCTCAATAATCACTTAGTAAAATGAAATCATCAAGAGAGAGTAAACTCTCTAATTTCAAGGAGGTTTTTATGATGAGAAAAACATGGATATTCGGTATTCTAGTGGTTTTAGTTTTAGCAGGAACAGCCTTCGCTCGTTATGGTTCTCCTATGAATTTGCAAGCCAATAACACTACCTTTAAGCGCCCTATTGATTATCTTCTAGAAAAAGGTGTAACTTTTGAAGAGTATTATCAGTGGAGACAATCCGGAAAAACTATGTCTGAGTTTCTTCAAAGCAAAAAGATTAACGAAGCAGATCTTAAAGATCAAATACTCAAAGACAGAACTGCTGCTTTAGACGAACTCGTGAAAGCAGGAGAAATTTCTAAAGAAGAACGAGACGCAAGAATAGTCATTTGGAAAGAAAACATCGGCGAAAACTGGAATAGTACTGAGTTTCAAGGCCTAGGCTGTGGCCAAGGACGTCAGGGAAATGGTTCCGGTAGAATGGGCGGAGGTATGGGTAGAGGTAGAGGTAACAGATTCTAATCATTAAAATAATGGAGGCGGTATAACCGCCTCCATTTATCAATAACATACAAGCTATTAGGTAACTAATTTTAGATACATAATTTCCCTTTTCAAGCTAGGTACTATTATCTATCATTTTATCTCGAATAAAGGCTAAAATTCGTTAGAACCTTTTCAAGGAACTACTTAAGTGAAATCGAAAGAACAATCAAAGGGGTGAGCTAGAATGACCCGCATATTAGTTGTTGATGATGAAGAAAAGCTACTTTCTTTAATTGTAGAATTTCTAGCCGCTGAAGGCTTTACTGTAGAAACTGCACAAACAGGCAATGACGGTCTCACTTTGGCAAAAAAGAATATATTTGATCTTATTGTTCTAGACTGGATGCTACCTGATATCTCCGGTTTAGAGGTCATTAAAGAACTTCGTAAACAAAATGATATACCGGTTATTTTCTTAACCGCCAAAACAAGTGAGATTGATAAACTCTTAGGTTTAGAACTAGGAGCTGATGACTATATAACCAAACCCTTTAGCTTAAGAGAACTCGCCGCTAGAATCAAAGTTATCCTGAGAAGACTAGAAAAAAATCAGGTCCAGAACCAAAAACAAATATTTGATCTTACTATCGAACCAGATAATTTTCGCGTTCTGCGAGGTAATGTTGAAATATCCCTCACTCCTTCAGAATTTAAGATCCTACGCCTTTTAGCCTCTCAACCTGGTCGTGTCTTTACTAGACTTCAACTAGTGGAAGCTATCTTAGGTGATTCTTACGATGGCTATGAACGTTCTATAGACACACATATTAGTAACCTTAGAAAAAAGTTAAGCCAAGATGAATACCAATATATAGAAACTGTACATGGTGTAGGCTATAAGTTTACAGGTGAGAACTGATGAAAAAGAAATTAGTAGTTAAAATAATGCTAGTTGTTTTGGGAATTGCTCTAACTACAACAATTCTTTATGGCTCAATTACCTCCTACCTTACAGCAAAAAGCTTTAGCACTTATTTAGAGAAAGAAAAGGGAGCCCGAGAAGAGTCTCTAGCTGAATGGGCAGCTAGCTCCTATCCTAGCCTCGGTTGGGATCTGATTTATTATCTTAGGCCTACAGGAGGTAGAGGTGGTCGGGGAATGATGATGCACGGGACACCTCTCAACCAGGAAAGAATTATAATTGCTGACCAAACAGGTACTGTTCTCTACGACTCAGAAGGTCTTAAAGAACTTTTATCTCCAGAAGAACTACTCCAGGCTACCCCCATTGTTGTTGCAGCTAAAACAATTGGTTATGTAACTATTGAAACCCCTGCTACAAGTAAAATAGCTGCTTTAAGGGAATCTTTTACTTCTTCTCTTAAAACAGTTTCTTGGATTAGTAGTGCTTTTGCTGCCTTATTGGCTTTGTTATTCGGTTTTATCCTCTCCTATGACCTAATAAAAAGAATTAATCTACTAAATAACGCTACTACACGCTTAATAAGTGGTGATCTAGAAACATTAGTTCCTGTAATTGGCGACGACGAATTGGCTCAATTAGCTGAAGCTTTTAATAAAATGGTTTTAAAACTTGCTGCTAACAATAGAGCTAGGCAAAACCTTTTTAACGATGTAGCTCATGAACTACGAACTCCCTTATCCATATTAAGAGGCAATCTAGAAGCTATGCAATTAGGTGTAGTGGAGCCGACCACTGCTAGAATAGCTTCTCTTAACGATGAGTTAATTCGACTAACCTCTTTGGTCCGTGAACTTCAGGAGATTGGTTTAGCTGAAGCAGGTGAATTACAATTAAATTTAGCCACAGAAAACCTTACCGATCTTCTTAATGACTTAAAATTAATCTTCGAGCCCGAAGCAGAAGCTAAAGGTATACAATTAATTTTTAGCTATCCAAACTTGCAGGTAACTGTTGATAAAAATAGACTAAGACAGGTGTTAATTAATATTATCGCTAACGCGTTACGCTATACCGAAAACGGCTTTATTGAACTAAAAGTCGAAGAGTCACCAGAAAATCTTTTATTTACCATCACCAATACGGGTCCCCAAATTCAAGAAGATGATCTAGAACATTTATTTGATCGTTTTTACAAAGCTGATGCTGCCAGAACTAGAGGTAAGAGTGGTTCTGGATTAGGCTTAGCGATTGCCAAAGCTTATGTAGAAGCGCATGAAGGACAAATATCTGTAAGAAATGTCTCAGATGGTGTTCAGTTTAGTTTTTCCATCTCTAAGCATATAGCCAAAACTAGCCAAGTTACCTTAGATAATTGAATGTAACTCCTACAAAAGGCTAATAGCAAGGCTGAAGAATTTCTTTGGCCTTGCCGGCTCTTATTTAACTCCATAATCTTTAATCCCCTACTTCAAGGAATCTAAAAAAACTACGAGGCTATAACAAACAAATTTCCCAAACCGAGCCATACCTTCCATCGAAAGACAAAAGTAACCCTTATTTTTCTTTAGAGAAGTACATACATAGGTCTTTGTCTGTATCAGGGGAAATACCTTTAAGTCTTTAGTTTGCTGGCATTCTCCAGATTTGTTTTAGGAGACAGCTATATTTTTTCAATACTTCTTTGCAATGACAGCCAAAGTTATTGGCGTTTCTTAAATATAAGTAAGAGATTGGGAGCGAGATCAATGGAAAGTCGGTTAGAGGCAAAAGCTCGCTTTTCTCCATTACCACTTGATGCTATAAAGCCTTCGGGCTGGTTAAAAAATCAGCTGGATCTACAAGCATCTGGCTTAAGCGGTTTTTTGCCTGAGGTATTCAAAGATGTAGGACAGGTAAGTGGCTGGCTGGGAGGGGACGGAGAAAACTGGGAAAGAGGCCCCTATTATCTTGACGGACTCCTTCCCCTGGCTGTTTTAACAGCAAACTCAAGACTCTACGAGTACGCAAATAAATTTATTCAGTGGAGTTTAAACAGTCAAGAAAAGAGTGGCTTTTTTGGCCCCCGAGAAAACCCTGACTGGTGGCCGCGTATGGTAATGTTAAAGCCCCTAATGCTTTATGGTGATATAGATCAAAGCGGCAAGATAGAAGAGTTTATGACAAATTATTTTAGATACCAGTTAAATAATCTTGATGGTCAGCCTCTCTACCGCTGGGCTAGGGCTAGGGGTTTTGAAAACCTTGTTTCCCTTTTCTGGTTGTACGACAAAACAAATACACCATGGTTGTTAGAACTTGCAGAGAAGATTAGAGAACAGACTTTGGACTGGAGCGAATATTTTCTCAACCTTCCTTATACAGCAAACACCAAAAACTACTTGGATTTTCAAAAAGCTAATTGGGAATATATGGATAGGGATGATCCTGAAACTAAAACAGTATTTAAGACCTTTATGTATACTCATGTTGTAAATGTGGCTATGGCGCTAAAGGCACCCTGGTATTTTTACAGGCTTACTCAATCACCAAAAGATCTAAAGGCTGTTTTAAATGGTTACGAAGCTATTATGGAATACCATGGTACTGCCAACTACCTCTTCACAGGAGATGAACACCTAGCAGGGCTAAATCCTAGTCAAGGTACAGAGCTTTGCGCGGTAGTCGAATTAATGTACTCCTTAGAAAATCTTCTTAGCCAAACTGGGGTCTCTAAATATGGCGATTTTCTGGAGAAGATAGCTTATAATGCACTACCTGCTGCAATTTCGCCCGATTTTTGGTCACACCAATATGATCAGCAAACCAATCAAATCTCTTGTACTATTGGCCACAGAGACTGGACCAATAATGGAATTGATGCAAATCTCTTTGGCCTGGAGCCAAATTATGGTTGCTGTACAGCAAACTTTCATCAGGGCTGGCCAAAGTTTGCTTTAAGTCTCTGGCTTAAGGCTGAAGACGGAATAGTACTCTCTTTGTATGCACCATCTATAGTAAGCTTTATAGCACCTTCTGGTGAGAAGGTAGAAATTGCTATGGATACCGAATACCCTTTTAATGATAAGGTACAGCTTAAGTTTAAGCTTAATCAGCCAGCGCGGTTTAAGATATATTTTCGCCAGCTTGCTAGAGCCTCTTATGTGCTAAAGCTAAACGGCGAAGAAGTTACCACAGTTTTAAATGAAAATGGCTTTCTAAGTCTTTTGAGAACTTGGAGACCACAAGATGAACTGGTAATCGATTGGATGATTAAGCCCTGTCTTAGACGCTGGGCTAATGACTCCTTGAGTGTAGAAAGAGGATCTTTAGTCTTTGCTTTACCACTTAGCGAAAAGTGGGTTAAGGTAAGAGGTGTTGCCCCTAGTGCCGATTATGAACTCCATCCCCAAAAGAGCTGGCAGTGGGGGATCTTAGAAGATACTGATTTTAAGGTAGAACATCAAAAACTAACCTTGCAGCCTTTTAATAGCGACAGTCCTCCAATAATCGTAAAAGCAGGTGGAGTTAAGGTAGATAATTGGCCAGAGGAAAACCTTTCTGCTGGAACGATTCCCAAACCTCAGCTAACCAAAAAAGAACCCCAAGAACTGGAGCTTATCCCCTATGGAGCAGCAAAGCTTCGCATAGCCCAGTTTCCCATAATTCTTTCAGAAAAGTAATGATATAGGGTAAGCGAAAGATTAGCGCACAAGAATAAACTGTGAGTTTATTAAACAAAAATCAAAAAGCGTTAATTGCCCAACCCAAGGATCCTCGAATCATTTTCAAGTTAATAATTTAGCTCATCACTTCCCCCAAACTTCGGTAGATAATCGAGAACTGGTATTTGATCATTTTAATAAATCGAATGTTGTCAAAAATAAATATCTGTACAGATGTCTTAGATAAAGCTCAGTTTAGTTTTACCATCTCCAATCACGTCTTAGAAAATATAACCATTGATCCCAAAGAATTTAATCTAACTTCGATCAGAGCTTTAAAGAGAGGTTAAGGAAAATCCTTAGCCTCTCTCCTTATATATGGCAACCAATTTAGACCATTTTTAGAAAAAGAGATTGCTCTATTAAATCATTGCTTTAGTAAGCACTTAAGTTATAAAGGAGTATTAATATGCCTAGTTAATAATAGAAGTGGTGAAAATGTTAGTGAATAGAGGGTGTGACTAACTTGAAAGGCCTGAAGGCTATTAGATGGTTTTTCCTAATAATTTTGGCTGTTGCTTTAATACTTTTTCTGATCCAACCACAAGTTAAGGTAGATAATCTAAACCAGTTATTAGAAATACAACAAAAAAACTATGTTATCCCAGCAATAGCAGGTATTATTATTAAAAATGGCGAGTGTATGCAACAATCTGTTTTAGGAATGGTAGACAACCAAACACCTTTTACCTTAGATACTCCAATTTACATAGGATCGTTAACTAAATCTTTTACTGCATTAGCTATTGTCAAATTAAGCAGGGAATATAGTTTCAGTTTGGATACCCCAGTCGCAGAACTCTTGCCAGAGTTTAAATTAGCTTCAAAAGAATATCACACCATAACCGTTAGGCATTTACTAGCTCATGCTAGTGGTTTATCCGACCGTACTTTTCGAGAAAAATTATTACCTGATGCTTCGCTTTTAGATGGAGTTCTTGCTCTACAAGTTGCTAAGCTTTTAGAACCACCAGAAACAAAGCTTAATTATTTTAATATGGGTTATACAGTTTTAGGATTAATAATAGAAAGAATCTCGGGTTTACCTTACCAAGAGTATCTACAAAAAGAAATATTAACGCCTTTAAAATTAAAGAACACCTATGTAGAAGCTCCAGGAGGAGAAACAATTGCTACTGGCTATCTATCTTTTTTTGGCTTGCCCTTAAAAACGTCTAAGCCTAGAAGTAATTATGCTTTACCTGCTGGATATTTACTTTCCACAGCTAATGATTTGTTTATATATGTAAATTACTACCTTAACCCTCTATCGCTGCCTAAGCAATGCGGAATAACAGCTGAAGATCTAGAAGTAATGCAAAAGCCAGCCTTTCCCAATTGGCCATATGGGTTTGGTTGGATTACCGAACAAATAAACGGCAAATCTGTAGTTTATCACGGGGGTTCTCTCCCAGGTTATCAAAGTCAATTAGTTTTATGGCCAGATGAAAAAACAGCTTTTGTTTTACTAACCAATTCAGGCAACATTTTACAAAGTTTATGGGGTAGACGCGATATTATCAAAGGAGCTGAAGAACTGGCTTTCAACAGCCAAACAACTATAAAACCGAGAGAACGCTTTATCTATCTAATATTTTGGAGTCTACTTGGCTTAATTATTGTTCATCTAGCTAATTCATTTGCCTTGCTTGAAAAGTATAAAGAGAAAATTACAAAACCAAAGCTCCGACAAGAACAGATTAAACAAGTTGCTTTAATAATCATCTGTTTGTTGATTATATTTAAAGGTCCCCAAGCAGTTGGTCTACTAGAAAATAGGGGGTTGTATTGGTCTCTAGCTTATACTGTAGAGCCTGGCATAACAGTTACAATCCTGCTCCTTAGTGTAGGAAAATTACTTTTAAGCTTAAGTAAACTCTTTATAACTATTAGAAACAAGATAAGTGTAAAGGTCTAAGACATTTTTAATACCCACATAATAAAAATCTAGTTGGTCTAACTAGGTAGCAGACATAAGTAAATTGAAAAGACAATTGTTAATTTGTAATGATATTTCTACCTTTATATGCTTTAGGAAAATAAGTTTTACAAGTTCGGTCAAAGAACACTAGATGAGCGCAAACCTTTACAGTTACAAATAAATTATGATATAATATTTGCACAAGTGGCCCCGTAGCTCAGTTGGATAGAGCAGCGGTTTCCTAAACCGCGTGCCGGACGTTCGAGTCGTCTCGGGGCCGCCATTATCGATTATGTACTTAATTTTAACCACACTATGTGTGGTTATTTTTTGTTTTTAGTTATAGTTAATTCGCGGATGTAAAGAAATCAAATAGCAAACCCCTTGCATAACAGTGTACTCGAACTTACATTGGCGTTTGAGAGGGTACAGGTTAGTTAACCTCTCTCTGAACCGACTAAATTTGCAATTTAAAATTAGACAAAAAATGGAGGCTATCTGCCTCCTCTTTCTTACCATGCAAAACCAAGTTTTATAAGCAGTCCCCCAAGTAGAAACTTAGGGGACTAAAAAATACAAAATAGGATCTGTAATGCTAAATGAAGTTATTTCTTTTGTTGCTCCAACAATCTTTTGATATAACGATCATATTCGACTTGTTTTTTCTTTATTTCCGCATTATGCTCATCAGCAGCTTCGCGGATAGCTTTTTCCGGATCTACACCATTGAGAATAGCCTTTTGAGCAGCCATCTGCAGGTAACGGCGTCTATTTCTGGGAGCTACTAAACCATATATAGAACAATTACCATTGTTTAAGGCTTTAGCAAATACTACAGTAGCTTCTTTGTTTAAGTTAATTTTCGTCACAGCATCACGATTTGTAGGTAGAAAAAGGGCACCTTTTATTTTAGTCATTATTTGAGAAGCAATTTCGACTTGAATTTTTTCATCTGTGAGCCACTTAATAAATTCCCAGCTTTGGTTCTTCTTTTTAGATGCTTCGAAAATACCAATCGCTGAAGGTGCTCCTGCAACAGTAGTATTATTAATCTTTCCTGTGTTATAAGTACCAGGTACCTCAACCATGCTCCATTTACCTGTAAGCTGTGGCGCTGCTTGAATTAGATTTTGGTAAAAGCCAGGAGACTGCAAAACTATAGCTAATTCGCCCTTGACAAAAGACTGAAAAACAGGAGCTTCTTTGGGAATTTTGTATTTAGTATATAACTCGGCATATTCCTTAAACCCAGCAATACACTCGGGTGAATCATAGCCTGATTTGGTTAAGGTAGGATCATAATCATCTGCACCATGTTGCCACATAAACATATTTACATCGCTATAAACA
>ENA-UOOR01002949-UOOR01002949.1-fermentation-metagenome-genome-assembly--contig:-NODE-2949-length-15995-cov-27.078795_pt1 | contig 15995 bp, 15 predicted proteins | sample MGYA00245780_ERZ724029 | MGnify/ENA primary metagenome ERZ724029 (study PRJEB28704, sample SAMN03018315) | fermentation metagenome | biome: anthropogenic terrestrial biome; feature: soil... | reverse complement strand
TCACGGGAAATCCAAACCGGGGGCATGCGACGGTGGTTGGAGTCTATATGCTGAACTATAAGCAGAAGGATGCTATTTTAGTAGGTCGGGGGTATGAAGCAGATGTCACCTATTGGATGCCTTTTTATGGCGGTATTGGAATCCATGATGCTAGTTGGAGACATTCCTTTGGAGGAACGATATATAAAAGCAGGGGATCCCATGGCTGCGTGAATGCTCCGCTTTCTTTGGCCAGGAAGATTTTTGAACATATTGAAGCAGGAGATCCCATTATTAGTTACGAGGAATAAAATGGCGGTTATAATAATACGAGTGCCATAAGTTAATAAAACTATGAATATGAAATGGACCTTATAGATATTCTTTGATATAAAAATCCGGGTCCGGTTTTGAAACTTATAAAAACCGGACCCGGTAATTTTCTATGACAGGCGAATCTGCTTACTGTCTTTCCTTTGTATCGGTGCAATCGGAACCGTCCGGATTGCCATCGCCGTAACCTTCCCTGCTGGGCATATCCTTCACTGTATTTGAAGTACAATCCGAAGCAGGATTCGAATCCTTTGCCCGTTCCTTATGATTGAATTCCATCTCTTTCCGGTATTTTTGATTTGCTTGTTTGCTCATATCATCACTTCCTTTCCATAATGATAGGATTGATTTGGCTATTAACACTTAAATCAAGATTATTGTCTCACGGATTTTTTCAGATATACGCACCTTTTCAAAGCTTCGAGATTGACGATATATATTTATTTTTGTATAATAGGAGCTATCCTATGGACGTCATGCAGACATTGATAGAAATGTTTGCAATATCTACGCATGCTACTAAAATGTTATTGTTCACACCCGGGCAAAGTCTATCATATGATTTCGACAAATGATATCCGGTAAGGAGTATTTGCATTCGTCGGTACTTTGGCTCCGTATTTTGGAGCCTTATGTACCGTTACGTAATGCAATTAAGCGAAAGCGTCTCCGAATCGGATACATTTTGTCGAAATCATAACATGGTATACATGGTGGGTGTGAACAGTAACGTTAAAATTCTTTCATGACGTTTTATGACTAAGAAAGGTGTGATTATAGAAATGAAAAAAATCTATGTAGTAAATAAAACACATTTAGACATTGGTTTTACTGATTTAGCAAAAAATGTACTGCATAAGTATTGCCATGATTATATTCAAAACGCAATCACTTTAGCGGAAGACTTAAGAAAAGAAGGCAAACACTTTGTTTGGACAACAGGGAGCTTTATTATTGAATACTATTTCAGGAACATGGATGAAGAAGCTTGTAAAAGGCTTGACGATGCCATAAAGAAAGGTTACATTCGCTGGCATGCAATTCCGTGTACGTTTGAATCGGAAGCTATGACACCTCAAACTTTACATTATATAATTTCAATCTCAAAAAAGTTAGATGCTCGTTATGGGTACAAAACAACAAGTGCAAAGATGACGGATGTCCCAGGGCATACCATTGGGATTGTTGATGAGTTATATCGTCAAGGGATTAAATTCCTGCACATTGGTGTAAACGGCGCGAGCAAGATTCCGGAAGTTCCCGATACATTTCTATGGAAGCATGGCGAAAGTGAGGTAGTTGTTTCTTATTCAAAGGACTATGGCGGCGTAATCGAAGTTGATTGCATGGATAACAAGCTGGCGTTTATGCATACTCATGATAATAGTGGTCCGGGAACAAAAGAGAAAGTTAATGCCTTTTTGGTAAACATGGCAAATGAATATCCGGACTATGAGCTTGAAATGTCTTCCATGGATCCGTTTGCAAATGAAATTTGGGAAGTACGTGACCAACTGCCAGTTATTACAGAGGAGATTGGTGACACATGGATTCATGGAATGATGTCGGATCCGAAACTCATTCGTGATTATCGGATTTTAACTAATTATATGTTTGATAACAAAATAGAAAATGATGATGCTAATTTCTATGCGATGTTAGTTCCAGAGCATACTTGCGGAATGGATATCAAGCGCTATTTCTGTGACTATAAGAATTATGAAAAGAAAGACTTTCAACGGGCACGTAGTTTAGACCAAATCACCGATCAAGATTTAACCTACGCTTATGGAATTGTTAAAGATGCAACGGTTGGGGAAATGCAATACACCTATAATGAGTGGACGGATCGTTCGTATAAATTTTATGAGTCTTCCTGGAAAGAACAACGAAAGTACATTGATCGTGCAATCGCTTGTTTAGAGCCGGAAGATCAAAATAACATTAAAAAGCTGATGGAAGTTCCATATCATATCTTTGAGAATCAAGGTATGGAATGTGGTTTGGAAGAATTAATTTCGGTAAACGGGTATCAAATTATGTTTGCCAGCGATGGGTCAATTAACCACTTGGAAAAGGATGGAATACTTTACTTTGATGAAAACAACAAACTCGGGGTTCTGAGCTATACCATTGCCGGGCAAAATGACTATGATAACCTACGCTACAATTATTTGCGCGATTTACAAAATAATTGGTGGGCAATTGACTTTCTAAAGCCAGGAATGGAAATTCAAAAACGCATTCAATTGAATGAAAATTTCACACCACATGTTGTGAAATTAGTGAAGGAAAATAATTCAATTATTGTAACTTTAAAGTATAGTCAAAGAGCTGTGGAGGAGTATGGTGCTCCAAGGATTGTAAAAGTTAAATATGAATTTGGAGATAAAGTTAAAATTGCACTTTTATTAAAGGATAAAGATGCAATTCGTTATCCGGAAATTTATTCTTTTGATATTACACCACGTTTGAATTCACCTTACTTAACTAAGATTCGAAAAATTGATACCGTTATTTCACCTTTTGAAGTGGTGGGTCATGGAAATAAGCTGCAACATATGATTGAAGAATTAATTTACGATGGTAGTGATAAGAAAATTAATATTAAACCGATTGATACCCCTCTTTTGGGAATCGGAACAAATAACAATCTAAGTTACAACAACCAATACCATCAAGAGAACAATAAATTTACGTTTACACTATTAAACACAACCTGGGGAACTAATTTCACCATGTGGTATGAAGAGGATATTTTTGCTCGTTTTGAGTTAGCGTTGGGATAAGATGGTATCACGAGCGGGCAAAGGCAGCACAGAAATGAGGAAAATTATGCACATGATAAAAGAGTTTTTTGATTTTATAAATAATTCAACCTCACCGTTTTTCGTAATAAAAAATAGTTGTGAGATGCTTGATAAAGCAGGTTTTCAATGCTTATCTTTTGAGAAACCCTGGAAGATACAAACCGGGGGATCCTACTATGTTAAGCTATACGGTACCTCATTATTTGCTTTTCAAGTAGGAAAGAGTATTAGTGAGGATATGATGCTTCGCATGGCGGCAGCACACACGGATTTTCCGTCTTTTCGAGTGAAACCGAACCCGGAGATGAAGGAGAAAGGATATCTGCGGCTGAATACGGAGCCTTATGGGGGAATGATCCTTTCCAGCTGGTTTGATCGGACCTTATCGCTCTCAGGAAAGGTTTCCTTAAAGAGTGAAAAGCTTTTTGAGCCGAAGGAAGTAATGGTGGATTTTAAGAGGCCGCTTTTGATTATTCCCAATCTGGCAATCCATTTAAACCGGGATGTCAATATGGGGGTTGAAATTAATAAACAGAAGGATGTACTTCCCCTGCTTGGTATGTCGGATGAAGAAGTACCTGATTATTTTACGGATTTATTGGCGGACGAGTTAAATGTTTCTGCAGAAGACATTTTAAATTACGATTTGTTCCTTTATAACCTGGATAAAGCCGGTTTTGCTGGGATGAAGCAGGAGTTTATCTGCTCGCCGAGACTGGATGATTTGTCCTCGGTTTTTGCTCTTATTAAAGGAATAACCAGCGATGTTTATGAAAAAGATATCCATATGGTATGCTTATTCGATAACGAAGAAATTGGCAATTGCACCAAGCAGGGAAGTGAATCCCAGTTTACCACAATGCTCTTGGAAAAATTATTTGACTCTCTTGGAATGACTCGAATTAACCTATATGAAGTAATGCAAAGAAGCACGATACTGTCCGTTGATGTTGCACAAGCGTACCATCCAAATTTTGCATCAAAATATGATCCGACGAATGAAGTCGAGCTAAACAAAGGGTTTGCATTTAAAATCGATACGGCACAGAGATATGCATTTGATACCGGAGCAATCGCTATGATTCAGCAGCTGTGTGATACATATCATATCCCCTATCAGAAATTTGTTAACCGCTCGGACGCAACGGCAGGAAGAACCATGGGTCCGGTGATATCCACCCAATTACCGGCGTATACGATAGACATCGGAGTGCCTTTGCTGGCCATGCATTCCGCAATGGAGACGATGGGAGCAAAGGATATGGAAAGTATGATTCGACTCATGGAAGTTTACTTTGCTTCCAAACGATAAGGAAAGAGAGGTGCAATTTATGAAGATTATAATGTATGGGACCGGAATTTGCCCGGATTGTGTCATGGCGAAAGAGCAATTGGGTAAAAGCAGTAACATTGAGCTAGATTACAGGGACATTACCAAAACCACTGCGATATTAAGAGAATTCTTATCGTATCGTGACCATGAAGCAATCTTTGATCCTGTGAAAAAGGAAGGAAAAGTAGGCATTCCTTTCTTTATTCTGGAGGACGGAACGAAAACATTTGATATTTATGGTGCGCTCGGTATAGAAAAACCGGAACCGGATTCGACGGCTCGTGCGTGTTCCATCGATGGAAAAGGGAATTGCTGAAAGAAAAGTTTAAGAGACTGTTTTATTCTCCTGCTTTGTCGATCGTCTACTTTTGCAATAGTGGTCGATCGACTCTGCTACAATTTTTGCAAAGTTAGCGGCTTCCACAACCGTTCTGGAGCCGGTAACGACATCACCGGATGCAAATACACCATCCACCGAGGTATGTCCGATATCATCCACGACCAGAAGACCCTTCGGGTCTGTTTCGAAACCTTTGTTATTGGCTACGATGTTATTTCTCGGAGTTTGGCCGACGGCAATAATGATCGAATCACACGCAAAGAAACCTTTCGTCCCTTCCTTCGGTACCGTTCTTACTTTACCATTCTCATCCACAATCCGATTTGTTTCTATAAATTTAACTCCGTTTTCGAATAGTTCCAATGGAGATTTAAATAACTCAAAGCGAACGCCATCTTCTAAAGTTTCCTTAATTTCCGCCTTGGTGGCAGACATATCTTCAAACCCTTTCCGGTACATGATGCATACATCTTGCACCCCATGGGCTTTTGCCGTTCTGGCAGCATCCATTGCCACATTGCCGGCGCCGATGATACATACTTTATTACCAAGCAGGTAGGGGTCTGGTTTTTTGAGATAATCAATGGCAAAGTGAACATTTCCCAGGGTTTCCCCTTTGATATTAAGCGTCTTGGCATTCCATACCCCGGTACCTAAAAAGATGGCCTGATATCCGTCGGAAAATAATTTATCGATGGTGATAACAGGTCCGATTAAGGTATTAAATCTAACCTTAACACCTAGTTCAAGCAACCGAAGATATAGGGTATCAAGAATATCCTTTGGTAAACGAAATTCGGGAATACCATATCTTAAAACACCACCGATTTTATCTTTACTTTCAAAGATCGTTACCTTGTAACCCTTGAAAGCAAGGATAAAGGCAATGGTAATACCCGCAGGGCCGGAGCCGACAATGGCAATCCGATCTTCCAGCATAGTGCTTGGCTTTTTAAACGAGACGTTCCTAAGATAATTCGTAGAAATATATTTTTCTATCTCATAGAATTCAACGGGATCCCCTTTGATTCCTTTTACACAATTTCCGCTGCATTGGTTTTCATGAGCACATACTACAGCACAGATTGCGGATAATGGGTTATTATTAAATAGGATTTCTCCCGCTTTTTCAATTTGGTTCTCTTTGAATAATTGTATAATTTCCGGTATAGGAGTACCTACCGGACAATTTTTTTTACATCGAGGATTTTTACAAAGCAAACATTTATTAGCTTCTGTTATAAGCTGATTCATACAGAACCTCCCATCATTTATTATATTGATATGAGTACATAGGTCATTTTAAGACTTTGACATGAATTGGACCTTAATAAGAGTAGTTTATCGTTTCCAGATTACTTTATATAGTATAAATCGATCAACGATAATATTCTGTGATTGTTATCACAAAGAAATATAAAGTTTTATTTGGGGGAAATAACCTATGTAACTCCTTCCTATAATGTATTGTCACCAAAAGCAACCGGTATTGATGATTAATTCGTCTGTTGCAATCCTTGCGATTATCGTATATGCTATATCACGTAATCTGCTTACAAAAGAATTTAAGAAGGGAGATTATTACGATGCATGATCATAACTGTGGGATTGATTCTCATAAAGCCTGTATTTCTCTGGTCCCGATATTCAACCATCTGGAGGAAGAACAGATGGACGAAATAATGAAAGCAACGCGACCGGTATCCTATAAGAAAGGTGAAATCATTTATCGAGCAGGAGATAATTCGGATTCCCTTTACCTTGTCAGTCGTGGGAGAATTCGCATTTACCGTTTATCCGAATCTGGAAAGGAACAGTTGGTACGAATCCTTAATCCGGGAGATTTCACCGGTGAGTTGGCTTTATTTCGCGAAGCGGTGCATGAATCTTATGCAGAAGCGATGGCAGATACGGATGTTTGTATGATTACACGATCCAGTCTTCAGGAGTTTTTAATAAAATATCCTACGATATCATTAAAAATCTTATCTGAGTTTTCTAGAAGACTGGAAACATCTGAGAAACAGACAGCACGCTTTGCAACAGAGACAGTAGAAAAAAGAATTGCTCTTTTCCTGGCGGAGTGCGTTGAGAATGAAAATCAGTCGATGGAATTTACTCTGCCTATGAGTAAAAAAGATCTGGCTTCTTATCTTGGAACGTCGCCGGAAACTATCAGCAGGAAGTTAGCGGAATTAGAGGATGGTGGCTATATCCGGCAGCTGCCGCACAGGGGAATTAAAATATTGGATTTTGACGGAATGCTCCTATTGTAATGTAATTAAATCTGCTTCCTGACAATCTTATATTCGTCGTTAAATTGAAAATAAGGACAGCTGGCAAAGTTACCGGAGATAAATCTGGACATTTCATCTTCGTCAAGATTCATTTCACATATGTAGTAGTTAAAGTCTTCATCATAGCTGTAATTAATGCAATAATCGCAATTAACTTTTCCTTTCATTTGCCTACCTCCAAGTATGCTATGGGTACCATAAGTCCATCTTAATGGTATTTTTCATCCCAAGAATGATAGGAATGTCATAAGCCATTTTGGGATTTTGACAGGAATAGGACCTTATATCTTATATATGGATCCTATTCCTGTCCATGGCTTTTCTGTGACTTATGACACTCCTGTTAAGAATATATTATATCGAATATTTCGAGATTATCAACTGCCGGGATGAAAATACACGGTAATTTATGCTGGGATGAAAATACATGGTAATTTTATTGACCAATTTTATTGAACCTATATTACTCTGACATTAAGCGCTTCTCACCCTGTATTTGCTGGATGGGATTTATATTTTGGGTAACTTCCATAGTCCCTATATATTGACCATTGGCATCTCTTACTGCAAAATATCTTATATAAACATACAAGCCGCTCATCTTAATCCAGAAGTCCTCATGGTCCTTTTTACCTGATTTGAAGTCCTCGAGTATCTTTTCAACAATATGGACACTTGCAGGTGGATGGCAGTTTTGCACCTTTCGCCCTATGACAGCTTTCGTCCTTGCAAAAATCCTTTCCTTACCCTGTGAAAAATACTTTACGACATCATCCTTGTCTATGAAGGTAATATCAAATGGTAAGTGTTTTAATATCCCATTGATTTCTGTGTTTGTTAACACTCCGGTATCAAGCTTAATGGTACCACGAATACCTTCCGGTTTGCTTTCCTTGGTAACGTTTATCCTGTCAGGTATCCATTTCCCATCAGGTTGTGTAAGGCAGTATCCTATTTCCCCACTCTCATCAGCGATAGTAACCCACTCATCCTCTGTTAATGTCTCTAATGCCATAGGAAATAAAATGTTTTCTTCCTTAAATATCATTTCATTTATCTTATTTATAACATCCTCAAGCTTTTGGACCGTTTCGTCCACGGAACCTGTATATCCTGTTAAGGCTATCTTAGCATCCTTTATTCCGGCCCTTATCTCATCATCAACTCCCCACATTACCTTAGGAGGCGCTGAGACTCCATATTTCTCAAGGTATGGAAATAATAGATTTTCTTTTCTGCTGTAATGTTTATCAATATCCCAGAGGAGGTTTAAGTCACTAATAAGTTTTAAAATATTATTCTTGCTGTCAGCATTTTTAAATGCTTCAATATCGGGTCTGATTTTTTCATTTATTAGCTTTTCTATTTCCCTATTTTCAAATTTAAAAGTATGCATAGGGTGGCCTTCTCTTTCTTCAGGCGCAACTTCACGGTGGATTTCCTCAATTGAGCCTTTAAAAACTGCTGCATGGACATCGCAAAGCCTTTGCACTTCTGTAACCGGCATACCTTCCATGATAAGATTCTGTTCCATTTGTGAAATTTCTGCAGCAGACACACCGGCGATTAATTCTCCAAATCTTTCTTTAACTTCCTCGACAGATTTTCCATTATGGAGTTCCATTATGAGTTCTTTTAAGACCTTCTGCCTGTGTTCCCTGTTATTAATTACATCACTCATCTTTATTACCTCCTGATACCACTTCTTAAAGAAATGTTTCTTCATACTGTTAATATTTGCATAAAACCTGATTATTATCAAGGCTAAATTTTTTATCGTATAGGAAATTGCGCCCAATACGATAAAAATCGTTCCGCCAAGGATGTGCACTCGCACGTAAGGTATTTATCTGCCTACGGCAGAACGCACTCGGCGCGGGAGTTTGCCAAGGCAAACCATTTCTTAAGTAATAGGAAAGTTCTCCTCCGGAGCACCCTTGAATTAAAAAGGCCCGCTGAAAGCGGGTACAAGAAACAGACGATATTGCTAGAAGATATAAAAACCTTCTTCAAATTCGTCTTCATCAAGGTCATCATCCTCAATAAGAAAGTAATGCATGACGAGCAAATCAGAATCAGTCATGTTCCTGACAAGCTTAGCAGTCATTCCTTCTGGAGGATTTTTGATATATTTTTGCCTGAGTTCCTCTAGTTTTTTGGATCCATTGAAATGCCTCCCATCTTCGAATGACTTTATTATGAATCAGGTGGGATATAAAATCTAGTAGCTTTACCACTGGAACGGCTTAATATGAAGATATAAAATAATAATGCATTATAACGATGAATATTTCTAATGCTGTATTTGTATACTACATATAGGGTAACATTAAAAGGAGTGAATCTATGAAAAAAAAACTAATTCTAGCTACATTTATTTTAATTGTAGCTGCTATCACAATAAGAACTTCAATAATGGCAAATCAAGTTAAAATAGAGACACAGGATATATTGTATCAGGATGTTATCATTACTGCTCTTGCTCCAACAATTGATAAAGCGGTTGCCGACTATTATAAAAATATTTTTAATGAGACACCATCCTATGATATTTCATCAATTAAAATTTTAAATATTGAACGTCCGAATGGCAATCGGACTACGTATTTTATTATCAAAATTGAAGTTACACCATTTTTTGGACCACACATAACGGTGGGTAGAGACATAATTTCAATAGAACTTTTATACCCTGGAATTCAAAAAATAATGACTTTCGAACATGTAGAAGACTATCCATTACCAGAGCGTTATAAGCGTCTATATTTACATTAAATGCAAATTCTATCTATAATAAGCTTATTTATAGCGGGGTGGCTATAAACAAGCTTATTAGGAATAATCTTCAAGATAGTCTAATAGTAAAAAGTAACGTCAGATTTTCTCATTCCAAAAGTATTCCAACACCAGGTCCAAATTGGCCCTCCGGAATTATCAGTTCCTTGCCATACATCAATGAAAAAGGGAGTACGGATAAACTTATAGTCACCAGTGTCTAAAATTGTAAACACAGAGAGGTAAGTATCTCCTGGATACATAGGAACACTTGTAGACAATACAGCAGCTGATCCGAACGGGAACTGTGCTGGTCCACTCCCTGGATTACCTGGCTTCCATGGGTGAACTGCGCAAGAACCTTGATAAGGAAGCATGCCACTATGAGTTTCTTCTCCTTGGGCACTTACATAACATGTTATATCCTGATTAAATGTATACATCTTATCTGCAAGAGCAGATGCTGTTGGAAGTATTGAAACTGATACTATTAACACTAAAGCAATCATGGTATGTAAAATTTTACTTTTCATAATTTAATATCTCCTTATATTTTATTTTTATTATTATGAATTACTTTAACCAATTCAAACATTTTGGGTATTCAGTTAAATTCTTCCCAGGTAGAATCATACTTTGTTATGAAAAAGTTATTGTTGCTTATCGAGAAAAAATTGTCAATCTCCCCTATCGAAAATGGGGGAATTACATGATATTTTTGAATATTATTTTCAAATAAACTAAGCGTATAAATATCATTACTTCCAATAATAAATATATTATTATCAGAATAACTTATTTGATTGACATTTATCGGTGATTCTAAAACTGTCCATTTTGAGTCATAAACTGCAATTTTATCGTCCATGTATCCTATTAATTTATCATTTATAACAAGAAAATCATTAAGATTAGAAAGTGGTTGATTTATATTCTCCCATACTTTATTTATTAATTGCAATATATCATTTGGATACTTTCTTATATAAATACTATCTTCTGCTCCTATTTTTACGCTTAATATATCACCGTCTGGAACTTGTGTTTCAGTCCAGTTTACTCCTCCTATGTCTTCAGAAAAATAAATTTTTTCTTTAGTTAGAATGATAATTTTATCTTCCTTAATATCAGTATCAATTATTTCAGTAAATGCTTTTACCTTAAATAACTGATTATCAACTAGCTTATAAAGATTATTAGTAGTAATAATATATAAAGTTTTGTTAGAATTGTATTTCTCTGAGAACTTTACTTTTATTATTAGATCATCATCAAAAGGATAATCCACCCACGTCAAACCACTATCAGTTGATATTTTAAGTATAGAAGTAGACTTAGAAGTCAGTGGATTTTCTATACATTGAGCTGCAATAGTACTGTCATTGGCATAGTCAGGAGAAAAATCTGCGCCTGTAACCCAAATATCACTAATAAGTGATGTTGTATTATTCCAGAAGTCTCCTCCAGTAGGTTTCTTATGCTCGGCAAATAAGCATTTTCCAGTGTAAAAATTATAACTAATTTTTGTAAAGTATCCACTAATATCCTCACCAAAAACACAAAGAACTGTAAGTTCATTCTGTTTATAAAGGATATAATTATAACCTTTCGCCCACATTGTTCCAGGTTGAAGGTTATAATCCTTTTTAGCGGATTTTAAAGCGCTATCACTATTCAATGTATTATCTATTTTGTTAATTAATTGCGCTCTATTCAACTTTTCAGGAGCAGTTACCACTGTGCTTATTTTATTACTTTTTATAGATAATACAATGCTTTTATTAAGCGTTACTGAATGAAACTTTGCATTCCAATGTAATCTTTTTCCATCATATCCATTATCTTTTGTTTCGGGGTCATCAACACTTGTAATACTAACTAGTTCAGCGTCGGAACTCCAATCAAGTGCATTTTCTTCCAATCTTTGATAAGCTTCAATTAAAGTTATTCTTTTATTATTATCTGTATTAGAACACCCAATTATATTAGCTATGCAAAGAATAGTCAAAGCTATAAATTTTATTTTATTCACATTACAACCTCACATACTATCATCTTCAGCATACTGGATTTACAATATTACACAAAATATCTTCCGGCAAATCATTTAGCAAGGGTATGTACCTGACGTACTACAAGACCAGAAATGGCCGACTAAAGCATAATGCACCACATGCAATTGTCCATGCTATACCTCCACCAAATTCACTAGTGTCTTCTTGATTATCTTATTGTATTACAGAATTTACGTTTAAGTAAGCATTCTACCTACCCCCTTATCAATTTAATATATTAACAGGCACAGTGGAATCAAATTCATTTTATAATCCTATATTGTTCATAGCTTGTCCCCTCTATGAATGATTATATTGCCTTTATTTTCCACTTTATAGAAATATAATACTATACGTTTATTAAAAAGTCAATGGTTTTAACATTAATAAAATAGACATGGTTTTAACATTAATAAAATAACAGTATCAAAACATCCCATATTCTAAATATCTTTCATCGGTAGATAAAGTTTATATAAAATATATTGTAAAATAAGCAAAAATAAGATAAAATATTTTTACAAAGTACAGTGAGTGATATTATGAAGGGGGTGCACAATGGCGGGTATAAAGGATGTGGCAGAACGGGCCGGTGTGTCTGTGTCTACAGTATCCAATGTTTTGAACAACAAGAAGAATGTTGGTGAAAAGACAAGGGAACTGGTTTTAAAAATTTGTGAAGAGATGTCTTACCATCCGAATGCAGCGGGGAAAGCCCTAAAATCAGGGAAGAGTAATACCATTCTCTTTAATTTCAGCGATTTTGACCGGAGCTTTTATTTGAAAATCATTAATGGAATCAGTGATTATCTCAAGGATAATGATTTTGATCTGATTATCTGTACCGATAAATCATGTGAGAAATATATGAATACCAATCTGACCAGCGGCAGTATCATTCTGGACAAAAAAATGCAGGATGATACTTTGATTCGTATTGCAAAAGAAAATTATCCTATTGTTGTATTAGACCGAATCATGAATAATCCATATATTAAAAGTGTTGTAGTAAATAATTATGAGCCGATGTTTGAATTGATCCAGGGGGTGATCGACCGGGGATACCGGCATTTTGGATTTGTTGGAGGCCCCGAGGAAACAGCGGACAATAAAGAGCGGTTTAAAGCATTCAAGGATGCCCTGGATGTAAATCATATCGAATTCCAGCAGAAGGGCTATTTTGCGGGGAACTATCGTGAGAAAAGTGGTTATACGGCTGCCAAGATACTGATGCTCAGCCGGGAATTGCCAGACTGCCTTGTGTGTGCCAACGATAATATGGCAATCGGTGCTATGAAAGCATTCCGTGAAAACGGCATCCGTGTTCCGGAGGATATTGCGGTAACCGGGTTTGATAACTGCGATCTCGCTGAGGCAATGGGGTTAACAACGGTTTCAATTCCAAATTACGAGAGGGGATACATTGCCGCAAGATATCTGATTGAAAATATAAGAGGAGAACGAAATGTCGAGACCTTTAAAATATCAGCCAAAATTATATGGAGAAATACGGTTGAAACCAAAGAAAATAATCTCATAGTAAAATAATTAACAAAATTAGTAAAATGTTTAGTAAAACCACGTGAAAATGAACAAGAAATATCTTTTTCACGTGGTTTTTTATTGATATTACATGTGTATATTGCACAAAAATATAGTAGAAACGAGAAATAATTTAATTAATATTGACAAATAAATCAAAATGGAATATTATACAAGTATAACGTTTTATTAATTTATATAAAAAAGGAGAGGGTGTCAATGAAATCGAGAAAAATATTAACTATTTTACTAACGGTAATCTTGGCAATGAGTTTAGCACTTACCGGATGTGGTGGAGGAGAAAAAGAAACTGGTGGAGATAGTACTGATCCTACACCAACAAAGGCCGCAGATACTTCCAAGAAGGAGGAAGAGGTTAAGAAAGAGGAAATAAAAGAAACTAAGGCTGCAGACAAGATCGTCATTTTCCAGTCTAAGGTTGAGATCACAGATCAGTTAGAAGCATGTGCGAAAGCATATACCGAGGAAACCGGTGTTGAAGTTGAAGTATGGGGAACCACCGGTGACGATTATCTTCAACAGTTAAAGATCAAGTTAGGCAATAATCAGGGTCCTACCGTATTCTCCCTTGCTCCCGGTGCAGAGTCCCAAGAGTTAAAAGCTTACTTAGCGGATTTAAGCGATCTTTCTTTTATTGATAATATTGCGGCAAATATGGCGAATGAAATCGATGGTAAGGTGGTTGGTATCCCGTATACAATGGAAGGGTTTGGATTGGTTTATAACAAAGATCTGATTGATGCTTCCAAGGTAAACAATTACGATTCCTTTGTGAAAATGCTGCAGGATCAGAAGGCAGCCGGTATCAATGGCTTTAGTTTATCCCAGGAAAGTTATTTCCTAATCGGACATATTTTAAATACACCATTTGCATTACAGGCGGATCCGGTAGACTATATTAATAAGTTAGTAGCAGGTGATGTTAAACTTCAGGAGACACCGGAATTCGTAGAATTCGCTAAGTTCATGGAAGCAATCCGCGAATATACCAATAACCCTTTGGAAGTAACCTATGATAAGGAAACCGGTGATTTTGCAACCGGTAAGTCAGCTTCCATCCATCAGGGTAACTGGTGCTATGGCATGTTTAAGGATTATGATGTTACCTTTGACATGGGCATGATGCCATTACCGCTCATCGGTAATGATAAACTTGCAGTCAGCGTTCCTACTTGTTGGTATGTGAATTCACAAGCAACTGCTGAGGAAATCCAGGCAGGTAAAGATTTTATTAATTGGCTATATACAAGTGAAACCGGAGAAAAGTATATGATGGAAGAGTTTGGATTTATCCCGGTCGTATCGAATATGGAGAACCCGAATCTGGATCCTTTATCGCAGGCAGTTTCGGAATATGCCGCAGCAGGTAAGACTATCAGCTGGCCGATGAATCAGTGGCCTGCAGGTATCGTTGATGTATATCTAAAACCGGTTACCGAGGAGTTCTTCACAACGAATATGTCTGGAACAGACTTCCTGGCAAAATTAACGGATGCTTTTGTTCAGGCTGCCAATAAATAGGGGAATATAAGATAACATAATGAACCATCAGAAATCTAACATCTTCTTTATAAAGTTTAAGTTGATGTTAGATTTCTGCACTGTAAGGAGGCTAGTTTATGAGAAGAAAAAAGGATAAAGCCTGGTACGCACTATTTGTAATTCCATTGGCTTTTATATTCACAACCGTTGTAATCGTACCATTCCTTATTGGAATAGGATACTCCTTCGTTTCCTGGGATGGAATGCCGCTCAATGAAAAGGTTTTTGTAGGCATGAAGAATTTCAGCCGAATATTTTCTGATCAAAGATTTCTTACCTCTGCGTTGCATACGGTACTATTTACCCTGGTTTCGGTGGCTGTGATCAATGTGCTGGGGCTTATCTTCGCCTTGCTGGTTACCGGTAAATTACGAATACGAAATGCAGTCAGAACTATGCTGTTTATGCCGTACTTAATTGGCGGCTTGATCTTAGGATACATATGGAAGTTTATATTCACGGATGTGTTTAAAATGATTGGCGAGACAACCGGGTGGAATCATTTCTTCTTCAGCTGGCTCCTTAATCCAAAATACGCTCTGGCGGCAATGATTATTGTAACAACCTGGCAAATGGCCGGCTATATTATGATAATTTATATTAATGGTATTCAAGGCATACCGGAGGAGGCTGTAGAAGCGGCCAAAGTGGATGGCGCCGGTTTTTGGCAGACGCTTCTATATATAAAATTTCCTTTGATCATGCCTTCCTTTACGATTTGTCTTTTTATGACCTTATCAAACTGTTTTAAGATATTTGATGTCAATGTGTCTTTGACCGGCGGAGGGCCAAACAATACGACAGAAATGATGGCAATGAACATTTATAATGAAATTTTCTCCTTAAATAATTATGGATACGGACAGGCAAAAGCCATTATTTTCTTTATTGCGGTTGCCGCCATTACTTTAATTCAGGTAGCGATTACAAAGAAAAGGGAGGTGGAGATGCAATGAAACGTTTGGGGAA
>ENA-UOOR01002948-UOOR01002948.1-fermentation-metagenome-genome-assembly--contig:-NODE-2948-length-16005-cov-3.690533_pt1 | contig 16005 bp, 19 predicted proteins | sample MGYA00245780_ERZ724029 | MGnify/ENA primary metagenome ERZ724029 (study PRJEB28704, sample SAMN03018315) | fermentation metagenome | biome: anthropogenic terrestrial biome; feature: soil; material... | reverse complement strand
GCTGATTACCGTTTACAGATGAGTAAAGTTATTGTGAAAAGAACTTTAAGCAATGTTTACGATCTTTTGGTAAAGGAGATAATATAATGGGAAGAAAAATGGTACTAAATGTTAATGAAATAGATTATTCTCTGGAAATTGAAGATAATGAAATCTTGCTTGATACTATAAGAGAAAAAATCGGCTTAAAAGGCACAAAATATGGATGTGGAACCGGTGAATGCGGAGCCTGCACTGTATTGATTGATGGTGCACCGGTTAATTCCTGCATATATCTGGCTATACGTGCTGAAGGCAAGAAAATCATTACAGTGGAAGGATTAAAAAATGGCGAAACTCTTCATCCGTTACAGCAGTCTTTTATTGACAATGCAGCAGTTCAATGCGGTTATTGTGCACCAGGAATGTTGATGTCAGCCAAAGCATTACTGGATGTTAATCCTAACCCAACAGAAAAAGAGATTCGTGAAGGCATAGATGGTAACATTTGTAGATGCAGCGGTTATGTAAAAATTGTTAAAGCTATAGATGAAGCTGCAAAAAAAATGGCTAATACAGATGAAGGGAGTGAAAATAACAGATGAAGTATAATGTAGTTGGTAAAAGACTTCCAAGATCCGATGCTCGACAGCAAGTAACAGGTGAGTCAATGTATGTTGATGATCATGTTAAACCTGGTATGCTTTATGGCTATATTTTGCGCAGCAAATATGCTCATGCAAAAATAAAGAGCATAGATATTTCTGTCGCAGAGAAATACCCTGGCGTTAAAGCTGTTATTACTCATAAAGATATACCTTGTAACCGTTTTGGAGTTCATGTAGACGATCAACCTGTTCTGGCAGATGACAAAGTTCGTCACTATGGAGATGCAGTAGCCGCTGTTGCTGCAGAAACAATAAAAATCGCTGAAGAAGCTGCAAAGCTTATTAAGGTTGAATACGAACCGCTGCCTGGCGTTTTCGATGTATATGAGGCTATGAAAGAAAACTCACCTAAAGTTCATGGTGATTCAAATATATTTAAAAAAATTAGAATTGCTAATGGAGATATTGAAAAAGCTTTTGCTGAATCAGACTTTATTGTTGAAGATACCTTTAAAACTCAGCGTGTAGAACATGTCCATATTGAGCCCCATGTGGGTTATGCAGAAATTGCTCCGAATGGTGATTTGATTATTAATGATTCTACTGCACGTCCCTTCACTATTGCTGCTGATTTAGGAAAAATATTAAAGATTCCTATGCATCGTATTCAAGTTATTACCGGTGCTATCGGAGGTGCCTTCGGAGGCAAAAATGAAATTACAACTGAACCTATAATGGCGATTTTGGCGATGAAAACCAAAAGACCGGTAAAAATCAAGTATACCCGTGAAGATGAGTTCATATCTTCTACTATTCGACACCCCTATTATGGAAAGTACAAGAGTGGTGTTACAAAAGAAGGAAAAATTATTGCCAGAGAAGTGGAAATCTTCGCTGATACAGGTGCATATATTGACAGAGGAGTTTCAACTTTAACAAAGGCCTGTGTTCATGGTTGTGGACCTTATGACATTCCAAATACTTTGGTTAACGGCTATCTAGTATATACGAATAATCCTATTTCTGGAGCTATGCGAGGGTTTGGTGTACCTCAGGTAGGTTTTGCCTATGAAGTACACATGGATAGTATTGCCGAGCGCTTAGGTATTAATCCTGTTGAACTGAGATTAAAGAATGTGCTAAAGGATGACGATTTTCTACCTTGTGGACAGGAAATGCCCATAGTTACAATCACAGAAACAATTGAGAAAGCTATGGAAATATATAATTCAAGGAAGGGGATGAAATAATGAAAAAACGTGGAATGGGTATTGCTACAATGTTTTACCCGGTTGGTGTATCAGCGTTACCAAATCCAAGTGCGGCATTTGTAAAGGTGAATAATGATGGCACAGCTGTTGTATATATCGGTTCTGCAGATATAGGTCAAGGCTCTTCTACAGTAATGGCACAAATAGCTGCTGAAGAGTTGGGTATTCACTATGAAGATGTAGCAATTGTAAATGGTGACAGTAAACTTTGCCCCTATGATCAAGGCACAGTTGCCAGCCGTCTTACCTATGTTGTAGGCAACGCTGTGAAAATAGCAGCTAATGAAGCTAAGCAGGTTTTATTTGATATTGCCGCCAATGGTTTTAACGTTTTAAAAGACAGTCTGGTAGCCAAAGATGGTTACATTTATGTCGGCGGTTTTCCCGAAAACAAGTTGAAAATTAAAGATATAGCTACTAAGGCTTACAAAAAAAAGGGTGTGATACCGGTAGGCTCCGGCAGTTTCACTCCGGCAATTACACCATTGGACCCTGTTACAGGTCATGGCAAGCCGTTCCCTGCCTATGTTTATGCTACGCAAATTGCAGAAGTGGAAGTAGATACTGAAACCGGCTACTATGAGGTTTTGAATTTAATTGCTGTTCACGATTGCGGTAAAGCTATAAATCCCCTATTGACAGAAGGGCAGATTGAAGGCGGTATAGGCAACGGCATCGGTTATGCGATGTTTGAAGAAATGATTGTTAAAGATGGAAAAGTTGTTAACTCTCAGCTTACTGACTATATTGTACCTACAGCTCTTGATATGCCAAATATTATTACTGAAATTGTTGAACGGCCTGAACCGACTGGTGTTTTTGGAGCCAAAGGTATTGGAGAACCGTCACTTATGCCTACTGCCCCGGCTATAGCAAATGCTATACAAGATGCTGTGGGAATCAAGTTACGAGAGTTACCCATTACATCAGAAAAAATATATTTTGCATTGCAGGAGAAAGCAAAACAGGAAGCTCAATTGCAAGAAAATAATTAGTAATGGATGAGGTGCCTTTATGAGTCAACATTTGAGCTGGATTACTACTCCTATTGCCGGTAAAATTATTCAATTTAAAGTGAATATTGGTGTAGACGTGTTTGACGCTTTTCGTGAAGCTATTATCACTGAAGACCTCCATTACGGTGTTATTATTGGTAGCTGTGGAGCTTTAAAAAGTGCTGTTTTCAACAACGTCAAAGAAGCACCACAAAGCTATCCTATTGAAAAAAATAATTTAGTGAGTTTTCAGTGTGATGGACCGATGGAGATTAATTCGCTTATAGGTTGGTATTATCATAAGGAAGAAAATGAAATGATTCACTTGCACTGTTCTGCATCACGTAATGAAAATGGTATACCTGCAATATATGGAGGACATTTGGTTCAGGCAATTGCAGGACCGAAAATGGTTATAACTATTCAAGAACTGATTGATGAAAAGTTGCTCGTCGGTTTTGATGAGCAGTGTAAGAAGACGGACTTAATAAGGAGATAATAATGAAAGTTGTGAATATTGGGGCGTTAGAGCCAAAATTATTACCAAAGCATGACAATGTTTATTCACGAAGAATCTGGGGACCTGAAAGTGGTGGCAAAAATTGTGCGGTAGGTTACAATTACCTATTTGCAAATGGCGGCGCAGAAATGCATAGCCATGATAGTGAGCATATTTTTATTATTTTGGAAGGCTCATGTAATTATTATGATGGAGAAAATACCTTTACGTTTCGTAAGGGTCAAGCTTTTATAGTTGAGCCTGGTGATGTGCATCAGGTTTCCGGTACCGGTGAAGAAGACTGTAAATATATTACTATTACTTCACCACCGGCATGGAAAGTATAACTAGGGGGTGAAGCTTTGAAAGCAATACAATTAATTGAACCTAATGTACTAATCGAAAAAAATCTTCCTAATCCTACACCATCTGCCGGGGAAGTGGTTATAAAGGTAAAGTCTGTTGGAATTTGTGGTACAGACGTGGGAATATATAGAGGCAATATGGAAGTAAAATATCCTATTGTATTAGGACATGAATTTTGTGGCTATGTAGTTGGAATAGGTGATGGAGTTACTAATGTAAAGATAGGAGATTATGTAATTTCTGAACCAAGCTGGGGCTGCGGGGTATGTTATTATTGTCAGAGGGGGACACCATCATACTGTTGTGAACCGAGAATGTATGGAAGAACTTGTGATGGGGCATTAGCAGAGTATGTAAAATCTCCTGCCAGAATAATTCATAAAATAGCCTCATATATACAACCTATTGAAGCTCAGAGTGTTACTTCAATTGCTACAGCTTTGAGAGGAATTAAACGCTCCAATCTTAAAGTAGGGCAAAGTGTAGTTATACAGGGACCGGGATATAGTGGTCTTAATCTGGCACAACTTGCCAAGATATCCGGGGCATCACCTGTAATTGTAACTGGTACCAGGGATACGCGATTGGAATTAGCAAAACAAGTAGGTGCAGATGTTGTTGTTAATGTTAATGAAACTAATTGGCAGAATAAAATATTGGAAGCGACAAATGGACGTGGTCCTGATGTTGTAATAGAGGCTACTGGAAGACCTGATGCTATTCCACAAGCAATTGACATGGTAAAAATGGGTGGAACAATACTTGTATTTAGTGTTACAAATGGAGTTGTAAGAGAATTACAAGCGGTTAAACTTTATCAGAAGGATATTTCTTTGATTGGTAATAAAGGTGGATATTTTGAATATGGAAATGCTATTGAATTTCTTGAATCAGGGATAATAAAAGAAAGGGAAATGGTTAGTCATACTTTTAGTCTTTGTGATACACCACAAGCTTTTGATTTTGCGATAAATAATAAAAGTGAAGTTATGAGATCAGTTATTTTATTTGATTAATATTTAAATACAAGAAAATGAAAGTGTGGGATACTATGGGAAAAATATTAGTAACAAATGCATCCTTTGCTAAATATAGCAAAAAAGCTGAAGAGATTCTTATTGATTATGGACTTGAAATTGTTAGACCTAATCAACCGATTAATGATGAAAATGATATATTAGAATATTTAGACGGTGTTGTTGCAATTATTACAGGACTTGAACCAATTACCAAAAAGGTAATTAGTAATGCATCAAAATTAAAAGTAATAGGGAAACATGGAATAGGTGTTGATAATATTGATATTGAGGCTGCAAAGAAAAGAGGCATTACTGTACTTAATGCACCGGGAGCTAATAAAGAAGCAGTAGCCGATTTAGTCTTTGGATTAATGTTGTCATTAGCTAGAAAGATTCCTAACTCTGATAGACAAGTACGCGCAGGAAAGTGGCCAAAGGTATTTGGACAATCTGTATTTGGAAAAACTCTTGGAATTATTGGTTTAGGTGCTATTGGTAGAAGCATGGTACAAAGAGCCAAGGGATTTGAAATGAAAGTAATTGCATTTGATAGCTATTGGGATAAGGAATATGCAGAAACTAATGGAGTTATTTATTCAAGTATTGATGAAATACTTAAGGAAGCTGACTTCATCACATTGCATGTACCACTCACATCTGAAACTAAAAATTCTATTGGAATAGAACAACTGAGAAACATGAAATCCACTGCTTTTTTGATAAACGCATCAAGAGGAGGAGTTGTGGATGAAGAGGCGTTATATAAAGTATTAAAGAAAGGTGAAATTGCTGGTGCAGGATTAGATGTGTTTTCAACTGAACCACCGATTGATTCTCCTCTTTTTGAATTAGATAATGTTATTCTTTCGCCGCATATGGGTGGATTTACTGATGGTGCTTTGGCTACAACAAGCGAGTTTATAGCTAAATCAATCATCGATTCATTAGACGGCAAAGAGTTGAAAAATAAAATAGTATAGATTAAATAATAAGATTAATGTTTTTAATAATCTATTAGGGAGGTTAGTATGAAAAAAGAAGGTTTTTGGACAAGTAATTATAACGAAATACCGAATGTACAAAAAGAACTTTCTAAAATGAAGAAAAAAATTAAGATTTATGACACCACTCTTAGGGATGGTGAACAAAGCATTGGAGTAAGTATAAATGCTCAAGAAAAACTCAAAATAGCCAAAAGGCTGGCAGCAGCCGGTGTTGACCGAATTGAGGCAGGATTTCCGGCAAGCAGTGAAGAAGATAGAATTGCTGTATCAAATATTGTAAAGGAAGTAAAGGATGCTGAAATCTGGGGTTTTGGTCGCTGTAACGTAAATGATATTAAATTAACTGTTGAAACCGGAGCAAAATACACTGTATGTGAGATACTTACCAGCCCACATAAGATGAAGGCTTGGGATTTAAATGAAGAAATTGTATTGAAGAGAATTCGTGATGCTATAAGTTACGCAAAACAGGAAAACCTCTATACTGCTTTTTTTGCAGTAGATGCTACTCGCGCCAATCCTGAATTCCTTAAAAAAGCTTATCAAACAGCAGTAAATGATTGCGGTGCGGATGAAATTGTTCTCGTTGACACATTAGGAGTTGCTACTCCGGAAACGATGGCATATTTGACAAAGCTGGTAAAATCGTGGGTAGATGTTCCTGTTGCCATACATTGTCATAATGACTTTGGTCTCTCATTAGCATGTACAATAGCTTGTTTAAAAGAAGGTGCTGATTGTGCACATGTTACTGTGAATGGTCTTGGTGAAAAATCCGGCAATACAGATATAGCTGAATTAGCAATAGCACTTCAAGGTCTTTATGGAGTGGAAATGAATCTTAAGTTGGAAGAATTGCTTGAGACCAGTAAGCTAGTGGAAGAAATATCAGGAATTCCGGTATCCTCTATGAGACCTGTTGTTGGAGATAAGGTATTTACACGTGAAAGCGGATTAGTTGTAGCACAGATGCTTGTTTATCCACCTTCAGTTGAAGGTTATGCACCCGAAGTTGTAGGCAGAAAGAGAGAGGTTTCATTAGGTAAAAAAAGTGGTAAAAAATCCATAGAATATGTTCTTGAAAAGCTTAATCTTGAAATAAATGATAGTAAGGTTGATTTTCTCCTTGATGAGGTTAAAAAGCTTAGTATAGAAAAAGGCGGCACCGTGAGTTTAGAAGAATTTAAAACTATGGCATTAGAATATAATAAATAAAGTTCCCTCATCACTTATCCCGACTTTTCGTTATGTCGAATTAGAATTGGATACTCTAATTCAAATATATTTAAGTAAAGGTCGGGAAAATATTCATAATAATCAGCACAACCTTTGACAGGTATCAGTTCGAATTTATTAAAAACGGGAATCTTCAATAGTTTAACATATTACTTTTAAATATGTTTTGATAAAATATAGTTGGAGGTGTATCATGGAGAAAGAAAAATTGCATTGCGCAATACAAATTCGATTAGCAAAAGATGATATATTCTTCGGTCCCGGAGTTTTAACACTTCTAAAATTAACACATGAGCATGAATCTTTACGAGCGGCAGCAAAAGCAATGAACTTGTCATATACAAAAGCAAATAAAATGATAAAAGGTTCGGAAGAGGCTTTAGAGCTTAAATTGTTAGACAAAAGAATCGGTGGAGTTGGTGGAGGGGGCTCAAGATTAACGGAAGAAGGCATAGAATTTATGGAATCATATGTTAATTTCGAAAAAGAAATTAATAAAATATCCTCACAGGTTTTTGAAAAACATTTTTGCAAATTTATTTAACCAATTAATAATTCGTAAGGTTATAATATAAGAATAATATCAAAAGGGATAACCCTTTTTAAATTTACAACCGTTGCACTTCTAAAAATATAACGGAGGTGAAAGTGAACGCAATTAAAGTATATTTTGTGCGGCATTGCGAGCCGGAATTAATGAACACATGCTTGGGAATAACCGACATTCCCTTAAGCAAGGAAGGAATGAAACAAGCCGCTAAGCTGAAAAGTTATTTTTCTGACAAAAATATAGCAGCAATATATTCCAGTCCTCTAATAAGAGCTAAAAAAACTGCAGAAATAATAGCTGACAATAAAATAAAAGTAGAAATAAAAAATGAATTTTCCGAATTGAATATGGGGAAATGGGATGGAATGACATTTGCTGAAATAAAAGAAAAATATCCGGAGGAGTATGCTGAAAGAGGGAGAAACTTTGAAGATTATATAGTTGAAGGCGGAGAAAGCATGTCCATGTGCAGGGACAGAGTCCTTGAACAACTAAGGGATATAATTAAAGATACGACAGACAATATAATAATAGTTGCCCATGCAGGAGTTAACAGATTAATTATATCTGAATTATTGGGAATAAGCATAAAACAAAGCTTTTTATATCAGCGGGAGTATGGAAGCATCATCAAGCTGAAATATGAAGGAAATATTTTAAAGGTAGATAATGCAGAAATACAAATAGAATAACTATTGAATAACTCAAAGATACAGTACTGGAGGAATAATATGGGTTTTTATGAAATGCTTAAACAAATTGATAAAAGCAAAGAAAATATTGTACTCACAATTATTTCAGGCGAATATACCGGTTTAAAATTAATTTTATCGGATGGAGAAATTCTATATAAAAACAGCAATGAAAATTTATGGGATGAAATAATTAAGAATATACCTGCTAACAAAAAAAGTCAGACATTAATGATTAATAATCAAAGAGTATATTTTGAATTCTTAAGACAGAGTTACAAAGTGGTAGTTTGCGGTGCCGGACATATATCAATGTCAATAATAAAAATGTGCAAACTTTTAGACTTGCCGGTTACGGTAATAGATGACAGATTAACCTTTATTAACAATGCTGTGGATGCAGGTGCTGATAAGGTAATATGCGAGCCCTTTGAAAATGCACTTGACAATATTCAGGGGGATACAGGAACTTTTTTCATAATAGTAACCCGGGGACACAGGTATGATCAGGAATGTCTTGAAAAAATCATGCATAAGGAAAATGCATACATCGGTATGATTGGCAGCCGGTTAAGAGTTAAAAAAGTACTTGAGCATTTAGAGGAGAAAGGCATACCAAGAGAAAAATTAGATCAGGTGTATACTCCCATTGGTTTAAGAATAGGAGCAGAAACCCCGGCAGAAATTGCTGTATCAATAATGGCTGAAATTATTGAAGTCAAAAATAAAAAAACAGGTCTCGGTGCCTATAACCAAGAGCTTATTGAGCTTATCCTTGATGAAAAAAATAATATTCCTAAGGCATTGGTTACGATTGTTTCGAGGAAGGGCTCATCACCAAGAGATGTGGGAACAAAAATGATAATATCCAAGGACGGAACAATGACGGGAACCATAGGCGGAGGCTGTGTGGAAGCAGATATAAGACAGATGGCTCTGTCTTGTCTTGACAATAGAAAAAGCAAATTGGTCAAAGTGGATATGACAGGTCAGGAAGTTGAAGATGACGGAATGGTCTGCGGTGGAATATTAGAGATATTTGTTGAACCTATTAATTAATATAGTAAGAGGAAAAAATGGACAGTAAAAATGTTAAAGCAGTAATAGTTGCAGGCGGCTTATCTTCTCGGATGAAAGAATTTAAACCTTTATTGGAAATAGGGAACAGTACAATTATTGAAATGACAATAAATAATTTCAAACAGTTTGGCATCAATGAAATCATTGTAGTAACTGGGTTTCGAGGAGATGAAATAGAGCATAGATTATCAAATTATAATATTCAATTCGTAAGAAACACTGATTACGAAAACACACATATGTTTGATTCTGTTTGTATGGGATTGAATGATGTCAATGATGCCAAGTTTGTTTTCATAAGCCCTGCAGACAGTCCGTTTGTTCAACAATTCACCCTAAAGAAGATACTTGAAGAAATGAATAGTGAAGATATTAATCTTATTCAGCCATCCTATGAAGGTAAAAACGGACATCCCTTGCTGCTTCGAATGAAGTCTGTTGACAACATATTAAAACATGACGGCACTAAGGGTTTGCAAGGAGCGATAGCTAAAATGGGCGATGAGTGTAAAAATATTTCCTTTGTTGACCCTGGGATAGTATTAGATGCTGACACTCCCGAAGAATACTTTAAATTAATAGAATTCAATGAAAATAACTCATGTCCGACATTAAGCCTTTGCAGGAAGATACAGGAATATTTCCAAATGCAGGATGATGTGAAAGCACACAGTAACAAAGTTCTGATGGCTGCCATGAGTATCAGCAGCAAATTATATAAAAGTGGAATCAAATTAAACAATAAAATAATAATGGCTTCCTGTTTGCTGCATGACATTGCTAAAGGAAGACCACACCATGCTGATACAGGAGCACAATGGCTTAAAGATATGGGCTATGCAGAAGTTTCGCAAATTGTTAAAGAGCATATGCAGCAAAATGATATTTCGAAGTCACCAACAGAAAAGGAAGTTGTGTATTTAGCCGATAAGATGGTTATTGGCGACGAAATTGTATCTATTGAAGAAAAATTCTCAACAAAAGAAGAAATGTATAAGAATGACTATGAAGCTTTGGAAACTGTCAAATATAGAAAAAAGCAAGCAATGGAAATATATAATTCTATAATCAGCTTAGAAGGAGAAGACTATGAAACAAATCAAGACTGTTGATGCCGTAGGGCATGTATTAAGCCATGATATCACTCAGATTATAAAAGACGAAAGAAAAGGTGTATTGTTAAAGAAAGGTCATATTATCAGAGAAGAAGATATTCCGAAGCTTTTATCTGTAGGTAAGGAAAATATATATATTTTGGAAAAACAAGAAGGAATGCTTCATGAAAACGAAGCAGCTGAAATTCTTTACAGTATATGCGGAAATAAATACATGAAACCCACTGATGTATCAGAAGGCAAAATAGAAGTTATAGCTGATGCTGACGGTCTTTTCAAATTAGATGTTGAAAGGCTTTATAAAATTAATAGCTTAGGCGAAATGATGATTGCTACAAGACATGGAAACACTGCTGTCAAGCGCGGAGACAAGCTGGCTGGAACGAGAGTGATTCCATTAATAATTGAAGAATATAAAATGGAAAAAGCACAGAAAATAGGCGCCGGTAAGCCAATCATGGAAATTATGCCCTTTAAACACAAAAAGGTAGGAATTGTAACTACAGGAAGTGAAGTGTTCAGCGGCAGAATAAAGGATACCTTTGGACCTGTCATAATAGAAAAATTCAGTGAATTTGATGTACAAATATTAGGTCAGAAAATTGTGGATGACAACAGAAAAGAAATTACCGATGCAGTGCTATCATTTATTGGGCAAGGTGCTGACATCGTTGTTTGTACCGGAGGAATGAGCGTTGATCCTGACGACAATACACCTGGAGCCATAATGGATACCGGAGCAGAAATAATAACATACGGAGCTCCTGTATTACCGGGCGCAATGCTGTTAATGTCTTATTACGACAATCAGGGAAGCAAAATACCCGTAGTTGGACTGCCTGGATGTGTTATGTACGCTAAAAGAACAATTTTTGATTTAATTCTTCCTCGAATTATGGCTGATGATATAATCAAAAAATCAGAAATAGACAAGCTTGGCCAAGGAGGACTGTGTTTAAACTGCAGCGTATGCACATATCCAAACTGCGGATTCGGGAAGGGAATGTAAAAATGAAAAAAACAATAATTGTCATTTTAATGTTATACATGGTTATCAATTTTATAGGCTGCAACAGTGAAACACCGCCTGCAGAACCGAAGGAACCTGCATCTAAAGAAACAATACTTTTAGCAGTAGCAGCCAGCTTAAAGAACTGTATTGACGGAGAATTAATTCCCATGTTTACAGAAAAGTATCCAAACATAACAGTTGATGCTACATATGACAGTTCAGGAAAACTGCAGACGCAGATTGAGGAAGGCGCAGATGTGGATGTATTTATGTCAGCTGCCATGAAACAAATGGACGCTTTAAATGAACAAGGTCTTATTAAAGAAGGAACTATGGTTGAACTATTAGAAAATAAAATAGTTTTAATCCTTCCAAAAGACAGCACAACTGAAATTGCTTCATTTGAAGATATTTTGAAAGCAGAAACCATAGCTGTGGGCGACCCTGATAGCGTACCTGCAGGACAGTATGCCAAAGAATCATTTGAAAATTTAGGCATGTGGGCAGATGTAGAAGCTAAAGCAAGTCTTGGTACAAATGTAACTGAAGTTTTAAGCTGGGTTGCAGCAGGAAGCGCTGATGCAGGAGTGGTTTATGCGACAGATGCCGCATCAAATGAAAATGTAAAGGTTGTGACAGAAGCACCTGAAGGCTCTGTTTCAAAGGTAATTTATCCTATAGGAATAATTGATGCAACTACGAAATTGAAAGCAGCACAAAACCTCACTGAATTTCTGCAAAGTGAAGAAGCATTAACAATATTTGAAAAATACGGTTTTACAGCTAGGAGGAAAAAATGAATTGGTCTCCCATGCTAATATCCCTGAAAACTGCGTCAGTGTCAATAGTAATTACATTCTTTTTAGGCTTATATGCAGCAAAACTGGTTGTAGGAATGAAATCGGAAAAAATAAGGATATTTATAGACGGTATATTAACACTACCATTGGTACTTCCGCCAACAGTTGTTGGATTTTTCATCTTGCTGATATTGGGAGTAAAAAGGCCTGTGGGAAGATTTTTATTGGAATTTTTAAGCGTTAAAATAGTGTTTTCCTGGACAGCTACCGTCATAGCGGCTGTCATCGTTTCATTTCCGCTCATGTACCGCTCTGCAAGAGGTGCATTGGAACAGGTTGACAAAAACTTAATTATGGCAGGACGCACATTAGGTATGTCTGAAAGAAGAATATTTTGGCGAGTTATTATGCCTCTTGCACTGCCTGGAATAGCATCGGGAGGTGTTTTAGCATTTGCAAGAGGTTTAGGCGAATTTGGAGCAACAGCCATGGTTGCCGGAAATATAGCCAATAAAACCAGGACATTGCCCTTGGCGATTTACGCTGAAGTTGCAGCAGGAAATATGGAAGATTCCTATGGTTATGTTGCTGTTGTAGTGTTGATATCTTTCGTGGTATTATCATTAATGAATTACTTTACAATAAGGGGAAGCAAATATACTGATAAGGATGTATCAAAATGAGTTTAGAGGTAAATATAAAGAAAAAATATAAAGGCTTCAGCCTTGACGTGAATTTTCAAACCAACGGTGAATATCTTGGAATATTAGGTGCATCCGGAAGCGGTAAAAGCCTCACATTAAAATGCATTGCAGGAGTTGAAACACCTGATGAGGGGAAAATTGTCCTGAATAACAGGGTACTTTATGACTCTCAAAAAAATATCAATATAATACCTCAAAGCAGAAATATCGGATATATGTTTCAAAATTATGCCTTGTTTCCCAATATGACAGCAGAAGAAAACATTAGTGTGGGATTAAAGCTTTCAAAGAAAGAAAAGAAGCTTAAAACAAATGAATTGTTAAAGATGTTTCACTTAGAAGATATGGGTTATAAGTATCCGGCACAATTATCCGGCGGACAGCAGCAAAGAGTTGCCTTAGCTCGAATAATAGCATATGAGCCGGATGTATTGCTTCTGGATGAGCCATTTTCCGCATTGGACAGCCAGCTTAAAAGTGAACTTCACTCAGATTTTTTCGACATGCTGAAGCTATACAAAGGAGAAGTATTGATAGTAACCCACAGCAGGGAAGAAGTTTACAGATTTAGTAAAAATCTTGCCCTGATAGAAAACGGAGCTATTACAGGCTTTGGTAAAACAAAAGAAATATTTGAACATCCAAAATCATTATCAGAAGCTAAAATGATAGGATGTAAAAATATTTCTCCATGTGAAGTTTCATCAGACAATAAAATTCTTTGTACTGATTGGGGAATAATTTTAAAATCAAATAACATACCTGAAGATTGCAAATATATAGATATTCCATCCGGTAGTTTTGAAATTGTAAATGAAAAGGGAGCTAACACTATTGAGTGTAAATTAGTTAATGTAGTTGAGGAAATAGACAAATATACAATTGTAATTGAAAACAATAACGGGTATGAAAATAATCCGATATATTTTAATATAAATAAAGAAACCTGGAATAACACAAAAAATAAAAATGAACTTATTTTAAAAATCAATGATTTTTATTTATTGAAATAATACTATACACAGATAATTTGTGCTTTATCCCTCCTGCACTTCATCATGGCATTGAAATATTAAAGGGTACAGCGGGAGATTGCGCCAGATAGGAGTAGTAAATGAATCTACGTTTAATAATAGGAGCGGGAAATGATTGATAAAACAGGAAGAAATATAGATTATTTAAGAGTATCACTTACGGACAGATGCAATTTGCGCTGTGTTTACTGCATGCCGGAAAAAGGAATCAAAAAAAGATGCCATGCTGAAATACTTCGATTTGAAGAAGTTGAAAAAATAATAAAAGCATGTGTCTGCATCGGTATTAAAAAAGTCAGGTTTACAGGAGGTGAGCCCCTTATTTTAAAAGGCATAGACAAGCTTATTAAAAATACTTCTTTAATACCGGGCATTGAAGAAATATTAATAACTACAAACGGAATGCTGCTTGCTGATATGGCTGATGAACTGAAAAATGCCGGCTTAAAGCGGGTAAATATAAGCATTGACTCATTGAATGCAGAAAAATTCAAGAAGATAACACGCCTTGGCGATATTAACAAGGTTTTTAATGCAATAGAAAAATGTCTGAGTCTTAATATGATACCGGTTAAATTGAATACTGTGCTGCTAAGAGGAATAAATGATAACGAAATAGGGGATTTCTTAAAGCTAACCATGGACACCCCCATACAGGTCAGATTTATTGAACTTATGCCCATTGGTCAAGGTGAAAAGTATTTTGAAAAATCCAACATGAATGTTGAAGAAATTTTAGAAAGACATCCTGAACTAATTAAAGTTAAGGATGTAAGTAAGGTCGCTTCTGTTTACAAACTGCCCGGTGCCGAAGGAACTGTGGGACTTATCAGCCCGGTAAGCTGTAAGTTTTGCAGTGAATGCAACAGAATTAGACTTACTGCAACAGGCACGATTAAACCATGCCTGCATTCAGCTGAAGAAATCAATCTAAGGCCATATTTAAATGATGAAAAAAAGTTAATTGAAGTTATTGAAGATACTGTTTATAATAAACCTGAAGAACATCATTTAGAAATGCATGGTAAAAGCGATACGGACAGAATGATGTTTCAAATAGGAGGTTAATGATGGAATTAACTCATATTAATGAGCAAGGCAGAGCAAAAATGGTTGATGTAAGCAACAAGGAAGAAACGTTGAGAGAAGCTGTGGCATATGGCAATGTATATATGAAAAGAGAAACTTTAAATAGAATAAAAGAAGGAGCTATCAAAAAAGGAGATGTTCTTTCTGTGGCACAGATAGCAGGAATTATGGGCTCCAAGAAAACCTCATATATAATTCCTATGTGTCATCCTATTATGATATCAGGATGTGACATAAAGTTTAATTTTAATTTTGATGAAAACAGAGTTGAAATAACTGCTACAGTTAAAAATACAGGTCAAACAGGTGTTGAAATGGAAGCTCTTACAGCAGTTTCAGTTGCAGGGCTTACAATTTATGACATGTGCAAAGCTATAGACAGAGAAATGATTATATCAGATATAATGTTAATAAAAAAATCAGGCGGCAAGTCAGGAGCTTTTGAGAGAAATAAATAATTAGGAGAAAAAAATGGCAAAAGTATTAGCTGTAAATATTAGCGAAACAAAAGGAGTTATGAAAAAACCTATTGAAAAAGGTTACTTTGAGATAGACAACGGGCTAGTAGGGGATGCCCATGCAGGGAACTGGCACAGACAGGTAAGCCTTTTAGGGCAGGAAAGCATTGATAAACTAAATAAGGAAAAAATAAAAGGGCTATGTGTAGGTGCTTTTGCAGAAAATCTTACAATAGAGGGAATTATTTTGTACGATCTTCCAATAGGAACAAAATTAAGAATTGGAGAAACCGAAATGGAAGTTACTCAGATAGGAAAAGAGTGTCATACGGGTTGTGCAATAAGAGAGCTTGTAGGGGATTGTGTAATGCCAAGAGAAGGAATATTTACAAAAGTGTTAAAACCCGGCTGGATAAAGGCGGGAGATGAAATTGAAGTGATATGAATCCATACATACCTTCGAAAAAACCTCGCTGTGTAATTATTGATTACAG
>ENA-UOOR01002945-UOOR01002945.1-fermentation-metagenome-genome-assembly--contig:-NODE-2945-length-16013-cov-2.775410_pt1 | contig 16013 bp, 12 predicted proteins | sample MGYA00245780_ERZ724029 | MGnify/ENA primary metagenome ERZ724029 (study PRJEB28704, sample SAMN03018315) | fermentation metagenome | biome: anthropogenic terrestrial biome; feature: soil; material... | reverse complement strand
GGTATCTTTAGGTCCCAGTCCCCTCCCGATCTTACTTTGCTCGCAAAATATGCAGCCCTATACCCTTCCGCTAGAGGAAGCGCGTCCTCTCCTAACTTCCAATCTGTTAAAATCCCCAGATAATCTTGATACAATTGTTCAGCTTCTAGCTTATTCTGGACATAAGTAATGCGCAGCCTGAGGTCTGTTCCATCAATAACAGGTGTGCTATCTAAACTACCGCCGTTTAACGGTACCTTTATGAACGTGACAAAACTGGTTCCCCCTCGACACCACACCTGAACCTGTCTTACTATTCTGCATCAGGATGCATTTTCCCTCTTAAATTCACGCAAGGATCTTACCTTGTGCTACAACCATTTTGCTTACCGGCGTATGAGCAGTCTCATAGGCCCTTCTTTCTCGGACCGCAAAACCCGATTAACTATAGCGTCCCGGGTATCGCAGGATTATCTTAGGGGTACAGTACACATGAAGAACTTAGCAGCACGAGGAGGTGATGCCCCATGACCACGAACAGAAATCCCAATAGACTAATCCACGAGAAATCCCCTTATCTCCTACAACATGCCCATAACCCTGTTAACTGGTTTCCGTGGAGTAGCGAGGCTTTTGAAAAAGCTAAGCGGGAGGATAAACCTATCCTCCTGTCTATTGGGTATAGCTGACTTGGTTACACCTAAGAACCTGCCACTGGTGTCATGTTACCGAGAGAGAATCCTTCGAGGATGCAGCAGTAGCAGCCGCCTTGAACAACGCTTTTGTCTGTATCAAGGTTGATCGCGAAGAACGTCCAGACATTGACACAGTGTATATGAACGTCTGCCAGGCCCTTACCGGCAGCGGAGGCTGGCCCTTAACCATCATCATGACGCCCGACAAACAGCCCTTCTATGCGGGAACCTATTTTCCACCCCATAGCCAATTTGGTCGCCCCGGCTTGGTGGAACTAGCAAAAGCAATTACGCAAGCTTGGCACGATAATCGGCCAGATCTACTCAAGCGCGCCGATCAAATAGCCCAGCGGTTACAAGCAGCAACAGCCCCTGTTATGTGTGAAACAGCACTGGACAAGAGCACCTTGGATAAAGCCTACGAGTATTTCAAACGCGCTTTTGACCCCACCTATGGCGGGTTTGGTCGAGCGCCCAAGTTCCCCAGTCCACACAACCTATGCTTTCTGCTACGTTATTGGCTGCGAACCGGAGAAGCAGACGCCCTGCAGATGGTTGTAACTACCCTCGAGCAGATGCAACGCGGCGGCGTCTACGACCAAATAGGTGGCGGTTTTCATCGCTACTCCACCGATAGAGAGTGGCTGGTTCCCCATTTTGAGAAGATGTTGTACGACCAAGCCATGCTAGCCATTGCCTATACGGAAGCCTGGCAAGCTACTCAGCGAGCAGATTTTGCCCAGACAGCCAAAGCAATCTTGGACTATGTTCTGCGCGACATGCAGGCTCCAGCAGGCGGTTTTTACTCCGCCGAAGATGCGGACAGCGAGGGCGAAGAAGGGAAATTCTATGTCTGGACACTGGCGGAAGTTAGGCAAGCTCTTACACCAGAGGAAACGCAACTGGCAATCAAGGTTTTTGACATAAGCGAAGCAGGTAACTACTTGGAAGAGGCTACAGGGGAGAGAAAGGGCACCAATATCTTGCATTTGCCCGGCCCGCTAGCGGAACTGGCGCAAGAATACGGCTTGAGTGAGGGCGAGCTACACAAGCAACTGCAGCAGATTAGGCAGAAACTATTTGCAGCGCGAGAGCCAAGGGTACATCCCTTTAAGGACACAAAAATCCTCACAGACTGGAACGGCCTGATGCTAGCAGCGTTAGCCTTGGCAGGCCGGGCTCTGGGTGAAGAGCGCTTTCTGCAAGCCGCAACCGATTGCATTAGGTTTGTTCGAGAGCAACTCACAACCAAGGCAGGCAAGCTTTATAAACGCTGGCGCGAAGGCGAGGCCGCGTTGCCGGCTCAACTTGATGATTATGCTTTCCTGATCTGGGGCCTGATTGAGCTGCACTCCGCCACGCAAGATCCACAGTATCTGGCTTGGGCACTAGAGCTGCAGGGAATCTTGGTACAGCACTACTGGGACGAGGGCCAAGGCGGTTTCTTCTTGACTGCCAATGATGCTGAGGAACTCCTAATGCGACCGAAAGAAATCTATGATGGCGCTATCCCTTCAGGTAATTCCGTGGCCATGCTCAACAGCTTGAGGCTAGCACGTCTAACAGGGCAATCAAAGCTGGAGGAGTACGCAATGGGGATCTGGCGGGCTTTCGCCAGCCAAATCGCACAACAGCCAGCGGCCTATAGCTTTGCCTTAAGCGCCTTAGATTTCGCCCTAGGGCCGGCGCAGGAATGATAGTCTTAAAAAGGATGCTCGCCCTAACGTGGCGTAGCATCCTTTGCAGTTATTATCTATTTATACCACTCTGTTCTCATTAACTTCATACACTTTGTTTTGTCATCTGTATATCTGCAAGGCTCACATTCTATGAAACCAAACTTACTGGCACTTGCTATGGATGCTTCATTCTGCGGATGCACAAGGATGTAAATACAATCAACTCCGAGGAACTCAAAACAAATATTAATAAGAACTGGTAATGCCTCAGAGACATAGCCCTGTCTCCAATAAGCCTTCCAAATATCATAGCCAATTTCAACTTGCTTTTGTTCATCATCCCAATAATGATAACCGCATGTTCCGATAAATGCCTTGGTTTCTTTATCAAACATTCCATAGCGCAGGTAATCTTTCCCATCGGGATACTGATAGTGCTCAATGATACCTCTAGCTTCCTCCAAGTCGCATGGTGGGTCACTGAAGTATCTGCACATATCTGGATCTGAAAACTGCCTATGAATTACTCTGCTATCCTGTAAACTTAATAAGCGGAATTCCATTCGTTCCGTTTCAAAAGGTTCTGACAATCTCAAGATATCACCTCATCTATTTGGAACCCTTTCCTTTCCTCTAAACGCCACGCACGTGGTGTAGCATCCTTTTATGGAATGGGCTTTCGAAACTATCCCCAAAGGTTCAAGGAAGCCATGTTGCTAGACTTGTGCCTTCTGCCAGTGTTTGGAGTTGTAACGGAAGTAGATAACCAGCGAACGAGTAAACTGATCGACCAGCAATGCGTACCAGGCACCAATTACACCTAACTGCATTACATTGATAAACAGCAGAGCTAACACGACTCGTATACCAGCTACCCCGATAAAGGTGGAAATGAGTGGCCAACGGGTGTCACCGGCACCGCGTAACGCTCCCGCGAGAATAAATTGGCTTGACTGGAACGGTTGTATGAATGCTGCCACTTTGAGAACTAGAGCAGCCGTCTGAATTACATCAGGGTCATCCGTATAAAGCGACGCAATATAGCGGCCGCCAAAGAAAAAGACTAGCCCCATTGTCACCGCCACGTATTGACCGACTTGTCTGGTCTGCCAACCATATTTCTCAGCATTATCTGGGCGTTTTTCACCAAGGCTACGGCCTACCAAGGAGGTGGCAGCCATGCCAAACCCATGCCCGGGGGTAAAGGAGAGGCTCTGAATGTTCATGCCAATTTGATGCGCCGCATAGGTGGCCATGCCTAAGCCAGACACAGTCTTAGTGAAAACTATATTACCAAAACGCATCAGCAGTTGTTCCAGCAGAGACGGCAAGCCAACCCTAAAAACTCGAGAAATAAGATCCCAGCGCGGAACAAATCTATCACGCAGTGAAATATGCAATAACGACTTGCCTTGGAAAATGACATATAGTGAGAGACCACAACTGATCAAGCGGCTAAGGGATGTGGCGAAGGCAGCACCAAACACTCCCCATGCAGGGAAACCAAAATTACCATTAATCAGCAAGTAGTTACCAATCACATTAAAGATATTAGCAATGATGTTAAAGCGCATAGGTGTCTTGGTATCTCCCGCGCCGCGCAACACAGCCGTTACACACATGCCAATAACCTGCGGCAATAGACCAAAGCTAATGACCCGCAGGTAAGTGACAGCATAACCAACGGCCTCATCAGTTGCACCCATGAAAACGACCATTGGCTCCGCGAAAATGTATACCAGGGCAGAAGCCAAGCCACCCAAAGCTACCACAACCAACAACGATTGCCGAATGGTAGCGTTAGCTTCAGAGATATCTTGGGCACCCACGAAGCGCGCTACTAATGCCGTAGTCCCTACGTTTAGCGCCTGAAAGGCCGCTAACGCTAGGAACATTGGCTGGTTAGTCAACCCGACTGCAGCGATGGCCAATGGGCCAACGCTACCCACCATCATCATATCCACCATACCAAAAAGAGTCACTAGAAGTTGTTCTACCACCGCCGGCCACGCCAAGGCAATTACCTGCCGCCTAGCCTCTTGCTGAGTAAGCACCAGGGGCGTTACCTGCTGTTCTAATTGAGCAATTGCAGCCAAGCTGATCACCTTACTCCCTAGTTCGCTAAGCTAACTATCCTATACTCTAAATTTACGCCTGAGCAGCGAGTAAGTCAATAACAGGTTATGACAGCAAGGTAGGGCATGCCTACCACATACCGTAGTGAAAGAACGTACTTCTCAGCGACAATTAGTCTGGGCTATCGGCGTGGGCAGGGAAACTTTCGGGGAATGTCGAATAAGTGGACAATAGTACGCGATGAAGGGGATTGCTATGGCCAAGCTGCATCGTATTATCTGGATCGACGCCCAAATACGCGCTGATAAGTTCCCAAATGCCAGAACGATTGCTCGCCAATTTGAAATTTCTCCACGCCAAGCCGCTCGCGACCTAGAGTATCTGCGTGACTCGCTGGGCGCGCCACTAGATTACTGTGCTAAGCGGCGCGGCTATTTCTATGGCGAGGCTTGCTTCACCTTGCCCAATGTATATATCACCGATGAGCAAAAACAAGAGCTTGCCGTCCTTTCACAACGCTACGATCAGTTAATGCCGGGAAAACCGAATCAGTTGGCCGAGTTGCTCCGTCGCTTGGCAGAGATGCACCCGCAGCGTAGCGCTGACAGATACGCCAGCGCTGAGGAGCTCACTACCCACCCTTTCGACTGGTCTACATTGCCCAGTCCGGCGGTCATACGTGACCCTTATTGGATGCGCCTAGAAATAGCTGTGCCGGAAGTAGTTGACTTTAGCAATTGGCGTGTACGACCAGAAAGCAAGCACGTTTTCTGCATTGAAGCCCTCGATTATCGCGAGCTTATTCTCTTCCTACTGGCTTGCCCTTGTTCTTGGCATTTGCTAGAACCAAACTGGTTACGACTACGCTTCTATGCAACTCTAGAACGCATACTTAAACAGTTAAGTGATGAATTGCAGGTATGACATTTTATGTCATACCTGTTTACTTATGATGATACTGAAATTACAAAGGGAGGAATGAGAAATGCCTAAACAACTGCCTAATCTAGCTTGTTGGCCAACCTGGGTTTCGCATATGGGTGCATTAAAAGGCTGCCTAGACTATTTGCAGCTACCCGTCAGCCCTGGCTGGCTCTACGGAGGGACGGGACACGCATTCATCCTTAATATCGACCCCACTGGCTGTCCTAGTGGACCGACGGCTTGGCGCACAGAAATGCTATTTGAGCTCGGTAATAACCTGGGATACATGGTGACAGGGGCCTGGGCAACAAAAGGTGAACCAGACTTCCAACGCAAGCAGCTTTTGGCCTGGGAGCACATTAAGCGGGCAATTGGTGCTGGCTTACCCTGCTATGGCTGGGAAATGGACATCCCCGAGTTCTACGTTATTAACGGATACAGCGATACAGAGTACCTGTATAATGGCTGCACGACAGGTGATGCTACTGCTCGTCGCCCTTGGGACCAGCTAGGGTTGCGCGATACTGGTATGCTAGAGGTCTACTCGGTTGAGTCAGGCCAGGCTGCTACTCCACGCACCGTGGTAAAAGAGGCTTTACAGTTTGCCTTGGAACATGCTACTAGCCCCGCCAAATGGATTTTCGCACAATACAAGTCTGGCTTAGCTGGTTACGATAATTGGTTGACTGCTATAAATGCCGAGCAACCCAACCTGATGGGGCTTGCCTACAACGCTGCTGTTTGGCATGAATGTCGTCACTATGCGGTTGAATTCTTGCAGGAAGCACGAGAGAAAATTGGTGGGAACCTAGCGCCTTTGCTCAAAGAAGCGGAGCAGCATTACGCGGATGTGGCGGAGAAACTAGCTGAGCTAAAAGCTCTCTACCCCTTCCCTGCACAAGCGGAAACTATCTCACACTGTCACACCCAACAGGCTGCAAATCACCTCATCCGAGCACGTAATGCTGAAGCAAGGGGCTTACAGAGTCTAGACAAAATAGTACAGGCTCTGGAACGATCTTAGACTAGAATGCCATAGGTGGTATGCAAAGGGATGCCACCGCCCAGAGCTGGGAGTGGCATCCCTTTTGTGACCCATAATATGCTTCTAAGCTTAGACGTGGACTTTTAGAACCGTCCCCAAGGGCCGCCTAAAGGTATTGTTGGCGCAGTTTCTTAAAGGCTGGCAAAGAACGTTTGATCATATCGTTGGAGACACAGTAGCTAAGCCGCACATAACCCGGCAGGCCGAAATCATCTGTCGGCACGATAAGCAGGTTGTAGGCTTTGGCAGCATCGGAAAACGCCTGCCCGTCACCGTCTGGTGCCTTGACCATCAAGTAAAAAGCTCCATCCGGCGGAACGCAGGTATAACCCATTTCCGTGAGGGCCTCATATAACAGCTGACGGTTTTCCTTGTACTGTTCCACATCCGGGCGCACCCTAGCACAGCGCTCGATTACCCGCTGCATCAACGAAGAGGCACAGACGTGGCCTAAAACGCGCGCCGCACCAGCCGTTGCTGCATAAAGGGCTGCGGCATCCGTAACCTGATCGGGCACCAGAAAATAACCGATACGCTCACCGGGTAGAGATAATGACTTGGACCAAGAATAGCAAACTATGGTATCGGGGTAAATTGATGGGACAAAAGGCACTTGTTCCCCGGTATAAACCAGTTCGCGGTAGGGCTCGTCGGATATGACGTAGATGGGGTGGCCATACTCCGCCGCCTTTTGTTTCAGTATTTCTGCCAGGCCCTGTAAGTTCTCCCGCGTATAAATGGCACCGGAGGGGTTATTGGGTGAGTTAATCAGCACTGCTTGGGTGTGGGGGCTGACTAACTTTTCCAGCGCTGACAAGTTGATCTGGAAAGTGGCTGTATCCGCTGGCACGCGTACATACCTATTGCCCGTGCCTTCTATAAACGGTCTGTATTCTGCGAAATGTGGCGCCGGGGTGAGGATTTCCGTCTGTTCATCTAGATGTAAGGCGCGCAAGACTGAGATGATGGCCTGCGCAGCGCCGCCGGTCATGAAGAAATTCTCTGCCCGCAGGCTCAAGCCGTAACGTTCGTTTAGATCCTCCGCAATAGCCGCACGAGTTTTAGGTAAACCCGCGGCCGTAGTATACCCGTGGACCGCCAGGCTCGATTCTGTGCTAAGGATATCAACAATAGACTGATTGACCTCGGGCGGTGCCGGGACGCTCGGATTGCCGAGACTGTAATCGAAAACGTTTTCCGCGCCCACCACTGCGGCCTGCTTAATGCCATACTCGAACAGCTCGCGGATGCAGGAACGCTTGCTGCCCAGCTCATACGTCTGTCTGTTAAACATTTAGCTTTACCTCCTTTAGAATAACCAAATCTGCCCAACTGCCGTGATCTGCTAGGAACATGAACCGCAAGGAGAAACAACCGAAAAATGCCGCATCGGTCTTTCTGATGCTAGCCCTATGGTTCTCATAAGCAATATTCTCTCCCTAGGCCTCTATTTCCTGCACATTAATCAGACTCTTTGCCGTACGCAGTCAACCGGCTCTACAACAATCCTAGGCTAGAATGCAATAAGTGGTATGAAAAGGGATGCCGCTAACCAGAGCTGGGAGTGGCATCCCTCTTGTGACTCGTAATGAACTTTTAGAACCGTCCCCCAAGGCTCATCACCCAAGGCTCAAGGGTCTAGTCTTCCAAGCGTTTACCGCAATTCATGCAGAACTTCATCCCGGGCTTTAGGTCGGCCCCGCACTCACACTTTTCTTCCACGACTGGGGCCGCAACCGCGACTGGTTTGCCGCAGTTCAAGCAGAACTTAGCGCCTGGCTGAAGTTCAGCGCCGCACTCGCACTTAAGGACATCCGCCTCAGGAGCAGGGGCCACCTTATCCCCTTCTGTAAGTACCCTTAACTCTTCCGCCTTTTCAATAATCGCATCCTCTAAGGCTTTGACTTCGGCACATTTGTCCGCAACAAACTGCTCGTCGAGAGCTTCATTACCATACGTGGCATACACGTTACTACCAAGCTCCGTAAGTAACTCGCTTTTCTGCTCTTCCAGCTTAGCTATCTGGCCTTTGATCTTAGCTTGCTCCAGCATGAGTGACGACTTTTCACTAACGGTTGATATGCCCTTATTGATGTTCTTCTTTACTCGACTAAAGAAATCTGCCATAAACTATTCCTCCTTTTTGTTAGTCACGATTAAGCCTATTTTAGCACCCTTATGATTATTATTACTAATTCATTCGCTTTACCATTGGAAATTCCCTGCAGTTGCGTGAAAAAAACTTGCCAAAACAGCAAGGCATAGTACTTTTGAGCTACGTCTAGAGATCTGCTAGTGAGAAAAAAGGATAGACTTCTAATTGCTCAAAAGCCTATCCCTCAAGTTTACTGTTCTCACGAGTGAGCTATTCTCCTGCTGCTTCCTGCAAAAGACCCTCTAAAGTCTTCAGGTGGTCGTGCTCATCGCTAAAGATTTGCTCCACCAATGCCCGGGCCTCGGTGCCGAGGTAGCGCTCAGCGTATTGCACTGCTTTAGCTAACCCCTGGCCCTCCCCGTCATACAGTTGTCTAATAATATCTTGCTCATCCGCCTTTACCATTGTTTTGACGCGACTCATCCATTCTGCCATGGAACCTGCCATACCGGCGCTTGTTACGGGTTCCCCGCCCTTCTGCTTGATGAATCGTGTTAATACCTGAGCATGCCGTTCATGATCTTCCTGAATGCTGCTTAAGCTCTTACGCAAGCCACCTACAGGCAGACTATTCGCCAGGCTATCGTAAACCCCGATAGCCATATACTCACCCTTCAAGATCTTGTTTAGAACGTCGATCTCCTGCTCCAATATCATCACCTCAAGTTATGGTGCCTATGAAGCAACGAATGCATACATTGACAGAAAGTTCGTCCCGCCGTCTTACGCTTTTGTTTCTTCAGCCCATAGTTGGGCCATATGAATAATCATCTCGACCGCCTTCTCCATCCACTCCACTGATGCCCATTCGAGACGAGAATGAGCATTGGCACCTCCGGTAAATAGGTTGGGAGTAGGCAAACCCATGAAGGTCAACTGCGAGCCGTCAGTGCCGCCGCGCACTTGCTGCATAATCGGTTCAGTACCGGTGCGGCGAATGGCCTCTTGGGCGATCTGCACAACCTTGGGCCGATCCTTGAGAATCTCCTTCATGTTGCGGTAGCCGCCGGTGCGTTCTATTTCAACCTTACTTCCCGGATAGCGCCGCATTATGTCTTCTGCTAAGCTGGCCAGGATTTCGCCTTTTTTGGCCAACCCATCAGACGTAAAGTCGCGGGCGAAAACCTTGAACTCCACACGCTCAAAACTTCCTTGCACAGCATCCGGATGGATAAAACCGAGCATACCATCTGTCGTCTCAGGACGCATATTGGCGGGAATTGCCCCTACAAATTCGCCAAGCAAATGCACCGCATTGATCATAGCGTTGCGGGCAGAGCCGGTGTGAGAACTAACCCCTGTGATAGTAATGAGGAAATTATCGGCATTAAAAGTCTCATCTTGCATGCCTCCATAGGTACCCCCATCTAGGGTGTAACCGACATCGGCCCCAAATGTCTCGACATTGAAGTTGTCGATACCACTACCGACTTCCTCATCAGGTGTAAAGGCTATTTTAATGGGTCCGTGTTTGATTTCCGGATGCTGCAACAGATAGCAGATAGCTTCCATGATCTCAGCAACACCGGCTTTATCGTCTGCCCCCAGCAAAGTACTACCATCTGTAGTAACAATAGTATGCCCCTTGGCCTCCAATAGCTTAGGGAAAGCTACCGGGCTAAGTACTTCGCCATTGGGAAGCTTGATGTCGCCACCATCATAATTTTCATGCACAAGAGGACGAACCCCGCGCCCCGGTACGCCGGGAACCGTATCTACGTGTGCCAAGAAACTGACCACAGGACAACCGGTTACACTTCCCGGTAAAGTTGCGGTTACGAAGCCATACTCATCTACCTTGGCATCGTTTAAGCCAAGCGTTTGTAATTCTTCACATAGTACTTTGGCAATAACCAGCTGTTCTGGGGTACTGGGGGTAGTTGTCTGCCCCGGTAATGAAGGCGAATCGATTTGCACGTAACGCAAGAACTTGGCTAATACGCCTTCTTTCAACAACTGCTCTTTAGTCATTTAGATGTCCTCCTTCTTCTTCACACGCCGCTAATATGGTTTGCCACTATCTCATTAACTATGTTTCTGTATCCAGGGCCCCTCTCCTGCACAAACAAAGAAAACACCTTGCTGGTTTTTGCCCAGCTAGGTGTTTTCAAACCCTTCTGCTACCCGACTTGCTTAAGAAGCTGGCTGCTGGTATATGGGTGATGGCAAGCGTGGGTAAGCTCTACGAACATGCTGGAACACGTAGTCCGCCTTCTGCTGGACTTCTTCCGGCGTATAGCTCTGGGGCAATCCCTTCCTGCCATCCCATAGATAGTCTCTGATGGCTATTAACACTGCATCACGGGTGGATTCTTTATCCGTCCAATGGCTAATATTGAGCTTCTCTGCCTTTAAGGTGGCCAGTAAATCCTTAGCCACCTGCTTAATGTGCTTGATCTCCTTGGCAGTGAGGTCAGGTTTTGCTAGCAGATCAAAAACGGCTAGACTTTCCTCATCCAACCCTTCCCGCATCGCGCGCTGTTCCTCTTCCGTAAGATCCTCGGCGAATTGCATTAACGCCTCGAAAGTGGCTTCAATAGTTTGCCTATCCTTCTCGCTATTATATGCGCTGACAATCTCTTCGTAATGGGCCTGATAGTTGGTGCGAAGCGGGTTCTGGCTCAGCAAGCGAGCTAGTTTCTGCTCAATAACATATTTAAGGTTTTGCACTGTAGTGCGCTTAGCTTGGGTGCGGGCGAATTCTTGACGCAAATGATCGAAGTTGATGGCGGATATATCGTAGAGCACACCACCCAATTTAGGATCTTGAATGGGCCGAATGCTGTCATCCACTACTTGCTGCAACTCACGGATAATATCACTAATGTCCGCTTGTTCGCGATCGTGTTCCAAACTACGGTAGATAATATTGATTGCATCATAGTCATGCCGATAGTCATTGATCCCGGGCTCATTCAAGCAAGCCTTAAATTTACTAAATACTTGGCGACACATGATTTCGAAGCGCTTACGCGTCTCGTCATTTTCATTAGCGGCCTCCTTGGCTATCAAGATTGCAGCATTGCGTTCGAAACCGCTTGTCTGTAAGATTGTGTCTAGCGAAGCCCCCCTAGCTCTTAGAAAATCCCTTACTTGCTGAATACTCTCGGCCAACAAAGCGAGCAACTCTGCTATCGGCCGGGTGGGCTCATCTAGATTTCCACCGGCTGCCGGCCCATTGGCGAAAGTAGCTAGGGCTTGGCGTAAGTTCTTTAAGATGCCACAGTAATCAACAATTAGCCCGTTATCCTTCCCATCTGCCACACGATTGGCACGAGCAATAGCCTGCATTAGTGTATGGGCTTTGAGTGGTTTATCTAAGTACAGAGTCCCTAAGCTAGGTACATCGAACCCTGTGAGCCACATTGCGCAAACAATGGCTACACGAAACTGGTGGTCCCCATTCTTGAAGGCCGTCTCAACATCAATCCGTTCGCCTGCGCTATCAACAAAGCCTTCTTTAATTAACTTACGGTGTGGAATAATGTCGAGCCCCCACTTCATAAACTTCTCAGCTTCACCTTGTTCTTCACTTACGATAACAGCAATCTTGGTTGCCCGCATCCAGGCAAGATGCTGCTCGCTCTGCGCCCTCTCGTCTGCACCTACAACATGCTTCAGCTCGGCCTCCAAGCGTATAATGCGCCGCTCCCATTGCTCGCGGATCAGGTTATACATGCGCAGGCAGGTAACCTTATCGATGCAAACTAGCATAGCCTTGCCCGTTTCCCAACCTGTCGAATAATGTTGCACAAAATCGGCGGCAATCTGCCGCAGCCTTTTTTTAGCAGTAAGCACATGGTATTCACGCCTCAGCTCGCGCTCGAGACGCTGCTCCACATCGATGCTGTCAGCTTCATACTGCTCTAGTCTCTCAGCTATGCGCTCATTCATTTCGTTAGTTGCAACACCTAGCTTGTCACCGCGAGCATCATAATAGAGTGGCACGGTGGCCTTATCCTCTACTGCCCGCTGGAAGCCGTAAGTAGACACATAATCGCCAAACACCCTCCGAGTGATTTCATCGTCCTTAAAAAGCGGGGTGCCGGTAAATCCAATATAACTTGCGTTAGGTAAAGCATTACGCAGATTAAGTGCCAAACGGCCATATTGGCTGCGATGGGCCTCATCAGTGATCACAACTACATCATCACGTAAAGAGTACCCAACTTTCGGATCAACGTCGCGATTGAATTTATGGATCAGGGTGAAAACGTAGGCCTTATGCTGACCTATTAATTCCTCTAAGTGTTCCCCAGTGGCCGCCCGACAAGGATCGCGATCATTATCAACCAAGCCACAACCAGCAAAGGTCTGATAAATTTGTGTGTCTAGGTCGTCGCGATCAGTGCAGATAACAAAAGTGTAGTTACCACCCAATTTGCGGTGCACCTTACGCGTAAAAAATACTATTGAGTAACTCTTACCGGCACCTTGGGTATGCCAATAGACACCAAGCTTACCCTGTTGTTCCTTACTCCGCTCTAGTGATTTAATCGCCCTGTTGACACCTAAGAACTGTTGATTCTGCGCCAGTATCTTCGCTAGGCGACCAGATGAATCATCAAAGATCAAGAAGTTCTCGAAAAGATCCAAGAAATTATCTTTGCTGCACATACCCTTGAGCAAGGTTTCCATATCCACTTGGCCCGGCTCAGACTCATCTAAACGCTTCCAGGGGTAAAAATGCTTATAAGAACTGGAAATAGTGCCGGCCTTTGCCTCGATGCCATCGGCTATAACAACAAAGGCATTATGATGAAATAGCTGTGGAATCTCCGATTTGTAATTAGTGAAGTTACGTTCGTAAGCAGCCTGAATGCCAACGGCCGGACTTTTCAACTCCATGAAGGGGATGCCATTAACAAAACCAACGATATCGGCCCGGCGCCGATAAACATCGCCCTGTATCCAAAACTCCCGTACGCAAAGCCAGTGGTTGTCCGCAGGATTGTTGAAATCAAAGAGCCGCAGACGGTCGCGTAGTAGTTCGCCTTTGGCATCACGGTAAGCCACCTGCACCCCATCTTTGCACAAAGCATACTTGTCCTGGTTAGTAGCTAGCAGTGTTTGGCTGGAGCTATATTCCCTTATCTGGCGGATGGCCTCAGTGTAAGCAGATTCGGGCAATCCAGGGTTCAGTTTCTCTAGAGCAGCCCAAAGATACCCGGTCAGCACCACTTCACGCTCCGAATCCCGACCAAGCAACCCCTGGGGGCCATAGGTTTCAGCCAAGGCATTTACACATTCCCACCCAAGTTCATTCTGCAGGTAATCGGCGGTGGTTTGCTGTACCAAAGTATCTTCATTTAGACGGCTCATACACTGATCTCTCCATTCATGAGACGCGGGAGGAGGAGGTCGCGGGCTTGAGCTAGCACCTCATTGTGCCTTATTAGCACAGAAACCTGCGCCTGAAGCGGGGCTATCGTCATCTCAAATTGGTCACTTACTTCCTTGGGCGGTAGCAATACAAGTCTACTGTGTGCGAAATTCCTGTTAAGGCCAGGAACAGCTACATCAGTGCTAATGAATTCGATGCTGTCCAGTGCATAGTATAGGTATAAGCTCGCCTGTGCAGAGTCTATATAATATACAGTATCAATAGGATAACAATCAGTCTCCGACCAGAATATGCTTCCTACATTACCCTTGCGGCCCACTATGATAGTGGGACCAGACACCAAGGATTTGTTGTGAGTACCTATGACTCCACTAGACCCATACACTGGGTACTGGCCTGGAACTCTATCATCAGCGCGCAACCCTTTTCCATACTGAAGCCAAGCTATTTCAGAAAGCGGCGCTTTTACCCACCCCTCAGGCACCCCATCTATCACCTTTACCTGCTCATGACCTGGGAAACGCAGGTCAACGAACCACTCCTTATAGATAAGGCGTGCTGCTTGTTCCAAAAGCTCAATGCGGCGGCGGTTATTCTCAATGAGCTCGTCGTAGTTAGAGAACAAGCTGGCGATTCTGCGCTGATCGGAGAGAGGCGGTATCTGCACCTCGAATTGCGGGAATCTTTTTAGTGGTATGCGGTCCACTGTTGCGCCACTAAGAATATTAGACTCAACAACCGCCCTCCAATTTGGTGAAAGAAAGTAGTAATAAAGGAAGCGTGAATGGATCTTACTGACATCCGGCCTAACTAGCGCCAAGCGCCTGCCTAAGCAACCACAGAATCCTTCTGGAATGAGTGCATACCGATGTAGAGTTGCCTCATAGGAGAATACTATATCCCCAGGCTGGGGGGTGACTCTTCTCGTCCATCGTAGAAAATCACGCTCTGCTATATGTCTTACTTTAGATAGATCCAGTCTACCTTCCTCAGTCACATTTTGAATGCCCAAGAAGATTGGTCCCTCGCTAGACTCTGGTGGTGTGGCATGTGGCCCATCATATATACCCACTACAAAGTCCTTAATTGGGCCTACCGTTACATTCTTCATATCCCCAACCCCTTGAAGTTCCGCGCGATCTTTGCCGCCAGCTCGGCGGCTTCAGCGTTAAGCCCTTCCAGCTCGATGTGAATGTCGCGCAAAGACTGCTCGAAATCGAAATCCTCATCTTCTTCAATGGGTGCTACGCCTACATAGCGACCCGGGGTCAGGCTCCAATCGTTAGCTGCCAACTCCACCTTATCTACTAGCTTCACTAAGCCCGGTACGTCTTGCAATTTGGCGTCTGGAAAGCGGCTGGTTAACCAGTGAGCTTGCCGTTGGAAATACCGAACCTGCCTGAGCTGGGCAACAACCAGTTGGCGGGCTGCATCAGCAGCTTTAAGTGCTCGCGAAATATCGCGAGCAGACCATAAGTTGCTAGCTTTGGCTTCTAGCTCAGTCTCACAAAGTTCGATCAAACGGCTAATTGCTCGATAAAGCCCATCAGCCTGCTTGCCTAACGCGCTACTTAGCTCAGCGGTAGCGCCCAATTGCTCGACAAACATATTCAAACCGGCATTGCTACGCGCCCGCTTGGTCCAAGCGTTGGAGCTCAGCTGCACGTCATTACTAAAGGTAGAAATGCTTTGCTTGAATGCATTTAGCGCAGTACTGAGCTCTTGCCATGCTTCCTGGTAAACGGCTTGCTTCTGTACGGTCTTTAGGAAGGGCTGCAATAGCGCATTTAGCTGCGATATTGAAGTCAAATATCCTGCCAATAAATTGAGATCATGGCCTGTTGCATCGGTCTGCGCAAAACATGCTCTGCCCTCTACTAATGCCTGGTCTAAGTAACTAGCCACCAGATCTAAAAACCGCTGTTCTTCCCCGCGATATAGCCAGACGATTGCTAGTAAATTCTGCAATTGCTCGGGACTGAAATCATAGATTTTGCGGGTTACCTTGCGATAAATATTGCGGGCGTCGAGCATTAACACTTTGTCTCGATGGGCATGGGGCTTGTTCCGATTGAAAAACCAAAGCTCGCAAGGTACCGTCCGAGACCACTGAAAA
>ENA-UOOR01002944-UOOR01002944.1-fermentation-metagenome-genome-assembly--contig:-NODE-2944-length-16014-cov-2.833574_pt1 | contig 16014 bp, 23 predicted proteins | sample MGYA00245780_ERZ724029 | MGnify/ENA primary metagenome ERZ724029 (study PRJEB28704, sample SAMN03018315) | fermentation metagenome | biome: anthropogenic terrestrial biome; feature: soil; material... | reverse complement strand
TTTTTCGAGGAGTATGGATTCGTCGATTTTCAACGGGCCCTTCAATTGTTTTTTCTCCACAAATAGAACAGTGGATGAATAAACACTGTTTGTTAGCCCATGTGAGCCTTTCTCATGATGGAGATTTTGCCCTCGCTTTTGTTGTGCTCGAGAAGAGGTGACTGAAATTGAAATTTTACGATGTTTCAAGTGTACGGCAAGCCGATGAAAATGCCATAAAGAAACTGGGCATACCTGGTGTTGTTCTTATGGAAAATGCAGGGAAAGAAGCGTCGCATATCGTTGTTGAAAAATATCCTTACGCTCAAAAGATTTGTATTGTCGCTGGTCCGGGAAATAAAGGTGGAGATGGCTATGTTATGGCGAGGCATTTTAAAGAACAAGGTCTCGATCCTCTGATAGTTTTGACCTCTCCTAAAGAGAAAATTCATGGAGATGCTCGTATAAATTTAGACATTGCAGAAAGACTTTGTATTCCTATCTATTTTTCTTCAGAGTGTTCAGATGAAGATCTGAGAATACTTTTCCGATCAAACGATATTGTAGTAGATTGTCTTTTAGGTACTGGAAGCATAGGGGCTCCGCGAGGCGAAGTAGAGAGGGCTATTCGTTTACTCCAGGGAAGGCGTGGCATTGTCTCTATTGATATTCCTAGTGGAGTTAACGGTGTTACGGGAGAAATTTACGAGCCATGTATAGATGCGGAAATAACTATTACAATGCTTGCTCCTAAGACAGGTCTTGTAGTTATGCCTGGATCTGAAAAAGTGGGAGAGCTTTATGTAGCTCATCTTGGTGTCTCTCCAGAAGCTATTCTTGATGACAAACCAAGAGCTTTTTTATGGGATGAGAAAAATACAGCTGCTTACTTGTCTCCTCGCCCCCTGGGTTTGCATAAAGGAGGGAGAGGTACTCTTCTCATTGTTGGGGGAAGCTATTTGTATCGAGGAGCCCCCTTGCTTTCCGCTTTGGGTGCATTAAGGAGCGGTTGTGGAGTAGTAATAGTGGTAGCTCCAACGGAAGTTTGTGAATCAGGATCTTCTTTTTTGCCGGAAGCAGTTTTTCATCCTCTTGATAATCCAGAGGAGGTAGAATCGCTGCTTTCATGGGAGAATCGTGCTACCATGTCTGTTGTGGGACCAGGTTTGGGACGAGGGGAGAGAGGACGTCGCCTCATGGATTTTTTATGGAACCAGTGGGCTCATCCTTTGCTAATTGATGGAGATGGGTTATATTGGCTTTCCGAAATGAAAGGGTGTCTGAGAAAGCGTCGTGATGTTATTCTTACTCCTCATGAAGGTGAAGCTGCTACATTGCTTGGAACCTCCGCTCAAACGATAGCTAGTTCTAGGCTTGCAGCGGCTCGGGACATAGCTATGGAATGGGGCACTGTCGTTTTGAAGGGGTATAGATCTATTATTGATAACGGAGCAGAAACTGCAATTATAAGCAGAGGTGGTCCTGAATTATCTATCCCTGGATCTGGAGATGTCCTTACAGGAATTATAGGATGTCTTGTTGCTGGGAATCACTTTTCGTTGTTAGAAGGAGCCGCATCAGGGGCATGGATTCACGGACAAGCAGGTTCTTGCCTCTCATGTCAGCGGGGTGTAGATGGCCTTCTAGCGCGAGATGTGGCAAATTATATCCCTACAGTCCTCGCAGAGCTGAGAGGTAATCATGAGAAGGCGAAAAGTTAATTGGGACGAAGAGATCAAGAAGTCGGAAGAGATTCGAAGAAAGGGTTTACGACTCACCCTTGTAACCTTTCTAATGGCATTGTTTTGGCTGTTTGGAATGAAACATATGCATAAAGAGTGGTCTTGGGGTTCTGCGTTGTGGGTCATTCTCTTCTTTATGGGGGGAGCTCTTCTCATTTTTTGTGTTGCGGGTAAGCGGAAATAAAAGGGAAAAGAGGCTGCCTTATGAAATTCATATCCTCATCTCCAGAAGAAACAATTCTCTTGGGGCAATTTATGTCGCATCATGTCTATCCTGGTCTCGTCATTTTACTTTACGGAGATCTAGGAGCTGGAAAAACGGAACTTGTCAGAGGTCTTGGTAATGGCCTGGGTATTCGTGGGGTTCGAAGTCCTTCTTTTACTCTTATTAATGAGTATAAAGGGCAATTATTACTCGCTCATGTTGATCTTTATCGGTTACATAAAGGGGCGGAAGATGAATTAGGTCTTTTTGAATATATTGACGAGGGATTTGTAGTAGTCATAGAGTGGCCTGATCGACTCGTTACCGTGCCTGATACAGATGTTTGGCTGTTTTCCTTTGAAATAAAAAATCAAAACACTCGAGAAATAACTTTATCTGCGAGAGGTCCGAAAGCTGAAAAAGCCCTTTACGCCCTTTTGTCAGATGTTAAGGAGGGGCTGGAGTCAAAATATTATTTTAGGTTTAGATTGTGCGACCCGATGGACTAATCTCGGAGTGTCGATAGATGGAACTGTCATAGGAGAAATAAATGTGAACATAGGGAGAGAACAGGCCTCTAAACTCCCGGAGTTAGTGAATAAACTTCTTGATTTAACAGATATTGCACTGAATCAAATCTCTGCTGTAGCGTTGACTGTTGGGCCAGGATATTTTACAGGAGTGAGGGTAGGGCTTGCTTACGGATGCGCTCTTGCAAAAGGATTAGGTATTTCTGTAATTCCTCTCACCACTCTAGAGGTCATGGCATTCCCTGTAGTACGCATGGGAGTTGTTGCTATTCCCATTATTTGGGCAGGACGGGGGGGAGTGTACTGTGCTGCTTATGATAATAAGGATGGTGAGATGAATGTTCTTTGTCCGCCTCTTTTTTGTTGCGCGACTAATCTTCACGAAATAGCGACTCGGATACCTTCAGATGTCCCTTCCCAATGGCTTTGTGATGATAAAAGCAGAATAATGACGCTATTCCCTGAAGAAAAAGTTTCAAATTGTATTCATTTAATCCCTTCCGGTGGTAATATCGCTCAATTGGGGCATATAAGAAGAAATATGAATACGCCTGCTGATAGAGTTCAAGCTTATTATTTAAGAGAGCCAGATTTCGGGAAAAATTAAATTAAAACCATTAGATATTCCCTAAATGAGGCTTGTATTGTATTTTTATCTTTTTTATCACAATAAAAAAATAAAAATAAAAAGAAAAAAATAAAAATCACCTTGAATAAAAAAACAGAAACCTATATTCTTTGGAAGAGTTGTTTTTTTGCTAACCCTAATAAAATTATTTAAATGTCCCTTTCATTGGGAGGTGGCAACGTTGCCAAAAAAATTTGATGTAAGTATTAATCGGACATGGTGTAAAGGATGCGGCTTGTGTATTAATGTATGTCCCAAAAAGGTTCTTAGTTTCAATGAACAAAGAAAGGCTCAGCCCGAAAAACCAGAAGATTGTATAGGTTGTAGACAGTGTGAAAATATTTGCCCAGATTTTGCTGTAACTGTAAAGGAGGAAAAAGAGGATGCCTGAGGTCCGGTTTTGGCAAGGAAACGAGGCATTGGCTCACGGGGCTTTGGCTGCAGGATGTAGATTCTTTGCAGGGTACCCCATCACTCCGTCTTCAGAAATAGCTGAAATTATGGCTCTTGAGCTCCCTCGTTTGAATGGGCGGTTTCTCCAGATGGAGGATGAAATTGCCGGTATTGCTGCTATTATTGGTGCTTCTATTGCGGGAATGAAATCTTTAACAGCTACTTCGGGACCTGGCTTTTCCTTAAAGCAGGAGAATCTCGGACTCGCATATATGGCTGAGATTCCTATTGTTGTAGTAGATGTTATGCGTGGGGGACCTTCTACAGGGCTTCCTACGAAAGTGAGTCAGCAAGATGTGATGCAGGCGCGGTGGGGAACGCATGGAGATCATGCGACTATTTGTTACTCTCCATCTTCAGTTCAAGAATGTTTTGATATAGCTATCAGAGCGTTTAATATGGCTGAGCGTTTTAGACAGCCAGTGCTTATCTTGAGCGATGAAGTGTTGGGACACATGAGAGAAAAAATAGTTCTTCCTGAAGCAGGGTCTTATCCAATAATGAATCGTAAGCGGCCTGTTGATGTCCCGGAAAAATTTGTCCCATATCGTCCAGATCCTCAGGATGATTTGCCGTGCATGGCTTCTTTTGGAGACGGTTATACATGGCATGTTACGGGATTGACTCATAACGATTGGGGATTTCCTACCAACAACCCGGAAGAAATCGAAAAGAAGATGCTTCGGCTGGTCCGTAAAGTAAGTCGTTTCCGAGATGATGTGGTGGAGTATGCAGTGGAAGACGTAGAAGATGCTGATGTTATTGTCGTTTCTTATGGCAGTGTTGCTCGCTCTAGTTTGAGAGCTGTAAGAGAGGCAAGAAGCAGAGGGCTCAAAGTTGGATATTTCAGACCGATTACTTTGTGGCCTTTCCCTGATAAAGAGATCGAAAGATTGGCACGGAAAGCAAAAGCCATTCTTGTTCCAGAGTTGAATTGCGGACAAATGGTTCTCGAGGTGGAGCGAGCTGTCCATGGTAAAGCTAAGGTTATTCCTCAAAACTTGGTAAATGGAGAGCTTTTCCAACCTGATGATATCCTTTCTGCAATAGAGGAGGTGGCATAATGCCTACTCAGGAAGTTATGAGCTGGCTTAGGACGCGCTTTTTTCCTCATATCTGGTGTCCAGGATGTGGTCATGGGATTATTATGCACGCCTTACTTAGAGCACTTGTGAGTCTAGATAAGAAGAAGAGCCAAACCGTCATTGCGTCTGGAATTGGATGCTCTAGCCGTATGCCTGGTTATATAGATGCTTGCACAGTACATACTACGCATGGTCGCTCTTTAGGTTTCGCCACAGGCATAAAATTGGCTAATCCTTCTCTAACTGTAGTGGATGTTATGGGAGATGGAGATTGTTCTGCTATTGGAGGGAACCATTTCATTCATGCATGCCGTAGAAATATTGATATTACGGCCATAGTGATGAACAATAATATTTATGGGATGACTGGAGGCCAAGCTTCTCCTACGACACCTCAGGGTGCTTTAGCCACTACCACTCCCTACGGAGCCATTGATCCTCCTTTCGATATTTGTCGCCTTGCTGAAGGGGCGGGCGCTTCTTATGTTGCCCGTGCTACTATAGCGAATCCTAAAATGGCAGAGCAATATATTATGAACGGTATAAATAAGAAAGGCTTTGCTGTTGTAGAGATAGTGAGTAGCTGCCATACGCAGTTTGGACGCCGCAACAAGAGAAGATCTCCTATGGATAATATTAATTTCTTCCGAGAAAACTCTGTCTCTATAGCGAAAGCGAAAGACATGTCTCCAGAGGAATTACAAGGCAAGATAGTTGTTGGTGAATTTGTCAATAGAGATGTTCCTGAATATACAGAGCAGTATCTCTCTCTCATTGAAATGGTAAGGGGGAAGGATCATGAGTAGATATGAAATTCGCTTTGCTGGGTCTGGCGGTCAGGGCATTATCTTGGCTGCAGTTATTGCGGGTGAAGCGGCTGCTCTTTTCGAAGAAGAGCTGTACGTTGTTCAAACTCAATCTTATGGTCCTGAAGCTCGAGGTGGAAAATCTAAAGCTGAAGTAGTCATTTCTACAGAACCTATAGATTACCCGAAAGTTACCCGTCCTAACCTGCAGGTTATCTTAACGCAGCAGGCTTGCGAGGAGTTTTCCGGAGATACGTTGCCGGGTGGACGAATTATATTGGATGATACTTTTGTAACAGATTTCCCTCAGGTTGATGCCTATATCTATCATTTACCTATTTCTCGTACTGCTAGAGAAAAAATAGGGAAAGAGCTTGTTACCAATATGGTAGCCTTGGGCGCAGTTGCCCGTGTTCTTGAATTGGAGCATGTGGCGAACCCTGAATCTGTTAAGAGAGCTATCCTCGAAAAAGTTCCTGCTGGCACTAAAGAACTTAATGCGCAAGCTTTTGAGGAAGGCTACCAGTTGTTTAAAGGAAGCGTTCATTTGTAAGAAACACACCCCTCTATAGAAGTAAAACTGTTTGGGTCATATTACCCACAGTAATGAAGGGTCGGTCTGCTAACATTGGCCGGCCCTTCCTTGTTTTTTGTTATATTATGGAGGGAATAAAACAATAACAACAAAGGAGTGTGTATGATGCAGTTGCTAGTTGTTGTTACTAACAGGATAGAAAAAGTAGAAACTCTCTTTAAAGAACTTCTCGATATTGGAATACGAGGAGCAACGGTCATAGATACACAGGGGATGGCCCGAGTTTTGCACGATGATCTCGATAAAATCCCCCTTTTCGGCTCTCTTAAAATGCTTATTAATGATCAATATCCTTTCAACAAAACAATTTTTGTGGTTCTGGAAGATAGTCAAGTTCAACCTGCAATAGGAGCTGTGAAAAAGGTTTTAGAAGATTTATCTAAGCCTAATGCAGGGATTCTTTTTACGGTGCCGGTTAATTATGTTGAGGGGCTTTTTCTTCGTTCTCCAGATGTTGATTCAAAATCTAAAACATTTTAAAGGGGTAGATAAACGGTGCACTCTTTGTATTATCTCGCCATAGTCCTCTTTGCCGGGCTCTTTATGGCGAAAATTGTAAGGAAATTTAAATTACCTAATGTAACAGGTTATATTTTAGCGGGAGTCTTTATTGGCCCTTCTTTTTTAGGCTTTATTCCTCACGAAGTTGTCTCTTCTTTCAATATTCTTTCAGAGGCTGCTTTAGGGTTTATTGCTTATAGCATCGGTAGTGAATTTAATCTTAAGCATTTGCAGAAATTAGGCCCGTCTATTCTCTGGATTACAATTGCGGAATCTTTAGGGGCGATGCTCTCTGTTACGAGTGCTATGGTCTTGATTTTCAAGCAACCGATAGCTTTTAGTCTTATTCTGGGATCCATTGCAGCGGCTACTGCCCCTGCTGCGACAATTATGGTGATTAGACAATATAATGCGAGAGGGGTTGTTGTCGATACCCTCCTTCCTGTTGTGGCCATGGATGATGCTGTAGCCATTATGGCCTTTGGAATAGCCATTGGAATTGCCCAGTCATTGTCATCGGTAGGTGGAGGAAATGTTTCTCTACTCAAAATAACGGTAGAGCTTTTGTTAGAGATCTTTATCGCTATTGGCTTAGGGGGATGTATTGGCCTTTTCCTTTCCATTATTTCCGGACGACTAAAGGGGCAAGAGACTCTCCTTTCTTTTACTATAGCTTGTATTTTTTTAGCGGTAGGGATTGCTTCTGAATTAAAAGTATCACCTCTTCTCGCGTCTATGACGGTTGGAGCTACTGTATCAAATTTAGTGTATCACCGAGATCGAGTTTTATCTGTAGTGGATCGTTTAACACCGCCGATTTTTGTCAGTTTTTTTACGATATCAGGGGCGGATTTGAAACTTTCAGTTCTTCGTCAAGTGGGTTTGCTTGGAGTGGGGTATGTGATTTTTAGGATAGTAGGGAAAATTATAGGGTCTTATATAGGGGCAAAATGGACTAAGGCACCGGCTACTGTGCAAAAATATTTAGGGTTAACTCTTGTTCCCCAGGCTGGCGTGGCTATAGGCCTTTCTCTTTTGGCAGAAAAATCTCTTCCTGGGATGGGAGTTGCATTGAGAAATATTATTCTTGGATCTACAGTTATATATGAACTAATCGGACCTGTTATAGCAAAGCAAGCTCTCTTAATGGCAGGGGAAATTTCTTCAGATAATTCTTAGTTTAAGCGTAGAAATAAGGATACTTATAAACGTCTATGAACCTTAGAATAGTGAGCTAGTATAAATAATAATAAAACGTGGAAGGATGATCTTTTTTTGGGAACACCTATTCTTCATAAAGAAAATCAACATATAGAGCTAGAGATAGATGCATTAAGTAATGACGGTAATGGCATAGCTCGAGAGAAAAATAGCAGCTATGTCTACTTTGTTCCTGGTGCATTACCTGGTGAGAGAGTAAGAGCTACGGTTTTACAAAAAAAGAAAACCTATGGTATTGCAGATGTAGAGGAAATCCTTTCTCCACATCCACAGCGAGTAGAACCGAAGTGTCGCTGGTATTCTCTTTGCGGCGGATGCCAGTTGCAGCATTTTTCTTATAATGCTCAACTTGAGGCAAAAAAAGATTTTGTTCGGGATGCCTTCCGTCGTATTGCCCACATGAATATAGAAGATATCCTGTCTCCTTGTGTGCCCAGTCCGCGCCAATGGGGATACAGAAACAAGGCTTCCTTTCCTGTGCAAGGAACAAAAGATGGCATAGAAACTGGCTTCTATCGCCGTCGAAGCCACGATTTAATCCCGATCGATTTTTGTCCTCTTCTGGAGCCAGCTTTAAACGAGATGTATGTTTATATGAGAGAGGCTTTACCTGCCTTAGGGATTCTTCCTTATAATGAAAAAAATCATTCCGGAATGTTACGTCATCTGGTTTTTAGATATGGTAGCTTTTCTAAAGAAGCAGCAATTTGTTTTGTATGTAGAAGAAGATTGTCGAAAAAAGATAACAAAAATATCCGAGAGCTTTGGGAAAAGTTTCAAGGGGAAAATATAAATGTGGCAGGTGTACTTGTTAATCATAATCCCCATCGCGGGAATGCTATATTAGGTCGCCATTCGACTATCCTTTCAGGACGTTCATGGCTTCGAGAATATCTTCACTCCTTGGAAATTCGCTATGAAGCGACGGCTTTCCTACAGGTGAACAGTTATCAAGCTAAGCAATTATATCAATATGGGGTCCATTCCCTTCGCTCCTCTCCTGCGGATCATTTACTCGAACTTTATGCGGGAGTTGGATCTATGACCCTCTTTTTTGCTCCTGCCGCTGCACAGATTACTGCGGTGGAGGAGTGGCCAAGCGCTGTGGAAGCAATGAAAGAAAATGCGAAAATTAATAGATTTTCTAATATAAAAGTTTATGGAGGAAGGGCGGAAGAAATAATATCAAGCCTCAAGGGGCCTTTTGAGGCCGTTATCCTTGATCCACCTCGAAGCGGATGTGCTCCAGAAGTAATAAGTAAAATATTGGAATTGAATCCGGCTAAAATTTTATATGTAGCATGTAACCCGGCAACTTTAGCGAGGGATATATCTCGACTTTGTGGGGAAGGTCGCTATACGTTAAAATCTTTACAGCCATTTGATATGTTTCCACAAACTGCCCATGTTGAGTGCGTCGCGTTAATAGAGAGAGAAAAGGTTTGATTCCAAAGGAATCGCGGGTTTTAGGGTAATTAAAGAAGTGTGTTTTGTGTTTGCCTAGACTTATGTTTAGGCGATTTCCGCTAAGGGGACGTATGGTTGGTTACACGGAAATCTACAAATACGCGTAATGTGGTAAGATTTTGTGTAAGAGTATGGAAGATATATGCAAAGTGACTACTTCTTCGGAGTGCCAGGGGGAAGTATAGTTTTTCTCAATTCGGGGGATTCCTACGTTGCGAAAGTGGAGAATTTTGTTTCGCAACTTTACTCCATTGTATTTTGCAATAAACACCTCTAACTTTAAACTATAATACAATGAAATTGTACAATATATAATAAAGTATTTTTATAATGCACAAGCGAATTAGGGGGTGAAAATAAAAACTGGTATATTATTGTTGATCGGAGTTTTTATTATCAACTTCTTAATAATTGTACTAATGGGATAACAATATTTTTATTGTTCCCCAAATAGAAAGAACAGCAAGTGAGAGTTAAAAATTATCTAAAGAGCTTAAAAATATGAGGGAGGTACAGAGGTACATATGGAAAATCAAAAGAAATATAATTACAATCAACAAATGAATATTAAATTTGATTATCTGGAAAAAATTACTATTAAAGATATTATTAGTAATAATACGGACAGGTGGTTTAATCAGTCATTATGTGAAGTAAACTCATCTGTTTTAAGACTTGGAATATTTGAAGGCGAGTACCACATGCACAAGCATGAGAATGATGATGAAGTTTTTTTTGTATTAGAGGGTGCTATGATATTGGAAACAGAAAAAGGTAACTTTAATCTGGAACAATACGAAGGAACTTGTGTGCCAAAAGGCACAATGCATAGACCAGTGGTACCAGAAGGCAAGGCTGTAGTTTTAATGATTGAAAATAAAGGGATTGACCCTATCGGTACGGTGTGATACTCCCCAAGGTCAAATCATAAATGCTTGAAAAACCGATCCACAACGTGTCAATAACGGTCCGGCTTTCTTTGCTGATATTGTTGTCATGACTTGGTCAGGTTAGCTTAATCTCTATTTTTTGCATGAAGAAACACATAGCTGAACTTGAGTTGGAGAACGAGATATTAAAAAAAGCTACTGCTATATAAAAAAGGCGCTTTACCGTAAATTTCGGTAAAGCGCCTTTTTTATTATCTCTTTCACTGTACCTAAGTAAACGGAACGAAACTCTGACTCATCTACATAGAAAAGCTAAAGTATATATTGACAAAAGTTGATATGAAGCATATATATTACATATCAAATAAATTCGATACGAGGTGATGAATTGGATACAACATATGAGGATTATGCAAAAGTGTTTAAGGCATTTTGCGATGAAAAACGCCTGCGGATACTTGAACTGTTACGCAGTGGAGAAAAGTGTGCATGCAAGTTATTAGAAGATCTGGATATAGGTCAGTCATCGCTGTCTTATCACATGAAAATTCTGGTTGAATCGGGTGTTGTAGAGAGTCGACAAGATGGTAAATGGACACACTATACAATCAGTGAAAAAGGTAGCGACTATGCGGCCGAACTACTTAAAACATTGACAACGCCGGATGCAATAAATGTAAAAGATAATTGTTGCAAAGCTTAAAAACACATTTATAAGAATATTTTTTTAACATTAAATCGAAAATATTTAATTGTTCTGAATTAGAAAGCGAGGTTCTTATGGTATGCAAATATTAAAAGCGATCTGGATTTTCTTCCAGAATCAAATACTGGCGATGAAATGGCTAAACGAATTAATCGACAGTGGAGTTAATGCATTAGGTCTTGACACAACTAATCGTTGGATGGGAAGCATTCAATTTTTTGTTTATGATGTTATTAAAATTACTCTACTCTTGTGTTTCTTGATTTTTATAATCAGCTATATTCAAAGCTATTTCCCGCCGGAGCGGAGTAAAAAAATCTTGGGACACTTTCATGGAATTGGTGCGATTACTGTTGCTGCTTTGCTTGGTACGGTAACACCCTTTTGCTCATGTTCGTCCATTCCACTATTTATTGGTTTTGCCAGGGCAGGACTATCGCTGGGAGTGTCGTTTTCGTTTCTTATATCCTCTCCTATGGTTGATTTGGGTTCTCTTGTTCTTTTAATGAGCATTTTTGGAGCGAAGATAGCTGTTCTTTATGTTGTTCTCGGCTTAATTATCGCCATTATTGGCGGTACGATAATTAAAAGATTGGATATGGGAAAATACGTAGAGAGCTTTATTACCACAGGTGGTAGTGTAGACATCGAATCTCCTGACCTTACAAAGCATGACCGATTGGTTTTTGCCAAAGAACAGGCAATCGACACATTCAAAAAGGTTTTCCCATATATATTGGTAGGAGTTGGAATAGGCGCAGGTATTCACAATTGGATTCCACAATCTTGGGTTGAAAATATTTTAGGTAGTGGTAATCCCTTTGCTGTTATCTTTGCTACTCTTGTGGGAGTTCCGATGTATGCTGATATTTTTGGGACTATCCCGGTTGCAGAAGCTCTATTAAGTAAAGGAGCACAACTTGGTGCCATTCTGTCCTTCATGATGGGGGTTACTACGTTATCCCTGCCATCTATGATTATGCTTCGTAAAGTAATTAAGCCCAAGCTTCTGGCGCTTTTCATTGCAATCTGTACAATCGGAATTATAATTGTCGGTTATTTATTCAACGTTTTTCAGGCGTTGATAGTTTAGGAGGAAATAAAGTATAGCAAAGAAATGGCATCCTTTTATTGATTATCTCACATGTGTTGAGTGCGGTAGTTGCATCGCGAAGTGGTATATACGAGACAGAAAAGGGACCTTCGCCTGTCGCAAAAAAATGGAATTCTGTATTGACCATTGCCATGGCTGCGGCAACTGTTGCCCAGTTGGAGCAATTACTTATGTAGGTGATGACATGGGTTTGACGCCGCTGAATGGGAAGCAAACATCGGAAGAATCCTGTTGCTCTTTCGGATGTGGGACGGTTTCCGAAAAGAAGATCGTTGTTGAGTATCTCTATCTAGATCTTGAAAGCTGTGACCGTTGCGTTGGGACAGACAATGTACTTGACGAGGTTATGGTGACACTTACCCCTGCGCTGAGCCTTGCGGGCTTTGAAATAGAATATAACAAAATTGAGATGAAGACAGCGGAAATTGCAAAACAATACAGGTTTATTTCCTCGCCTACGATCCGCGTGAACGGTCAGGACATCTGCCAATCGGTTGTAGAGAATAGCTGCGGCTGCTGCAGTGAAATAAGCGGAACCGATGTGAACTGTAGGGTGTTTGAATATAACGGGGAACCCTACGAGGTGCCTCCAAAAGAAATAATTGCTGAAGCTATACTAAATGCAGTATTTGGGCAGGTTGAAACTGGTTGTTCCTGCGTAGAGTATGAATTACCTGAAAATCTAAAAGAATTTTTTGAAGGAAAACAAAACCGGCTGCTCCTGAGGAGGTAGTTGCTTTTGATGGATAAGAAAAAACTGTTAAAGATCATAATTCCCATTAGTTTGGTTCTCATTGTTGCAGGAATATGGATATTCAAGAATGTGTATAAGGAGTCAGATTCCATTGTGTCTCTTTCTGAGAATAAATGTTTAGAAAATCTTGTAAAACCCAAGAATGAAGAAGATTTTGTGCTTGAGGCAACATCAATTGATTTAGATGTGCTGAAGGAATACAATTTGCCTATCATCATTGATTTCGGGGCGAATTCATGTATTCCATGCAAAAAAATGGCCCCTGTACTAAAAACATTAAATGCGGAAATGCAGGGCAAAGCCATAATCAAGTTTGTTGACGTATGGAAAAATGGAGCCGTTGCAAATGATTTCCCTATCCAGGTTATTCCCACTCAGGTTTTTATCAACGCTGACGGTACACCTTATGTGCCAAGCGGTGATATGCAAATTAAGTTTGACATGTATAGACGCAAGGATATCTATGAACATGCTTTCACTGTACATCAGGGCGAATTAACCGAAGATCAGATGCGGGCTATCCTTGCCGACATGGGGGTGGATGAATGACACAAATCCTTGAAGGTTTATCTAAAATAATTTCTGAGAGCAGTTGGCTCGCACCAATTCTTGCGCTTTTTGCTGGAGTGCTTACTTCTTTTACACCATGTTCTTTGTCTGGTATCCCTCTTGTCATAGGTTATGTGGGTGGTACTGGTCAGAGGAGTACGAAAAAAGCGTTCTGGCTTTCTGTCACTTTCACGTTGGGAGTTGCTGTCACATTTACAACGCTAGGGGCGAGTGCTTCTATTGCCGGTCGTTTAATTGGGACTTCAGCATCATGGTGGTACATCATTCTTGGAATTTTAATGTTGTTAATGGCTTTGCAGACGTGGGGTATATATGAAATTATTCCTTCAAGTTATCTTCTTTCTAAGAATACTAGAAGAGGCTATTTAGGCGCTTTCATTGCTGGAGTTCTTGGAGGGGTGTTTGCTTCACCCTGCTCCACGCCTGTACTTATCGCTCTCCTTGCTATTGTAGCTGGAAAAGGAAGCGTTTTATGGGGAATACTACTATCGCTACTGTATTCAATCGGTCATGGCATTCTTGCTATTGTAGCTGGAACGTCTATAGGCTTTGTGCAAAAGCTTTCTTCAAGCGAAAAATACGGTAAAGCAAGCACTATACTGAAAATAGTGATGGGTGCTCTGATATTGCTCATTGGGTTTTATATGTTTTATCTTGGGTTCTAAAATAATATAAAAAAGGTGAGGTTTGTTATGGGATTGTTTGGTAAGAAAAATAAAAAAGAGGGAACTACATCTTGTTGCTGCAGCGGAAATTGTGACGCAGAAAGCATGGCAAAAGCAGAGGCCGCTAAATCTAAAGGTGCTGGAGTAAAAGTATTGGGAAGTGGATGTGCCAAGTGTGATCAACTTGAAACGGTAACAAAAGCAGCCTTGGAACAACTTGGAATGGATACTACTATTGATCATGTAACTGATTTTTTGCAGATTGCAGCCTATGGAGTGATGACTACCCCTGCTCTTGTGGTCGATGGTAAGGTGGTTTCTTACGGGAAGGTACTTAAAGTTGATGAGGCAGTAAAAATACTTCGAAAAGTTAGGGGGTAGTTATAATGGGAAAAGAGAAGTTGTCTGGTATTGTTTTTTTGAGAAACACCTTCCTGTTTAGGTTTTTATTTGTATGGCAGTAGGTGTTTTAGTAGGTATTTATTTACCGGGAAGTCCAGAACTCCTTAGTAAATTTGAGTATGCAAGAGTTTCTATCCCGGTTGCAATACTTATATGGATTATGATTTATCCCATGATGCTAAAAGTTGACTTTAATAGTATAAGACAGATGGGCAGAATCCAAAAGGATTGATTATAACCGGGGTTACAAATTGGCTGATCAAACCATTTACGATGTATGGAATTGCAGCATTCTCCTTTTGTGTTGTTTTCAAAGGGCTTATTCCTCCTGAACTTGCAAGGGCTTATCTGGCAGGTGCTGTTTTACTTGGAGCAGCTCCATGTATGGCTATGGTTTTTGTTTGGAGCCATCTTACTAAAGGAAATCTTGCATATACTTTGGTGCAAGTAGCTACAAATGACCTTATTATATTAATTGGGTTTGGACCTATAGTTGCACTTTCTTTAGGAATTAGCGATATATCTGTACCTTGGATGACATTATTCTTATCAGTAGTATTATTTGTTGTAATACCGCTTGCGGCTGGATGTATTTCTAGGGTAATAATAACAAAGAACCGAAGCCTAGAGTATTTTGAGAATACATTTATGCCTAAATTTAACAATATAACAATTATTGGGTTTTTGTTAACACTAATAATTATTTCTCCTTTCCAAGGGCAAACAATAATTGGTAATCCAATAAACATTGTTCTAATAACCATACCTTTAGTTATTCAGACCTTCCTTATTTTCTTTATAGCTTATATATGGTCAAAGCTATGGAAACTTCCCCACGATGTGGCGGCGCCTGCTGGAATGATTGGTGCATCAAACTTCTTTGAACTTGCGGTTGCAGTTGCTATTTCATTATTTGTTTTGCAATCAGGAGCTACAGTAACTACTGTTGTTGGTATGCTTGTGGAAGTGCCGATTATGTTAACTCTTATGAGAATAGCGAACAATACAAGGGGTTGGTTTGAAGTGGGAAAACAGGACTAGGAGGCGCCCAATGAGCAAAAGTAAACTAAAAGTGGGTTTTATCTATGTTCGTTATTCATGAAGAAGTCAAATTGCAGAAATGCTTAGCCGCAGATGCTTTTGAACGCTATTCCGTTGGCACAGAAACAAAGTTGCAAATCAACAAGGATGCTGCTGGAATTATGAAGGAACTGTATGGAATTGATATGAAAAAGGCTTAGTATTCGAAGCTATTAGACGAGATCCCACCAATCTATATTGTAGTAAAGATAGGATGCAACGAGTTTGCCCGTGTCTTTCGGCTGAATACGTTGTAACTGATGAGGAACTCGATGATCTGGCAGGGACAAAAGGGCGATTATGACGAGGTATATGGATTAGTGCGAGCGGTCTTTGCCCATGCAGAACATACGAATCACAACAAGCAGAATCTTGTGGTATGACTGTAGGACAGCTCCGTCTTCTTGCCGGAGCTGTCCTTGGTGGCAGAGGTAGCAGGTGAGATCGTTGGTTATATCTTGTTTACTAGGGCGGTAATTCGACAAGAAGTACGAGAGCACGAGACTCTTGTGTTGGCCCCTGTGGTTGTGGCGCCAGATTTCCAGAGAAAAGGTATTGGTGGCGGCTCATTGAAGAAACAGCCTTTAGGTTTTAAGTCAGTGCTTCTGGTGGGGGCACCCA
>ENA-UOOR01002943-UOOR01002943.1-fermentation-metagenome-genome-assembly--contig:-NODE-2943-length-16014-cov-9.331474_pt1 | contig 16014 bp, 12 predicted proteins | sample MGYA00245780_ERZ724029 | MGnify/ENA primary metagenome ERZ724029 (study PRJEB28704, sample SAMN03018315) | fermentation metagenome | biome: anthropogenic terrestrial biome; feature: soil; material... | reverse complement strand
TTATTACGCTTCAAAATTATCACTATTCTAATTTACCGACAGGTTTAGTTCAACATCTTTGTATACGCCATACTATTGCGTATATATTTCATATATACTTCGCATTCGTTTTTTAACGATCATATTATAAGTGATATACAAGATTGTTTGTTATTAATGGAATTACGCATACATAAATTTCATGGAAAGGTTTATTCATGGATTTTGCCTTCCTTCAAGATTAAAATTTACCCACTGTTAGTTTTCATTTCGACTTGATTAAATTGATAGGATTTTACCTCACATCATTGAAATGTTCCTGGTAACTGATTCAAGCGACGAATTTATGAAAACATTCCACTAAAACCAAAAAAATAGCAAACAATTCATAAATTATTATTCATTCAGTCACAGTCATTTTATCAATTTAATTCATCCCATCCTCAATTATATCCTATAAATATGTGTTGCCAACGGTTGAAGACGGATTCTCTTCTCCCTACAAGTCATCCATTAAAACCCAACGTGCCGTGTTGGTAGTGGCGAGACCCACGTTTTTGTGATATGAACACCCATTTGGTCGCTCTCATTTTACGGATAGTCACAGTTGATCTCAGAGGGTTCATTTTAAAAATAAACATCAATAAATGCAACATATTAATTTATTCTGGGATATGGATTGAGAGATTAAATCCCCCCCCTGACATCCCTCTAACCTGAACCTAAATTTACCCGTAACAAACCCAGTATTTCTCCGGATATATTTGGACGATATACGGCGTATATTCGAAGGATATTCGAAGGATATTCGAAGGAGTTCCGAAGATGTTCCGAAGATGTTCGGAAAAAGCTCCGGAAAAATTTGGGGAAAATTCGGGAAATGTTTCCAAAAACATCACCATTTTAACCCAACATAAGCACCTGCATCACGGGGTTGGTTGTGCCCATAAAAAATGTCCAGGCTGATGCTAAAACATCGAGCCTGGACAAATAGAACGGAATGCATGCCCGGGCAATTACGCCCGGCGTAACCGCATCAAATTAATTCCATCCGGGGTTTTGATTGCCTTCCAACGCGGTGTTGGCTTGCATCTCACTCAACGGAATAGGCCACAACAGGGCATATTCGGGTATGGCCCCTACCCTTGTGGTACCGTCGGGTTTGTTCTGGATCGCTGCAGAGGCGAGAGGTACCCACCTGAGGCGGCCCGACTGCATGCCATCGGCTTCGGGATACAAGCGGGTGCGACGGATGTCGTCCCAGATCTTGAACTCCAACGGAAACTCGTGGAAGCGCTCGGTGAGAATCGATTGGATCAATGCATCACCCGAGGCTGTTTCATTGGCCAGGCCGGCACGACGACGCACCTGGTTGAGATAACCTCTGGCATCGGCTTCATTGCCGGTGCGGGCTAGTCCCTCGGCTGCAATCAGCAACACTTCCGCATATCGGAAGATGGGCATGTTGTAGTCGCCATCGCGTCCATTAACCAACGAACCGGCATCGAACCAGGCCCAGTTGCCCAGGTTGTTCAACGTGTGGGATACGCCCGTGGCGTCGGTGTATTCGCTGAAGAAGAATTGTTTTTCCATGCTTCGCACGTCGGAAGGATGATAACTATTGATCAGCACATTGGAGGGAAGATAGGCATTGTACAATACATCTCCGCCCGGTTTGAAGACACTCTCGTTGTTGGCATTCTTCCACTGGAAGGCGTCGGTGCCGATGGAACGCACGGCATAGGAGTTACCCACATTGAAACTGGTCTGGTTATACTCTTTTGCAAAGATGATCTCGTTGGACGACTTGGTTGTCTTGATGACATTGTAAGCCGAATTGAGATCGGTACTGCTTCCATTGGGCTGAATGAGGGCATGCTGACCGCCATTGATCACGTTCTGAGCCATCGCAGCGGCCTTGGCATAATATTCATTGCCGCCGTTCACGGGAGCGCCGGCCCATTGCAGGTAGACCTGGGCCAGCAAGGTTTGCGCCATGGGCCTTGTCACATAACCTCCATTGGCGTAGAAGGCCACGTTGGGCAGTGCATTGCCACCGATGATTTCGAGCAAATCGGCTTCAATGTTCTCGTATACCTGCTCGGCAGGCGTGCGTTCCACGTAGATTCCCTCGAGTGAAGTGTAGGGCTTGTCGATATAGGGCACCCCTCCATATTCTTTTACCAGATAGGAATAGGCATAGGCCCGGAAGAATTTCCCTTGTGCCACGAAATTGGCGATCTGCGCTTCTGAAAGCACATCGGTCATGGTCGGGATGTTGGCGATCACGAAGTTCGCACGGGAGATGCCGATATAGAACTCGGTCCACATCTTCTGCGAGGTGGCATCGAACGATTCAATATTGAAGTTGGCTCCCTCCGAAGCATTGGTGAAGGTTCTGTCTTTGCGTTTATCCACGAAGAGTCCCGACATGACCCCTCCCCACATGGTGGCTTTGGGTGTCCAGCCACCATCCACATCGATGTTGTGCAAATAGGGTACGCCGCCGAAATAAAGGGCATTGACCCCAGTAATGGCATCCGACTCGGTCTTCCAGAACTGGCCGGTGGTTTTTTCGTCCTGTGGATTCTCATCCAGAAAACTCTCGCACGAGCTCATTGCCAGCGTCAAGCCTATCAGGAGAATAATGGATTTGTATATGCTATGTAATTTCATATGATTCAATTTATTTATTTGCTGACTTTCTTTTAAAACGTTACGTTCACACCTACCGTGAATGTCCTGGGACGCGGATAGGTAAAGAACTGACGGTTCGTTCCCCATTTGTTGTCTCCCAAACGTGACGAGTTTTCAGGATCGAAGCCCAAATAATCGGAAGAGGTGATCAGAAAAGCGTTGTTCACGTTTCCGTACAGTCGCAGTGCAGAGAGTCCCACGCTCCGGAGCGACTCGCTGCTGAAGGTATACCCAAGCTGGATGAGGTTCCCGCGCAAATAGGATCCATCGGCCACCCAGGTGTCATCGGCATTGGCATTGTTACCCATTCCGAAGTTTGCCAGCCTGATGCCTTGTGCTGTACCGGTGGGATTGAGCGTGGGATGCCATGCTTCCTGCCAGAGACGATCGATGCCGCTGGTCAGGAAACGGCCCTCGGTAGAGTGAAAGAACTCCTGCATGATGTCGGCGCCCCATGAGAACTGCAGATCGAGGGTAAGGTCGAATCCTTTGTAATTGAATGTGTTGATAAACGAACCCATCCAGTCGGGAAGTCCGTTACCGAGTATCTCCCGCTGCTTATAGGTCACTTTTTCACCGATGGTTGAGGGTACATTCATTGTTTCGGTATCCCAGTTGGCAGCTACGCCATCGTAAATACCCGCACGTCTGTAGCCATAGAAGGAGGAGAGCTCTTCCCCTTCACGAATGAGCATGTCATACCCTACGAAGCCATCCAGCAGGATCTGGCGTTTGCCGGTCACCGGATCGACCGAGGAGCTTTCATCGAGTTTTTCGACCTTGTTCTTGTTGAAACTGAGGTTCAACATGGTATTCCACTGGAAACCGTTCACATCCACCGGATAGGCATTGATCAACAGATCGAAACCCTTGTTGGATACCTCCCCAATGTTGCTGGTGATGGAAGAGAAACCGGTTGTACGGGGAATGGGACGACTGAGCAACAGATCGGTCGTGTACTTATAGTAGTAAGAAGCCTCCACGTTCAGTTTGTTGTTGAACAAACCCAGGTCGACACCCACATCCCACTGGTTGGTCTTCTCCCACCGCAAGTCGGGGTTGGGCATGCGCTGCGTATAAGAGACTGTTTGCAGGTCATCACCGATGATGGTGGTGGACTGCCCGATGGTAGCCAGTGAAGCATAGGTTCCGATCTCGGAGTTACCGGTCACACCGAAGGAGGTGTGGGGTTTGAGCCTGCTGATCACCGGATGGTCGACCAGGAAGTCTTCGTTCGACACCAACCAGCCAAGGCCGATGGAGGGGAACCAGGAGTACTTGTTGTTGGATCCGAATTTCGAGGAGCCATCCCAACGGCTTGTGACGGTAGCCATGTACTTGTTGTCGTAGGAGTAGGCGACACGTGCAAAGTAGGAGTTCATGGTCCACTTGTCGTGGTCGTTGCCCACAGAAGGACGATCCGATCCTTTGCCCAGGTTATAGTACCCGTAGAAATCGTCGGAGAAGTTGGAGCCTACGGCACTGAAATAGGTATAGCCCCTTTCCTGCCAGGAGATACCTCCCATGGCATTCACAGAATGGGGACCAAACAGTTTGTTATAGGTCAGATAGGTTTCCTCCTGCCAATAGAGCGTGTTTGAGTTGTTCCCTTCTGCCCGTCCCGTAGAGCTCTGGTTGATGAGCGGACGCGGCGTGAAAGGGGTGTAGTTGGCATTGCGGTTGTTGTGGTAGTCGATACCGAACTGCGTCTTCAGATCGAGTCCCTCTGCCAGGTGGAACGTGAGGGCTGCATTTCCGAAGATCTGTGTTCTGTATTGTCTGGCCTGCATTCGCTTTAGCAACTCCACGGGGTTCCCCACTCCCTCGGGACTGAATCCCTGCATGGCCGACGGATTGGGATTGTTCTGATCGCGATAGATGGCGCTGGTGCTGAAGCTGTTTGTCTGTGCGTAGACGCCATCGAGCATCACGGGAAGAAAGGGCAGCAGCTCCACCATGGTACGCAGCGCTCCCTGCCCGTAGGGGTTGTCGGAGGTTCTGTTACCCCACGAATGGTTCACAAGCAGGTTCACGCCTGTGGATAACCAGGAGGTGGGCTTGTCGTCGTAGGCCAGCTTGGCATTCAGACGTTTGAAGTAGGTGTTGTGCAGGATACCCTGTTGATCGGTATAGTTGAGGAAGGCACCCACGGAATGATCGGCGTCGCCCCTTTGGACGCTGAGCTGGTGATTGTGTGAGAACGCGGTGCGGGAGGCTTCTTTTTGCCAGTTGGTGTTGTATTTGGGTGTCCCGTCGGCGTTGAACAGCCGTTCATCGGTAAAGATCTCGGAGAGATCGGTGGTGAAGTTCCTGTTCTGCCATGCATTGGCATTCTCCAATCCTTGTTTGAAGGTTGACATCCATTCGTTGGCGTCCATCACATCCATGTATCTTGACATGTTGCTCAAGGAGATCGAACCATCGTAAGAGACGCGGGCACGATTGCCGGTGTTGCCTCCCCTTTTGGTGGTGACCAGGATCACACCGTTGGCTCCTCTGGCACCATAAATGGCAGCCGAAGAGGCATCTTTCAGTACCTCTATCGATTCAATGTCGTTGGGGTTGAGGTACTGGAAATTCGACATCACCACGCCATCCACCACATAGAGCGGGCTCGCAGAAGCGTTGATGGTGGAGATACCCCGGATGATCACACGCAGCTCGCCACCCGGTTGTCCGGTATTGGAGAAGATGTTCACACCGGCAGCTTTACCTTTCAAACCTTCCAGGGCATTGAACGACTGATTTTTGATGACATCGCTTCCCTTGGCCGTGGAAATGGATCCGGTCACATCCGATTTGCGCATGGTACCATAACCAACCACCACCAGTTCATCCAATGTCTGGGTATCCTCCAGCAATATGATGTTGAAAGTGCTGGTACCGGTGGTATTGATCTGCTGGTCGATATAGCCGATGTATGAGATGGAGATGACGGCCCCTTCATCGACCTGCAGCCGGAAGTTTCCATCTATATCGGTCACGGTTCCGTTGGTCGTCCCATTTTCAATGATGTTGGCTCCGATAACGGGGAGTCGTTCTTCATCGAGGACGGTACCGGTAATTTCACGTTTCTGTTGTTGTGGAACGGCCACTTTTCCTACCACAGTTTTTTCTCCTTTGATCTCTGCTTTGCGGTCTATAAAAATATACTTTCCCGATATTCTATAGGTGAGCGCGGAGTTTTTGGTGAGCTGATCGAGTATTTCGTGGATGGTCTTGTTTTCGAATTCCACATCGTAAAGTTTGGAACGGTCAACATCACTGCTTTTATAAAAGAAAACAAATTCTGACTGGTTTTCAATTACGGAAACAATCTCATCGAACGTTGCCTGGCTTAATTTCACCGACAGCATTTCGAGCCGGGTTTCGCTACCGGCAAAACTTTGGAAATGTCCATTCACGAATAGGAAGGAAATAAACATCAGGAGCAGCGGTATTTTTCCCCAATGTCTCTTGGTATCTGTTGATTTATTCATAAATTTGTATGTTTTTAATAAATTAAAGAATGAATACTCCTCCATGTCGACACGACAAAAAGGATTATTTAATGCATTGAAAACGAATCTATTGCCGGGAAACTGCGGACACAGCATCCCGGCTTTTTCAGCACACGATTTTTATTACCATAGGCATCTGTTTTAAAAGTGAATAATTTATATACGGCATCATCTTTTTAAAAGAAATAGTGTATCGTTGCGTGACTCTGTCCGGAACTGACCTTTGAAGTTCAGCACCGCGGCAATCTCCTGGGGCGACTGGTTGGAAAAGAATTTTCCGGTATACTTTTCTTTCCGTGCCAACTCATCCGGCACAATGAAAGCAATCCCGGTGACTTTTCCCAAGCGCCGTGTAATCTCTTCCAAAGGAGCATCCCGGAAAGAATATACCCCACTCATCCAGGTTACGGTCTCAGAGGGATCGATCCTGGAAAGGGAAGCGTCGTTGCGTTGTTTATCAAAATAAAGCTGTTGATTGGGAAGCATCTCAATCTCTTCATTGAGCTGATGGCTGCGGCTGTATGTGAGAAGCTTTACTTTGCCGGTGATCAGCGTGGTGATGGTATGGGGATCGGACGAGTAACCCTGCACATTGAACTGGGTACCCAGTACCCTGACATCCTGCTGCTCGGTATGTACGATAAAAGCACGACGCTTGTCGCCGGCGACGGTAAAAAAAGCTTCTCCATCCAGATAAACTTCCCTGCTTTCACCCTTGAACTTCTCGGGGTATTTCAGCTTGGAAGAAGCATTCAACAGCACTGTGGAGCCATCGGACAGCAAAACAGGACGGGGTTCGCTGCGGGGTGCCGTTTCTACTTCGACCCACCGGACCTCTTCGCGACCTGTCAGAAAAAGAATACCGGAGACAATCAACGCCAGGAACACTGCCGCTGCCATTGCCCATATTGTGGTTCGGGAATGTTTTCTTTCCATTTTATCGCACAGACGGCCCCAACTGGCTGAAATTGCTTGTTCGTCGGGGTATAATCCGCCCTTGCGACGTTCGTAGATATCTTTAAGCTGGAAAAAAAGCTGCTTGTTTTCTTCGCTGGTATGATACCAGTCGAGGAAAGACTGTAGATCTTCATCGGTTTGTCTTCGATCAAGAACACGGATAATAAGATCGTCTATTCCGGTGATACACATATCATTTTTAACCAAAAGGAACTGTTTTTATATTTCTTCAAGTATGGTCCCTTTGATATATATACGATTGTTAAATGGAAACTACGTACAACTGAGAGCGAGAAAAAGAAGTACGATGGCATTTTCGCGGAGAAATTTCAAGCCCTGATAGATGTGTGTCTCCACGGTTCTGATGGATATCTGTAGCTGTCGGGCTATTTCGGCATGTTTTTGCCCTTCGAGGAAGAACTTCTTGAACACATCCTTGCGCTTGGGTGGTAGTTTTTCGATGGAGGCATACAACGATTCTATCTCTCCGTCATCGTGGGAGCCATCGGTGGAAGATGCGTAATAATTCAGCTCGTCGAGTTGGATCTCTCTGACTTGCTTTTGCAGGAAATCACTCTCCACAGTCTGGTGCTTGATGTAATCGATGCAGGCGTATTGCGTCATGGAGAACAAATAATTTTTAACATCCCCGCCGGCAATGAGGGTTGATTTCCTGTCCCATATTTTCAGAAAGAGATCGTGCACAATATCTTCGGCCGTATATTGATCTACAAACTTTCGGGCAAAAAAGATCAATTCTCCGGCATGTTGCAAATAAAATGCTTCGTACTGTGTGTGAATAATATTTATCTCTTCTATCTTACTATTCATGAATCAAGTTTCATCCTAAGCTGCCCCTCATTGAAAAAGGGACCATCAATACAATAAACAAAAAGAGGGGGACAGTTGTTTATGATGGCTATAAACTCATTAAAAAAAAGGAACAGAAAAAATGAAAATTGAGGTGTGGACCGACATCATGTGTCCCTATTGTTATATTGGCAAAATACATTACGAGAGAGCGCTTCAGCAGTTTCCCCATGCCGACGAGGTGGAGCTCGAATGGAAAGCATTTCAGCTCAACCCCAACCTGCCCGACAAGGGAAACGGGTATCCGGTGAGAAAGTATCTGGTAAACAGTGCTGGATATCCTGAAGAGGGAATCGACAGCATGTTTGCCATCCTGAAGAAGATGGCCGATGACCTGGGTGTGCCGTTCAACCTGCCACAGTCGGTGGCTGCCAACACGAGCGATGCACACCGCCTGATTAAGCTGGCCGCCGAAAAGGGACTCGACTCACTGGTGGTGGGAAAACTCGGCAAGGCTTACTTTGAGGATGCAAAGGATTACAGCGATTGGGAGCTGCTTGTTTCCATTGGCAAGGAAGCCGGGCTGGAGGAAGAAGAGATTCGGCGGATGCTCAACAGCGAGGACTATCTCTATGAAATCAAACAGGATATGCAGGAGGCTGCCAACCTGGGGTTCGACACGGTACCCACATTTTTGATGGACAGGCGCCAGGCTATCGTGGGATCGGAGCCTGTGGACCTGTTTGTGAAGGTATTGCACAAGGCGTACGACGCATGGAAAAACCGCACCGAAAAAGAAAAAGAACTGGTGATCAGCAAAGGTAAATCGTGCAATGCCGATGGCACTTGCGAGATTTAGTTTTCCGAACGCACTTCGGGCAAAAGATTTTTTATTTTTATACAGGATTGTGGTACCTTTGTCGATGCCACTTATAAATTAAAGCCAGTCATGGAATACTTGAAGATCACCCCCGAAGACAGCATACGCTGGGAGAGTGTTTGGAACCTGTATGAGGAAAGTTTTCCGGTAGCCGAACGGCGCAAGATGGGTGACCATTTGCGGGCCTGCGGTGATGATCGTTTTTTTCCTTTGTCGGCATGGGAAGGGGGGGAGTTAATTGGGCTGATGTTCTTTTGGGAATGGGATTCTTACCGTTACCTGGAATATCTGGCCGTAAATCCTGCACTGCGGGGACACGGATATGGTTCTCAACTGTTGCGGCATTTGCGGGATTCGGCGCATACAATCATCCTTGAAATAGATCCGCTCAGCAATGAAATGTCGGTACGCCGGCTCCAGTTCTATGAACGTTCCGGGTATACCCTCACCCCTTACCGGTTTGTACATCTTCCTTACAGGCTCGACGCAAATGCACAGGAGCTGCTCATCCTGAGTTATCCGCGCATGATCACCAAGGAGCAGCACAACAATTTTCTGCGCTTTTTGAATGAAGAAGTGATCCGCTATTGCGAAGGCGAAGGAAAATAACGTGCACAGCACGCATCTCCGGAACCGGGCGGGCGCACCCGTGCGAAGCGACTCAATGACTCAAAATGGAATGCATCAACCGGAGGGTTTGATTCACAAATAACTGGTCTCGTTTAGACTTTGGAAGGACGGGATAAACAATCACGGTGACCTGTCCTTCTTCTTCCATCTTCAAGTAGCCTCCCAGTCCCCATGACGTCATCCTGGCATCGGTCCTGAACTTGAGGACCCTGTTTTTTCTGTCGGAGAAAGAAATGATCCATTGGCGGTCGATGCGTTGCATCACCTCATCGAACGGTTGTTGGCTACGCCCCTTAAATTGAAAAACTGCCTTCCTTTGCCCTGAAAACGATGGTGGATCGAGCTTTTCTGATTCCATGTAATCCAATCTTCTGGTAAAAAAGGCGGTAATCAATGCCGGTGGTATCATCCCCACAAGGATAAATACCAGCGCGACTTGCCATGGATTCGCGTTCAACCCCCAAAGAAGAGATACCACGACCAGGATGCCGACATAAAATATCAGAAAAATGGAGACCCAGTAGCAATAGAGTCGTCTAGAAAATCTCATGTTATTCAAGTTATTATATCCGTTATATGCACGCTTCCCCTTTCAATTCCAAACAAAAAAAAGCGACCCGATTCACTTCACTTGTGGCAGGGTGAATTCTTCTGTGATTTGGATGTGGGTGAATCCCATCTCCTGCAAAAGCGTTGTTAACACAAGCCTGGCCTGTTTTGCAGCATCCGTCAGTATCCCCTGGTTGATGGCATCACTGGCCATCACATTTTTCTCCCTGATGAGCGCTTCGTTGTAATCCGATATCTTGATGGGATTAAAAGCATTCTCGCTCTCGTTGTACACTTCGACCGATTTTTCGTCGATTACCGTATCCAGAATTCGGGGCTTGGGAATGGAAACATGCAGCGTGGAATCATTTTCCACATTTACATTGATCCGTTCGAAGTCCACACCCGCCTTGATATATCCGTTGTATTTCAGCAGGAAATATTTATCGGTCAATGGGACGTTGATATTCAGAAACTTCTTGTAGTCCTTGTACCCGATTACTCCGGTATAATTGTGTTTTACCAATGCCAGTTCACCGATATGAGCAATGCGGGTCATCACGGTGGTACTGTCATATCCCCGTTCCTTTTCACTGCTCCTGTTGCTTAGCATGAGTAACAGAGCCAGAATAAGCGTGGTAAGAAAAAAGAACAGGGTTAAAACTGATATTTTTCTCATACAAGTATTTTCATTTTCCCATACAGCTACTTCATCTTCACAAAAATAATCATAATACTGGTAAAAAGAAGAATTTGACATTTTTTTATCATCATTTCAAGTTTCCAATGCTTTATATACAGCTAACTTCTGGACTGACAATGTTTGTGTACATTTGCAAACTTATCTGCAAATCGATGAACTCATGTTCCGAAATAAGTGTTTACTGCTTACTGGGAAAACAGGATAAGATTGTCACCCTATACCAATGCGCCAACTTGTTTTTAGACTTCAAAATAAATTTGTAAATGAGATAAATAACCCAACAAATTGAGAGAGTATTAAACAAAAAAATTACTAGGATGAATCGACGTAACTTTTTAGGTTATGCTGCATATACAGGACTAGCAGCCATGTTGCCAGGAACGATTTCGGCATCAGCAACAAATTTCACATCTGATCAAAACAATGAATTGGATTATCATATTATTGATAATTTAAGGTTTACAAGTGTAAAATTAAGTTATCCCCGTTTGGTTGGAAAAAATGCACAACTGGGTATACATGGTCATGGCCCAACGGTCACACTTTGCACATTATCAACCAAACAGGGGGCATCTGGAATAGGGATGCTGCGAGGATCGGAAGAAAAAGCAGAAGAGATTTTTAATCAAATAAAAGGGAAAAAAGTTTCTGAGGTATTTAGTGTAGACTCAGGTGTTACTGATTTAGTACAAGTATTTGATATACCCCTTCACGATTTGGCTGGTGTAATATTAAAGAAGCCTGTATACCAACTTCTAGGACAAGAAAGTCCCATTATCACAAAATGCTACAGCGGGATGGTATATATGGATGATGTGGATATTAAAGATACTAGAAAAGCATTCGACAAGATACTTGAAGAGTGTTTTTATGACTATAACAGAGGATACCGTCAGTTTAAACTGAAAATTGGCAGAGGGTTCAAATGGATGCCTGCCGAGGAAGGTTTAAAAAGGGATGTTGAAATAACACACATGGTAAATCGCTATTTCCCGGATGTAGATATTTTAGTAGATGCCAATGATGGTTATACGGTGAAAAACTTTATCCGATATCTGGAACAACTCGAGGATATTTCTATCTGGTGGATTGAAGAACCTTTCAGAGAGACAGTAGATGATTTCACCGTATTGAGAAAATGGCTCAATGACAATAGAAAAAGGAATACGCTTCTTGCAGATGGAGAGGCTAGGCCTGATCTGAATCTTGCACTTGAAATGGGTAAAAAACAAGTACTGGATGTTTATCTGGAAGATGTTATGGGTTACGGATTTACCAACTGGAGAAAATTGATGCCAAGATTAATCGAAAATGGGTTACAAGCTTCGCCTCATAACTGGGGTGATTATTTAAAAACCATCTATACGGGACATCTTGCGGGCGGCATAGGCAATGTGGTAACGAATGAAGGTGTTACATGTTTTTCAAGTGACATTGATTTTGGCTTTAACAGAGTAGAAAATGGAGTTTTTATACCTTCAAGCTCTCCTGGATTTGGCGTTACGCTATTGAAGTAGTATCACAAAAAACTACAAACCAAAACTATGAATTGAATGGGAGGGGGAAATCGCAAAATTCCGTTAACATGTTTTTAGTAAAATCAAAAGAAATGACTTCCAATTTTACATAAGATATCAAAAAAGATTTTAAGTTAAAATTTAAACCTAACGTAAAGTTTTGCATATATTTGCAAGATGATTTTCCCGACATGGACTCATTTTCTGACATAAAACACTTCAACGCACTGTTTAATAAATATTACAGTCGCTTTATTCTTTTTGCAAAAGGATATGTGAAAGAGGTTGAGATTGCGGAAGATTTTGTCTCAGAAGCATTCACGGCGTATTGGGAAAACAAAGAGAACCTGTTGCCCGAAACCAACCCGCAAGCCTATATTCTGACCATCATTAAAAATAAATGTCTGAATTATCTCCACCATCAACAAGTTAAATTGCGGGTAAAGGCCGAACTGGAAGAGCATGCTGAGTGGCTGCAACAAACGAAAATCAGTACACTTGAAGCCTGCGATCCCGACTTTTTATTTTCAATGGAACTACAGCAGATTATTGATGAAACACTCAATAAACTACCCCAAAAGACGCGGAAGATATTTTTCTTAAGCAGAAATCAAGGGCTAACGTATAAACAGATCGCAGAAAAGACCCATTTGAACCAGAAAACCATTGAATTTCATATCTCCAAAGCACTGCAACAGCTGCGTTTATCTTTAAGCGATTTCATTACATTCGGCTTTTTCCTTATTTTATTTTAATAAATATCAATTTCCTTTAGGGTATTCTCTCTCTGAATTGTTTTCATAGTAAGACAAGGTAACTATCATCATATGGAGAGGGAATTGCTACATCGTTTTTTTGAAGGGAAAACTTCTTACCAGGAAGAAAAAATAATCAGAAGGTGGATTGAAACTTCTGATGCCAATCATGCACATTTTCTTCGTGAAAGAAGGTTATATGATGCCCTGTTGCTCACAGATGGAAAAGCCTCCCTGAAGAGAAAAAAGATCACGATATCGACTTTCGGAATCATCAGCACAACAGCAGCGGTTATGTTGGTGCTGATCATTGGCGGGATTTATTTGTACGGGCTCAGGGATAAATCCGAACAATACAACACCATTCTTGTTCCAGCGGGTCAACGGATAAATCTGGTCCTTTCTGACAATACCAACCTATGGTTGAATGCCAACACTACTTTCCGGTATCCTACAGAATTTTCAAAGAAAAACAGGACGGTTTACCTTGACGGGGAAGCTTATTTCGAGGTGAGCAAGAATGAAAAAAAACCATTTGTGGTGAAAACTGCGCAGGGAGATATCCATGTAACAGGTACATCCTTTAATCTGGAGTCATATAGCAAACACCAAAGTTTTGTAACCAGTCTTTTTGAAGGAGGGGTAGATGTATATAGAAATGAGGAGAAGGTTGTTTCATTGAACCCAAACGAGAAAAGTACGCTGAAAAGCAATGAACTCATCGTTTCGAAAATTACGGATACCGACCCGTATCTGTGGAGAAAAGGGTTAATTGCTTTTAATAAAGAAAATTTAGAAAATATCCTGCTTTCATTGGAAAAATATTTCGATGTAGATATTCAGATTAATCCCCTCAATTTACCTCAACATACCTATACGGGAAAATTCCGGCAGTCAGATGGGGTTGATTATGCGCTCAAAGTATTGCAAAAAAGCATTCGTTTCAAATATGAAAGAGATGAAACAACAAACATAATACATATTAAATAATAACCAGAAAAAAAAGGCCTATGAAGTAATTAACGGATAACCAGAAAAAGAAAAATCGGCAGGCGCTGCAACGCCCACCGATAAGATGTTTTTGTCAACACAACCTGAAATTATTTATGTATCAACTTAAAACAATTACAAATGTATGAAGAAAAACAATCCAATGGGTAACCATTTAACCGAAAAAGTACCCATTAAACATTTTTTATTGATTATGCGAGTAACCTTTATTTTATTGTTTACCTGCGTCTTTTGTTCTATGGCCGAAATGAGCTACACACAAAATGCCAGAGTAACGATCAATAAACGAAACGTAACCCTCAAAGAAGTTCTAAACGAAATTGAAAAGCAAACCGATTATCTGTTTATCTATAGCGATGAGGTAAATACGAACGAAAAAGTATCGTTAAAATCGAAACATCAAGCTGTTTCCAATGTGCTCAATGCTCTTTTGGAAAATAAAGACGTGAATTATACGTTGGAAGGAAATCACATTCTCTTATCAAAAAGTGTTGAAGAAGTAGCTGAAGGACTTGCCGACGCACAACAACAGAAAAAGAAAATTACCGGAACGGTGGTGGATAATGCCGGCGTACCTGTAATTGGCGCTAACATCCTGGAGATAGGTACCACAAACGGAACCATTACGGACATAGATGGCAACTTTACCTTGACTTTGACAGATGACGCAGCAATTAGCATCACCTATATCGGCTACCTGAATCAAACAATCCAAACTGCCGGCAAATCTAATTTCAACATCGTCCTGGTGGAAGACACGCATGCGCTGGAGGAAGTTGTGGTGATTGGATATGGTACTGCCAAAAAAAAGGATTTAACCGGAGCGATCTCCGCTGTTGACGGTTCAATTGTATCTTCTCAATCGGTATCCACGGTAACTCGCGCTCTTGAAGGCGCTGTAGCAGGCTTGCAGGTCTCTTCCGTGGATGGTCAGCCTGGTATGGATATGGGTATTCGCGTGCGCGGTGTAGGGTCGGCAAACCTTAACAGTTCTGCTGCCTTGATTGTGATTGACGGAGTACCGGCTCAAAGCGATAACCCATTATCTTCTATCAATCCGAACGATATTCAAAGCATTACGGTATTAAAAGATGCTGCATCTACCGCACTATACGGTTCTCGCGGTGCAAACGGTGTGGTACTTGTTACAACCAAAAGGGGTAAATCGGGCAAAACCAATATCTCATTTTCTGCCAAAGCAGGCTTCAATTCAGTGGGGCCATTTGATCTGGGAAAGATCGATAACTCAAAAGATTTCTATGAATTTGCCTGGAAATCGATTTACAACTCATACCGTTATGGCGTGAATGGTACAGGACAACCACAAAACTGGACCACCAATGTAAATAACCCCAATTATTCACATGAACAGGCTGCAGAATTTGCCAGCCAGCACTTGTTCAACTACATCAACAAAGAATCGACATTCGGAACAAACCGTTTTGGAAACTACATGGCATACCGCGTACCGGGAGCAATCTATGTGGATGAAGCAAACGTAAGCGGTGTTCCTGCCAAAACAATGACAGGTGCCTATCTGGTAGGTACCGATGGACGATTGAATCCGAATGCAGAAATGCTCTATAGCGATACTTTCGACAAAGTTTTGTTAGATAAAAACTACAGGCAGGAATACAATATTTCGGCCAACGGAGGTACCGATAAGGTTGATTATTACGTATCTCTTGGCTACCTGTCTGATCCTTCTTATATCAGCAATTCAAAATTTGATCGTTTCAGTGGCAGATCAACCATTAACTCTCAGCTTTTCAAATGGTTAAAAGTTGGAGCCAATGTTGGTTTTTCCAGAACTTCAACTGACAAAATGGGTACTACCTGGGGTAGAAACGCTGGATCTAACCAAGGTAACGTATTCAGGTTTATCAACGGGTTTGCCCCCATTGTTCCTGTATATGCTTACAACGAAGATGGCAGTTACAGAACGCATTCTGTTGATGGTACAATCTACAACTCCACGGCAGGAAGCACCTATTCACCAATTGGAGAAACAGGCGCATTGTATGGA
>ENA-UOOR01002942-UOOR01002942.1-fermentation-metagenome-genome-assembly--contig:-NODE-2942-length-16021-cov-3.101215_pt1 | contig 16021 bp, 20 predicted proteins | sample MGYA00245780_ERZ724029 | MGnify/ENA primary metagenome ERZ724029 (study PRJEB28704, sample SAMN03018315) | fermentation metagenome | biome: anthropogenic terrestrial biome; feature: soil; material... | reverse complement strand
GATATTTTGCCCTACTGTGGAGACACGAATATAACCTACCTTCATAATTGCTTTTCCCCCTCAATGGATTCTTCATCCTCAATAATTCGCTGAACCAAATTGACCTTCTGCGACCACTCCCAATACTGAGCGACAAAGCCCTTCTTAGGTATTTTCATCGTGTAATCAGCAGAATAGCGCAGCAGGATATGCTGGAAATCATCAAAGACTTGTAGCAGAACAGTGAGCTTTGTTAGTTCCATGGTGTAACACTCCTTTCTTTTGAAATTTAGGCAACAAAAAAGAACCATCAGCAAAAGCCGTGGTTCTCACTGCTGCACCATCATGGCCTGACAGTCAGCGCAAACAATATGGACTTCTTTAGTGGCTCTGACAGAGTTTCCACAACAGGGGCAGACATACTTCCTGCTACTGGTTTTACGCGGCGGGGGTACGGGCATACCGCCATTGCTGTGTGTACCAGTTCCAGTGACTGCAATGCCGTGGTACTCATTCCGATTGATGAGGATGTCCCCCAAATCATTTTCCAAAATGAAATTCAGAAGTTCATCGTTGGGACTGGTGATTGTCCAGCCGTACAGAGAATCATGTTCCACATGCAAACCATGGGATTGTGCTGCTATCTTGAAACGCTTATTGTGGTAGGTGTTGCCTCTACTGCAATCCTGAATTCCTTTTTCATAATTGTAGTAGTGAACCATCTCATGAAGAAGGGTTGCGGCAACATTTTCAATAGGACGTGAAAGCGTTCCGGCTCCGATATTGATTTCATGGCTGCTACCTGTGACAGATTCCCATGTATTAGGGCGAAGAGAAAAATGCCCGTAGGCTCTGGGTGTACTTTGAATTGTGATTGTGGGTCGTGAAAGTGCATTTTCAAAAAAGTGTTCGTTCAGTAGGTCAAAGAGTTTGTTTAGGTATCCGGCAACGCGATTGTAACTGGTTAACTGTTTCATAATGATTTCCTTCCGTTTAAAAATTGATTTCACGCGGCGGAGCAAAAATATCTGTATATGAAAAAAGGCCTGCTGGAAGTAACTCCAACAGGTCTTGAATCTTTATGTTAATCTATTTGTTTAGAAGAAAAGCAGCCCCTATTTCGCCGTTTTGGATGCTGGGAGTATAAACACACCGGGACAATTTGAGCGGCTTACAGAGCGTAATACTATTTGTTTCTGAGAATCGTCATTTACATATTTGGAGGCAAAAATTTTTTGACCGATATTGATACTAGGTGTTCGTCAGGCAAGGCATAAAAAATTATTGTGCAATTGGATTACTTGGAATATTATGGTATAATAAATAAATTATAGTCGAACGGTAATTAATAGCACATGCTGTGAAAACGAAATGCTCATTTTTTAAATCACCACTACAATGCTAATCCTTCAGCAAAGTAAAAGTATTATCATTAATAATGGCGTAATTTTTGCACTTTTATGGGATAGTACACCACAACTTTAAAAATTTTCGCGTTTTCACACGGCCTCAGCAATAATGGGCTATTAAGTTTAGACTCATATATTATATAACACCTTTGCGCAACCTTATATCCTTTGTGCAAGCAACTAACCGTGTGCACAACGCCTCTGGAATAACAAAAATATTTGACGCTTACACGGTAAGTAAAAAAATACAATAAGTAGCCAATAAAAGAAAGGACGCTAAATAATGTCCATTTATGAAGAAATTTTAAATTGGGCCAAGGGCAAGCAAGCATTTGTTCAAGATGCACTAAGAAGAATTATTACATCATCAGCACTTACACAAAACGATATTGATGAACTGGTTCAATTAGTGAAAAAAGAATGTGGTGACACGTCAATTACTATTAAAGCAGTTCCACTTGACAATACCCATATTCCTACAACAGCTGCACCAAATGGATATTATCCAAGACTAATTAGTCTTAGTAATCCAATAAACATTTGCGCCCTACATGAAGAAGGTAATTTGCAGTTTTCAAATACCGGTTTGACTGTTGTTTATGGAAGTAACGGCTCCGGTAAATCAAGCTACTCACGTATATTGAGAAAGCTTTGCTGGAGTAGAAATCCAAGCGTCACATTAAAGAAAAATGTATTTAATCCATCTGGAAAACCACAACAAGTTGATTTTGTAATTGATACAAACGGCACAAATAATTCATTTACTTGGAATGAAAATAGCCCAAGTAATCCTATTCTCAATTCAATTTATGTTTTTGATAACGATTGTGGTGAGACATACATTAACAATGAAAATCCAACGGAATATAAACCTATTGGAATTGATGTTTTAGAAAAATTAATTACAACCTTACAATTCATTTCGCAAACATTAGATTTGTCAATTGCTTCATATATTACTCAAAAACCTACAATACCTCACAATTTAATTCATACAAACTTAGCTCAATGGTTTGAATCTGTTGAAACTGAGCAACGTGCGAACGTTGATATACAAATTCAATTTTACAAGGCAGATATGGAAAGAAAACAGGAGCTGACCAATTTATTAGCATCACAAAATCCTCAACAAAGCATTACATATTTAACCAGTCAACAAACACGAATTAAAAACTACATACAACAACTTTTGCTAATTGAATCATTATTTAATGAGCAAAGCATAGCCGAACTAAAAGCGAATCAAAGTACTTTCGAAAGCATAAATCAAGCGTACAAAATTGCATCAAGTGAACTTCAAAGTGTAAACACTTTAAACGGATTTGGAACCAATCCCTGGAGAACTTTGTGGGAATCTGCAAAAAATTACGCACATAGTTCTAACCTCACAGATGGGAAAAATTTCCCTTCTTTAATTTCTTTAGAAAAATGCGTACTATGTCAGCAAAAGCTTGATGAATCTGCAAAGCAAAGAATGTCATCATTTAATAAATTCGTTCTTAATGATGTTTCAATACAGTTAAGTTCAATAAACTTAACAATTCAGCAAAAAAGAAATACATACAATTTATTAGCCGTTCCTCCATTTGAAAATTTTTCTGAACTAGAGCAATATATTCCAAATTTTAGAGAAAAATATAATCAATTTGCAAGTTCTGTTGATATATGCAGAAATTCGATTATTGAATTTTTGCAACACGGTGGTAATGTGGGCTTTGATTTTTATGCTCTCACACCAAGTATAACGGGTATACTTTCAAGTATTGATGCAAAAATTGATATGAATAACTTACTACTGCAAGATAGAAATGCCTTAGTTGCCGAACTAAATGAACTTAACGTAAAAGAATTTTTGTTCAATAATAAAACTAAAATTCTTCAATATTTTGACGAATTTAAATACAAGCAGTGGATAAGCCTGTGCCAAGCGCAGCTTACAACAACTGGGATATCGCGAAAAATTGGAGAATTAATGGAAACTCAAGCGGTAAATTTACAGCACCAAGAATTTGTTTTACATCTTAGTTCCTTCAACAAAGATTTAGCAAGAAAAGTGCGGATTTCAAAAACAAGGACGAGTCAAGGAAATACATATCAAAGGTGTAGCCTTACCGGCATAAACGAACAAATAAATTCGATTATGAGTGAAGGCGAACAAAAAATAATTGCCTTATCAAACTTCTTAGCAGAATGTACTATTGATAATCGTTTAAATACCATAGTATTTGACGACCCTGTTACATCTTTAGATATGGATTATAGAGATTCAATTGCAACCAAAATCATTCAATTATCACAGAATAGGCAAATAATAGTATTCACTCATGATTTATCATTTTTGCGATTACTTATAGACGCTCATAAATCAATCACAGAAAACGATTGTAAAGTTATAGGTATTACTAAATATAACGACATTAGTGGTATTGTAACAGATGAAATTCCATATTTGGCTAAAAATGTTCAAGAAAGAGTTGATTCAATTAAAAGAATCCTAAACGAACACGATGCACTTGGTTTAAATGATGAGCACGGAAGGGAAACGAAACTTGATTCTGCACGTAAGAGATTTCGAATGTTATTAGAGCGTTCTGTTGAAGAAATTTTATCTAACAAAACCTATGAACGCTTTAGTAAAAACGTGAAATTAAAAAAGAATAATTTATCAAGCTATATAGTTACCCAGAAAACAGATGTTGATTTTCTTCTAAATTTATTTAGTAAATACTCTATAACAGAGCATGATGGAGGAACATCAACAATTCCACAATTGCCAACTAAAGCTGAAATTGAACAAGACATAAGAGATTATTTAACTTGGAAAGACTCGTTTAAGGAGAGGTTAACTGCATTCCAAAGGACATACAAATAAAAAGTTACTGAGTGAATAATTTATAAAATGAACTTCTTCTAATTTAGGATGGCAGGAGTATAAACGCACCAGGGCAATTAGAACGGCTTACAGAACGTAAAACCATTTATTACTGAGAAGCGTAATTTACATATTTGGAGACAAAAACTTTTTGGCCTATTTTGATACTAGGTGTTCGTCGGTCAAAGCAAAGAAATAATTGTTATGCCATTGGATTGAGTTCATTTAAATTGTTGACCTAATCATGATAGATAAAATGGGGAGGTAAGATATGAACTTAAAAAAGAAAAGGCGAAAGATATTACTCACAAAATGGTGGGTTTGGTTCACTATTTGCATAATGTTTCTTGCTTTGGTACAGTTTTTATTTTCAATCCCGGCCCCGTGTAAATGGCTTGATGCTGTATGGGAACCCGGAGATTTAATTACATTTGTCGGTACAATAACCCTAGGCTATGTAGCATGGCAACAAAGTAAGATGGCTAATGATATGGCAAACCAAGCAAATAGTACGGCGAACCAGGCAAATGAATTTTCAAAAGCATTATTGAAAATAGAGCAAAGTAGATATAAATTAGAGCTTCGCCCTTTTTTTATGATTGCAAATTGGAAAGCATATAAAATGGATTTAATAGCAATACAATTGTTGCCGGACAAACTTTATTTTCAAGTCGGGGATTGTGAACAATCAGGAGAAGTATTATGCTTAAGCTTTGTCGCAATAAATACTACGCAATCATATATATCAATAGAATACAAGACAGCTCACTGCCGGAACGGAACAAATTGGATGCATGCAACAGCTAGTCAACAAAATGAGAAAATCACTTTACCACAGGGGGCATCAGCAGAAATTGTATTCTATGCAAAACCTGAGTTTTTTGAGCAGCAAACTGCGAATTTAATTAGTATGGAATTCTACATTGAAAACAGATTTACTGAGCGATACTTACAAACATTTGATATGATGATAATGGTGCTTACTGAAAGATGTACCCATGCTCCAGGTCAATGGTTTTGCGCTTTAAACACACAGAACTACATTGTACGACCATTTGTTAAAAATGGTGAAGGGGAATATGAGCTGTCACCATTGGAGAGTACGAAATTACACGAAGCAGTTAAGGAGTAAACTGGGAACATAAACTATTAAGGTAAGTATGCAAACCAGATAGCAAGAAGTTTTACAAAGTAATACGAATAAGTAATTGTATTTTTCAATGTGATTTCAGGAGGAAATATCTTTTATGGGATATATGATAAATGATAAACTAACTGCGGCAGAGTTTTTTATTAAAGCAACGGGTTCTTTTGAAGTTGGACGTACATACACCAAGGCTGAGATTGATAGTTCTTGTAAGCAGCACGGGTGGAATCTCACTCCAATATTTCCATCCGATTATTGCTATAACTGCACGAATAACGGCATTGATTTTGCAAATCGCACCCATCGCCTTTTTCACAGAGCAGGGCGTGGAAAGTACGTATACTATGGTTCTCGTTATCCATATAGTGGCATAGTAACGCATACTAACATTAACCATAAGACCGAAGTGATTGGCGAATGGAAATGTGGAAAATACATTCCTGATAATAATGCCGGGTGTTCGTCGGGCAAGGCAAAACTGAATAAAAAAGGACTGCCGGATTGATGTCCAGCAGTCCTTGAATGTTAATATTCAAAATTATACAATAAGACCACTATTTGAGCTTGACATATCCAAAATGGAACTGTGAGGTACTCATAATTTCTTGCAAATTTCGCCCTGTTGAATCAATAATAAAAGATTTTGCAGAAATTTTGTCTTCCTTTTGTAAATCAGTTATTTTTATCCAAATACGTTTATGCTCTCCATAATACTCGTCCGGAAGCATTAAATCTGGAGCAATTGTAGGCTGTTCATAGGATTTAACTTCTTTGATTCTAGCACTGTATTGTATGTCATTTCTCTTATCATCACTATAGGCGAAAAGTATCCGAACATCATTTCCGTCATTGATTAACTCGTTATAGTGAGACACTCGTTCTTTAGACATCCCCGTGTGTAATGAATCTGTTGAAAACCAGACACTTGCATGCCCTTTTAAATGCCTTTCATAAATCTGCATGGTTGTCTGTCCATCCACTTCACTGCCATTCGCTAGAACACTCTTGCCGAGCTTGATGCAAATGAAATCATTGATTGGAGCATGGTATTCCTCTTGCATTTATGTCACTCATTTCAAAAAGCTTTAGTTATATTGGGTTTTCCTATTCCTGAGTCGTTTCGATAAGTTTAGCACAAGCACAAATACCGTTCAAGGCATTTTTTCAATTGAGATACTTACGAAAATAACCAATGTGTACGAATCTGGTGGGTAAAAGAAATTGTGTTGGCTGTATTCTGGTTAACTTTAGCTGGATGAAGTGATAAGGGTAAGGGGTAAGGGTTTTGAAAATGGAATTAAATGGAAGTTGCAAGAGTCTGTATTGGTCAAGGGTTTGTCAAAATAGTGCTTGACTTTTTTACTGCTTGATAGTACTGTAAGTATTGCAAACACTAGGTTTCTATATTTCCCATATTTTCATTGAACTTTGTTTGGTCTGCAAAACCCTCATTCCCCGGTTCAAATCCGGGTGTCACCTCCAAAAGTAAGGGAAAACAGATTAAATGGTCTGTTTTCCCTATCTTTATGTCCTGAAAAGTTTGCAACTTAAAAATGGAATTTTTTTAAAAATACGTTGTGCGTAAGGGTCTTACAAAATCCATTCTAACCAAAAATGAGAAAAAATTTGTGAAATATCAGATTTTGTGAGTTAGGGTTTTTCAAAAATTCTGATGAAAAAGAAGGTACAAAAGAATGGCAGGACACAAGATTACAAAGAAGACAAAAGACCTGAAATATTATTATGATCAGTTTATGGGAGTGAAAGAAGCACAGGGAATTAGTGACGCACAGAATTATGATTATCAAACACAAATGAAGATTTTTCTTAATGCGAGTCATAATTCCGTAGACTATGATACCCTTAATCAGGATGTACTTGATTTTTTTAGTGCTATTCCTGATACAAGTCCAGCGCGGTTTAATAAGCCTTATAATTTGATTAATTGCTTTTTAAACTGGCTAGTAGATGAAGAAGTAATAAAAGCTAATCCAATTAAGAAGAACAAGATAAAGAAAAGAGTAGACGAAGGAAATATTCATCCAGTACAGATTGATGACCTAAAGAAATTCCTAAAGGTTATTCCAGAGGACGAAGTTGTAGGCTTTAGAAATAAGTGTATTATCTATGTAATGCTGGATACGGGAATGAGAACCTGTGAAATACTCAGAATACACCATAACTCTTTAGACCTTAAAAATAAGCGTATTATCCTAACACAGGAGGATGAGTGCAAGGTTACAAAGGACGTAAACTCGGCTGACATCGGCGGGTGGGGAATAATACTGGAAGGGACAACCTTTTTACTGGGCGATTCGATAGATGCGGCTAGGTTGCATAAAGAATTGAAACAGCAATATGGGAGGTTGGTAGAGCCATCAAAAGAGAACTGCTGTGGTGGGAAGCAGGATGATTTGAGTGATGTCCCCCTAAAGGACTTTGCTTTTTGAAAACAAGCTTCAAAAACCAGACGTACAGGGAGAGAGTTTTACAATTTGCGAGAATGGGGGAGAGCGGTATTTTTCTACCGCCCTCCCCTTTGATTTTTACTTACTCCCTTGCTCCAATCGCGAGAACAAGAAGCAGCGGCAGGAAAAAGCCAAACCAGAATGCACCAACCGACATTGCGGACACCTCCTTTCGACAGAGAATTGATCGTGTCGGTAATTACTTTTTGCTGGGAGCAATGAGGATACAGAACACAATTCCCCAGAAAACGCAGCCAATTAGGAATGCTTCAAAAATGTTCATGTTAGAAAGCATGATTTTCTCCTTTCTCAAAAATGATGTGGATATATAAAAACTCCCTCATGACAGGCATTTGACCTATCATGAGGGAGATGTTTTTCTGTATGGATTTTTGAAATCTGAATATCAATTTCAGAGTAATTTAAAATCTTTGCTTGTCAAAGTATTCCAGTAGACCATAGAGAATGTGGATTTCATCCTCAGACAGTCCGGCAAGGCTGATATGCTCCGTATTGTCCAGCCCCAGCAAATAATCTGTGCTGACATGGAACTGTCGGGATAACTCCACCAGATATGCAGCCGTAGGAGCAGAAAGGCCGCTTTCCCATGCGTTGACAGAGGAACGGGTGACGCTGAGCCTTCTGGCAAGCTCAGACTGCGAGATACCTGCTTTCTCACGCAGGGAGCGGATGTTGTTGCCAATCATGTGTATCCCTCCTTTTGTCCATATTACATGGCTAGGAGAGATATTAAATTAGCTATATGTGTATAGATTAGTTGACAAATGTGGGAAAAAAGACGATAATGAGAATACACACTGCATGGCATAGTCCGAAATCTATCTGTAAAAATGGACAAATATGTTTAGAAATGGAGTTTATTATGGGTATCATTCTTGCAATCATCACTTGCTTGACTATGTGTTCTTACCCTCCTATCGGCGTTGTCTTTATGGTTATTACTGTCATTTATGCTTTGGGGCGGCGCAATTAACTTGTCAAAAAAGTATAAAAAACTCCGGATAATAATCTTTGCACTTAATAGAAACATTGAAATTTTATATTTTTGGAGAAAGAATATGAAAAAAATTGTAGCGGCGTTTTTAAGCATAGTACTTACAATTTCAACCTGCCTTGAGATCGGCAATCTGCTGTTGTTTTTCCGTATCTTCCACAAAGGAAAGGTCATAGGCAGCAAGGAAAGCAATTTCCCCTGTGTCAACCCGTGAAATGAGAGGGTCGATTAAGCCTGAAATACGGATATATCGAGCGACCTTATCTTTGGAAAGTCCATATTCCTCACCTACTTTGGTAAGACTTTTGGACTTGTTCTCAACTTGCAAACAAGTTCCAGAATCCTCGGTGTTATGTGGGTTTATGAGCATTTCAATCTCTGCCAAAAGGTCGTTTCTTTTGCCTTGGCATTTCATGGCTTCATAATGCTGTGCAAGGCAGTAAGCGCGTTCCGAATGACTCATGTCGGAGAAAGAGCGCTGGCGCAGATTGGTTTCCGTAACGATTAAAACGGCATAATCATGCGCTCCTTTCCGCAGTTTTTCTATGCTTCCCGGCAAGCAGCTCATCTGCGAACTGCTCATAGGCGATTGCCGCAGGATTTTCCGGCAGAAATTCGCAGATGGTCTGATGATACAGCACTGACTCCGCTACCTTGATGGAACGGGGAATGCGGGTCTTGAAAATGGGAACCTTGTCCGCAAATCCGCGCTGAATCATGTCGTTCACCTGTGCTGAAAGGATGGTATTGGGGGAATCCATGGTAATCAGAATACCCTCGATACGCAGACGGTGATTGCTGTTTTTCTGGATAAGCTGATAATGCTTCAAAAGCTCTGCAAGCCCCTGCGCGGACAAAAGCTCCGCCTGTGTGGGTATAATAATGCTGTCGGCACACATCATCACGTTAATCATGGGCGTACCCATTTGGGGCATACAGTCAATAATGATGTACTCATAGCTGTCCTTAATAGTGTCAACATACTGTGATAGGATATGTTCACGGAAATCCACGTTACATAGGTTCCGCTCAAGGGTAAAAAGCTGAGAGTTGGAGGGAATCAGATCAACCCCATTTTCCGATTTGAGTATGTAGCTCTCAGGAGAAGGCAGTGGTTCGTTTTCAACCAGCTTGCGTAACAGGGTGTTGATGGTTGCCTCCAGCTTATTGGTGTTATTCACACCTAAAATGATACTGGAATGACCCTGACCGTCAAAGTCGATCAGAGCGGTGCGGTGTCCTCTCTTGGACAGGAGATAGGCAAGCGTGGTTGCCGTGGCTGTTTTTCCCACGCCGCCTTTTTCATTCATTAGTGCGATGACCTTTGCCATGGCGCGCTCCTTTCTTGGGTAAATTTGGGTAATGGGTAATAGGGTAAAAAAATAGACGTAATCGGTGAAACCCGCTTGTTTACTAGATTTCTCTGATTACTGTCTATTATAACTCAGTCATTTTCTAAAATCAAAGTTTTGAATCTGCCCAGTTTTTTTATCAACGTATTCTTTCTCTCTTCAACATCATAATCCTCATAATTCATGAAATGCACCCATTCTTCAATATTTAGGTTAATGTCTTCATACAAATATTTACAAAACTTAATCATGCTTGTATGAGATGTTTCGTTAGTAATGTCTTCGCTTTCTAAAGGATAACGTTCATCGTCCTCGATAATGATATGACAGTTCCAATAACTGACTGTACAAAGAAACCTGTTTGGCTCAAGAAATCCCTTTACGCAAAACGGACTCATTGTTTCAAGCCCATTAATTGCTTGGTCAAGCCATTCAAAAGCAATGTCATCCAGATAGCTCAAACAATAACTTTTGCTGCTTTCGAGATTGAAAATAGTCCATCCACTCTCAGGCTTCGTTAGCATCGCTACCACCTCTCCAAATTGGAACTTATTAAGCTGCATGTAATTGCTGTGACGTGCCCACGGATGAGCTTCTCAGTATGGTACTCAGGGCCTGTACCGTATAAACTCTTTTCGTTGTTTTCCAAGCATTGCAATATAATGCTTCATAAATATTAGCATATTCCATAACCTTACAAACTTCAACATTAAAAGATATTTTAAAAGGAGAGGAAACTTCCACGAAACAATCTCATCAAACAAATCACGGTAGCACGGCTCGACGATTACGAGAATCAGAAGATGAAAATATAGCTATGTGGTTTTTGCTTCCATAGACATGTTCGCTGGTACTAGTTGGTGAAATAAATGGATATACAAGAAAACCCCGTGCCTGAGAATTAAATTTTAGGGACGGGCTTGCTTTATAAAAAAAGAGAATTCGGAGAAGCTATCCTTTGGATATGTTTCAGCAGATCCGCAGCAGCGAGCTGTACACGGCGGCGGTGCTGCTATCAACAAATCAGGAGGCATCCATGAGGAAAGAACAGGAGTCCGCCCCAAAGGATGAGCCGGGTCGAACGGACAACCAGCAGTCATCGGCAACGACCGCAAGCAAGATACCAAGCTCGGGTATCACACAGCCCCACAGCGCTAAGAAAGAGGCACTTGGCCCAAACACCAAACGGTAGCAAGCTGTCAATGTCGGTCTAATCGAATTTTAAGAAAAGGGTAAAGGGAAATGTCTAAAGAGAGCGCATATTTTCAACTTAGCAATCTGGATGGAAAGCACCAGGCAAAAGACTTGAAGCAGGAACTGGACGCCTTCGCGGGTGTGCTGTCGGTCAGCGTCAATACCAGGAAAAATTTGCTGGCCGTGGATTACGACAATACCGGCGTTACTTGCGACCGCCTAGAAAATCGACTAAAGCAGCTTGGGTATCAGGTGGAGTCCTGCAAAACTGAAAATCATAGAATGTAGGTAAAGCGTATGACCGGAAAAAACAAAATGAAGAACAGCAAGCAGAATCAAAAACAGGATGGAGAATTCCATTCCAAAAACATCAAACACAACCCACAGGCGGAAAGTGCACGGGCCAAATTCGGTCTGAATACCATCTCCGACGGCGAGCGGAAGGGAAATGCGTAATTCGATTTGTATTTACGAAAACCGTCTAATCCTAGTCAGGAAGCAGGCAGCTTCGTACCAAGCAAACAGATAAAGGACAAGGGGTGGCTTTTTTGGATAGAGATCTATTGATTCAGCAGGTGAAAAGCGAATACGCACGGCTGGCGGAGCATGCAAGCCGCGGGCATATCACGGACCAGTCCTATGGTGTGATACCGCCCGAGGCATATTATGAGCGAACTTTGCAAAATACAATCCGCGATATTTCCGCCGGAAAGTTTGACGACTGCAGTTCCGGTCAGCAGATTGTGGAGCGGATTGCCAACAACAAAACGAAAATCCAGAGGATTCAGGATAACATTGAATCCACTCTGCACAATATGGAACTGGCAGAAGAATTCATTTCTTCGGATCGGGACAGCAAAAAGTCGCAAGAGTTGATAGCAAAAAACCAACGCAGAGCCCAGGGCATCCCTCGGATGATCCGCGACATGAAAGAGGAGCAGGCCCAGGAAGAATTGGACGCTGGCAGCCCCAACGTGATAGGAGGCGGCGGGAATGGATAGCAATCCGGATACCATTAAAAAAATGCACGAGGAGCAGGGGCGTCAGAGGATCAAGAAGCTTCAGGAAAAAATCAATACAACCAAATACAATTTGGAAGTGTCCGATGAAATCATCGCCGAAACGCCCTCGGACGCGCAGCAGGAAGAACTCACTCAGAAAAATATACAGCGCCGGCACGGAATCGCAGGTTTGAAACAGGAAATCCGCGACATTGAGCAGGCGCTGAAGGACTAGAAGCAGGAGAAACGAGGGCTGTGGTGCCCTTATATAAACCTCCGGGGCGTAATAACCTCGGAGGATCATTTTATAGGCATCTGCCTGTGGCACCCCAAAATTGTTTTGGGAATATTTTATGTCCAGTGACCTGTGGCAAACCGCCAGAAGAAGATTGTGATGGTCGGCTCAATAGCAGCAACAATCTGGCAAGGCCTGCCGCAAAAAAATGCCCAGTTCGTACTGTAACCTGAGCTCATTGTATATGTCTGAGCGGCTTTTCTGCATAAAGGAAAAAACTATTGAATTGGTTCACAGTGCAGCGAAGTAAAAAATTCTGTCCCTCATTCTGGAATTCTGATCATTTGTTCTGTATCATGAGAAAAATACTGGACTCATCCACTTCTTCAATTCGGTATGGCAGGCCAACCTTTTCTCCAGGTTTTCTCAATTGTTCCGGCGAATGTGTGATCGCTCTGAATCCATCCTTGCAGACGATGACACCATCTTTTGTCTGCTCGTAGTCAATTTCTCCAAGTAGTCCCTTATCTGCCTGTTCTTCAAACCATTTTAGGCGCCATTCCCAAAACTTAGCGCTGTAACTGCTAAAATAAGCCGTTCCGCCCGGTGCCAAGAGCTTAATAATATGATCAATAACGCTGGTATTGGCTCTCATGGCGGACAATGCATTCTGTAAACAGAGGATGGCGTTGAAGGTCCCGTCAAAGGCCATCTCATGGGCGTCCATAGTCACCATGGATGCGTTGGGATAGTCTTTCAAATACTCCTTACCCAATTCCACATTTTCAGCAGAAATATCCATGCCGATGATGAAATCGCAATAGGGTGCCAGCTCTTTCACGATCCGCCCGTAGCCAGCGGCCATTTCCAGAACACGTTCTGTCCCGGAAAGTTTTCTTCGGACGAAATCGATCTCTTCGTCCAAATACTGCTTCACGCGGGGGATATCCGTTTCGTACACACGAAACAGGCTTTGGGAATTCAGTTTGTCAGCATAATAATTATTCATTACGTTTTATCCTTGTATTATAGAGTAGTAGTTTATAAAGCCCCTCTCCAAGGGCTGTATTGCACTGTAAAGGATGATGTGGATTGGTTTATATATCCTACTACGAAATGGTTCACACTGAATGCCTAATTAACGGCTTTGGATAAAACTTCTTGTTATTGTTATAATCTACAATTATAATTTCCATAATACACTAAAACTTTGCCAATTTCAACCAAAGCAATATTTGATTGTCTTCCGCCGTGGCCAGAAGCTGCGGCGGTATCTTTTTGAGTATCTTGCGTAAAACTGTCGGCTGGAGGGATATGATAAAAGTGCAGAGGTCAAACACCCAAAATGTGATAGGATTAAGAGAAGAATGGCGGGGTGTTTGAAATGCGCAAATATGATAAGGAATTCAAGGAAGAAGCGGTGAAGCTGTCCGACGAGGTGGGCGTGATGGGACGTTCCGTTTAAAGGGTGCATTAACTGCGGGAGCCTTTGCAAAAATGCTCTTAATGTACATCAAGTATCAGCCTGACCTGTCCAGATATACAGGCAGCAGTTGGTTGACTAATGTAACCGCAGATGCGCGTTCCTGCGGAATTTTTACGAATAATATGGAATTTACTCCGTCTGGTGACCTTACACGCGAGGGAGCCGCCTATTTAATATACAACGCGAAGCACTGGAATGGAACGCCAAATACAAGTGCCAGCTCTACCACGCCAGTAACCCCTACCACGCCTACTGCAATAACCCTTTCTGCCACGACACAGACTATTAACGTTGGGCAAGGCACTGGCTTAACAGCAAAAATTACACCCTCTACGGCAACAGATAAAACGGTAACGTGGAGTTCTTCTAACAGAAAAATTGCAACAATTGATGCAACTGGATATGTCTGGGGTAATACGGCAGGAACGGTTACAATTACAGCAAAAACTGCTAATGGAAAAGCAGCAACGTGTACAGTAATAGTGTCTAAGCAAAAGGACGGGGGATTGATATTCCCTCGTCCTTACCAAATACGGCGTTTTCCTGCGATGGTTACTTGCGCTTCATTGTAACTTTAGCGGCGCTGCTACTCAACTGCTCCAGCGGAGAAATATTGTCAAATTCTTTTGCCACATCCGCATTGAAAACGGCGCAGTAATGCTTTGTCATTTCAAGAGTAGAATGACCCAGCAGTTTTTGAAGCGTAAAGGCGTTGCCGCCACAGTCAATGAGATACTTCCGTGCAAAGGTATGACGGAACATATGGATGGAGGTTTTAGAAACCCCTCTGGAACGGTTGTAATGGGCAATAGCGAGCCGCAGAGCGTTCTCGGTGAGCATCTTGCCATATTCACATCGCAGAACAAATACCCGTCCTCTGCGCCGCCTCTGGTGCGCATATAATCTCTCAGTCGAAGAACAAGTGAGGAGCAAAGGGGAATCATCTGAACTTTTCCATTTTTCGTATGCCGAAAGACTACCTGCTTACTGTCTAGATCGACATCGCGATTTTGTACGTTGCGTACTGTAGCCGCCCTACATCCGCTATTTAGCAAAAACTGAATAATCACCCAATTGCGATACTCGCAAAAATTACACTTTGAAGTTGGTTTTTCAAGAAGCTTTACAAGTTCTGCATCGCTGTACGTCTCCTTCACCGTGTCCTTTTGCTTAAAGGTGGGCATAGACAATGCGGAGTATCCTTCTTCATTGCACCACGTTAAAAACGATTTAAAGGCTCTTACATAACTGCTGATGGAATTGTTGGCAAGCCCTTGATTGCGCATGGAGGATACCATGCATTCTAAATCGGATTTACGAAGTGACGATAGCGGCGCAGTGATATCCAGATGCTTTGAAATGCAGTGCAGATGTTGGCGATAGGTTTTCATCGTTCTTGGGGATAATCCTCTCGCCGATAATGCAGATAAGAACTGGTCAAATCGTTCTTGAACAGATGCCGTTTCCGTGGAGTACATGGTAAGTTTTTGCTTCATAATAGACCTCCTGCTTTCATCAAAAAAGATTAAAAGGCAGGCGGTCTAAATCTTGTAAAAGCAAAAAGAAACCCCTCAGAAACATAGTGTTTCCAAGGGTTTGGTGGAGACTGGGAGACTCGAACTCTCGACCTCCTGCGTGTGAAGCAGGCGCTCTAACCAGCTGAGCTAAGCCTCCACATCAAATATTCACTTTTTACACCCGCCGACCGGCATTTTCCAGCCAGACAGGTTTGGTGACCCGTACGGGATTCGAACCCATGTTACAGCCGTGAAAGGGCCGTGTCTTAACCACTTGACCAACGGGCCATGAATCGAGATAGAACGTGCTATCCCGAAGGATGGTAGCGGCGACTGGATTTGAACC